>LXNJ01000361.1_pt1 | contig 32531 bp, 27 predicted proteins | sample 809081 | NCBI WGS metagenome assembly LXNJ01 (sample SAMN04870510, study PRJNA318959) | sponge metagenome | biome: sponge; feature: marine sponge reef; material: water | host: Petrosia ficiformis | place: Greece: Milos, Mediterranean Sea | collected 2013-05-29 | depth 5-7 m | reverse complement strand
AGCATCTGAATGTCGTCCACCAGCAGCATATCCGGGCTCCGGAAGCGCTCGTGAAATCTCGTGAAGTCATTGATACGTAATGAGTTAACCATCTCATTCAAAAAACCTTCAGCGGAGGTGTAGACGATTTTCAGGCGCGAGTCTGCGGACCGCGCGCGATTTCCGATGGCATGCAGGAGGTGTGTCTTGCCCATGCCAACCTGGGCGTGCAGGTACAACGGGTTGAGTGTCCCGGATGGGTTCACCGCTACACCTTCACAAGCGGAGCGCGCGAACTCGTTGCACGATCCCGTCACGAACCTGTCAAACGTGTAGCTCTCGTTGAACTGCCGCTCGTCGGCATCTAGCGGCAGCGTGGCCTGCACTGGCAGGCGATCGTGCGGCCTGATGCCGATCGAGACCGCTCGCAGGCCGTGGCCTTGTTTGTCGGAGATCGCTAGGATCCGCCCGGCACATTCCGCCTTCAGCCAGCGTTGCACGTCAGGATTGGGCGCTTCGATGTGCAGCACGCGATCCTTGCCCACATGGCTGAAGGTCACCGGCTCGATCCAGTTGCGGTAGCTCTCCGCAGTCATGGATTCGCGGATCGTTGCTTGGATGAGGTTCCACGGATTCATTGGGCGACTGCCGCGCTAAGGCTGGAATGCTTGGGTGGGGTCTCGAAAGCGGTTCGTCGCTATGGCCGGAGCAACTTGCCGCAGTGGACATGTCAGCGATGTCTTGAACTCCGCGAACTCAACGAGTCTAACACGTCGAATATGCCGATTTCGAAGAAATTTTTGATGAAAACGTAGAGTTAAAAAATTGTTAAAGTCAGGGCCGTTCCAATTGTCGACCATCCAACATCGGGCATCGGTTTGTATTACTATCTAATGTGCCAAGGCTGTTACAGGAGCGTGACGAACTGGCCGCGACCTCGCAGCGACGGCTGTCGCGCCGCAGCTCGGCGAAGCCCTTGTGCGCGTTGGCCGAAGCGCCTAGTTCAGGACGCGGAAAGCCGCGTCAGGCTCGCTGTCGAGAACCTCGTTGAGTGAGCCTTGCCGGTAGCCGGCTAGATCCAGCGCGACGTACTGGTAGCCGAGGTCGCGGAAGGTCTCGACCAGCGTCGCGGCCATATCGAGGCTCAGAGCGCTGGCTAGTTCGTCGCGGCCGATCTCAATCCGCGCCAGGGCGCCGTGATGGCGCACACGGTAAACGCGGAAGCCGAGCCGCGCCAGGGCCTCCTCGCCGCGTTCGACCTGGCGCAGGTTTTCCGCAGTCACCTGCGTTCCGTATGGGATGCGCGAACTCAGACAGGCCGCGGCAGGACGGTCCCACGTCGGAAGCCCTGCCACGCGCGACAGCTCCCGGATCTCGGACTTGGCGAGTTCGGCCTCTAGCAGCGGCGCTCGCACCGAATGCTTGTGAGCCGCCCGGTGCCCGGGCCTGAAATCGCCCGTATCGTCGACGTTGACCCCGTAGGCGATCGTGCCCACCCCGAGTTCTTCGCCGATCTCGTTCATGCGCTTGAACAGTTCGTCCTTGCAGTGGAAGCAGCGATTGGCGTCGTTGCGGGTGTACTCCGGGTTTTCGAACTCGCCGGTCTTGACCATGCGGTGCCGGATGCCGTACTCCGCTGCGAATGCAACCGCGTCACGCTTGTGCGATTCCGGGATCGAAGCCGAGTCTGCGGTCACCGCCAGCGCCTTGGCTCCCAGCACGCGGTTCGCGGCCCACGCCAGATACGCCGAGTCCGTGCCGCCGGAGTAGGCGACGAGCACGTCGCCCATGTTCGCCAGCAGTTCGAACAGTCTCTGCTGCTTGCCTTCCAGCGCAGGGTCCACGGGAGTCCATTATAGGGAATTGCGCCGGTACTGTCCGCACCGAGCCGCGGATCGTCAGAGGCCGGCGAGGACCTCGCCTACGTGCCCGACGACTTTGACTTGGTCGTAGCTGGCTTCAATCCTGCCGTCCGCACCGATCACGAACGTCGAGCGCACAATGCCCATGTATTTCCTGCCGAAGAGCGTTTTCTGGCGCCACGCGCCGTATGACTCCGAGATCGTGTGGTCAGGATCGCTGACTAGCCGAAATGGCAGGTGATGCCGGGCGCTGAATCGCTCGTGGGACTTGATGCTGTCCGCGCTCACGCCGATGATCACGCAGTTCTTGGCACAAAATTCCTCGTGCGCGTCGCGAAAGGCGCAGGCCTCGAACGTGCATCCCGGCGTGCTGTCCCGCGGATAGAAATAGAGGACCACGCGCTGTCCGCGCAGATCAGAAAGTTGGATTTGGCCCCCGCCATCGGTCTCTGCGGAGAAGTCGGGCGCCGGGTCTCCATCTGCCAGCATTGCCAATCCCAGTATATCCGCGAGCCGCCGAGTCGCTATAATTTGTGGGCCGTTCCGAGGCGTCCGTTGCCCTTGATCACCGTCATCGTCGCTGCTTTGTGGCTCATCGGGTGCGCGGCGCAGCCACCAGCTCCCACTGCTCCCTCTATCGCTGTCAGCCGGCAGGATGGGGGCTTCATGGTGCAAGAGGCTGGCCGCCCTGTGCTGTTCTACCAGCTCGCCCCTAAGTCGCTCGATGGCATGTACGAGCGTTCCAACTACATCCATCCTCTCTATGGCTTGGACGGCGAGATCCTTACCGAGGACTTTCCCGAGGACCACTACCACCATCGCGGCGTCTATTGGACTTGGCACCAAGTGCTGATCGGCGATGTCCGGGCTGGCGACCCTTGGCTGGCGCGGCGTTTCTCCTGGCAAGTTCAAGACGCCGCGGTGCTACCGGACGCCAGCGGCGTGCGCGCCGTGCATCACTGGTTCTCGCCCGATTTTGCAGAAGGTGCCGAACCGATCTTGGAGGAGACCGCCGAGATCTCTGTGCATCCCGAGGAGTCAGGTGTGCGGCTGGTTGACTTCGATATCCGCCTTGCGGCGCTGCAGGAGCGCGTGCGGCTGGGAGGCTCGGAGGACGCGAAGGGCTATGGCGGATTCTCTTTGCGGGTCAAGCTGCTGGACGATTTGCGCTTTACCTCCGTCAGCGGCGAGGTCGAGCCGACGCGGTTAGCTCTTGATGCCGGTGACTGGGTCGACTTTTCGGGCGGCTTCGGCACACAGCCCGGGTCGGCCAGCGGTGTCGCCATTCTCGTCCACCCCGTGTCAGCAGGCTACCCGCAGAAATGGGTCTTGCGAGGGTCGGCCACTCCCAGCATGCAGAACCCGGTCTGGCCCGGCCCCGCGGCTGTGCCCGTGCCGTTGGGGCGGGTGGTTCGGCTCAGGTACCGGCTGGTAGTTCATCGCGGCGACGCCTCCCGGATCGATCTCGACGGGCTGGCGAGAGCCTACGCCGCGAGTCCTTGAAGTGCCGTTGGGTGCAGCGCGCCCTGCATTCCTAGCGGAGGCCGTCTTCGGCCGTCCAGGCGAAGCGCCCCGCTACGATGGTGGCCACAGGGCCGCCGCGGAAGACATTCCCGTCGAAGGGCGAGTTCTTGCTCTTCGACAGCGTTGTCCCGACATCGTAGGCCCATTCTCGCTCCGTGGAGAACACCGTGATGTCGGCCGGGCCGCCCATGCGGAGCGTACCCCTGCCCAAGTTGAGGCAGGCGCTGGCGCCATTCGTGTACAGCCGAACCAAATGGGCCAAGTCGACTTTGCCGGTGTGAAACAGGGCCTGGAGCCCCAGGCCAAACGATGTCTCCAGTCCGGTCACGCCGAACGGGCAGCGCTCGAACTCCTGCATCTTTGTGTGGCCGGTGTGCGGCGCGTGGTCGGTCGCGATGCAGTCGATCGTGCCGTCGACGAGCCCCTCAATGGCGGCTGCGATGTCGTTGCCCGTTCGCAGCGGGGGCCTCATCTTGTAGTTGGAGTCGTATCCCGGGATCTGCTCGTCGGTCAGAGCGAAATGGTGCGGAGTCACTTCCGCAGTGACTGGCAGCCCGAGTTTCTTGGCATGGCGCACCAGGGCGATCGAATTGGCTGTGGAGATGTGCGCGATATGGATCCGAGCGCCGGTCTCGGCGGCCAAGATGATGTCGCGCGCCACCATGACGTCTTCGGCGCTGGCCGGGATGCCTCCGAGGCCCAGGCGCATGCTCTGGATCCCTTCGTGGATGTCTCCTCCGGCGCTGAGATCGAGGTCCTCGCAGTGATCGATCACCGTCATGCCGAAGGATGCGGCGTATTTCATGGCCCGGCGCATCAGGCCGGAGTTCATCACGGGCAGGCCGTCGTCGCTGATCGCGACGGCACCCTCGCTGCGCATGGCTCCGACATCTGCCAGCCGCTCTCCCTTGCTGCCCTTTGAGATCGCGCCGATTGGGTGCACGTGGACAGCCGCGGTGCGGCGCGCTCGCTCGACGATGAAGCTGGTCACCTGCGCCGAATCGTTCACCGGAAGCGTGTTGGGCATGCAGCACACTGCCGTGAATCCCCCCGCCGCGGCTGCGCGAGTGCCGCTCTCGATGGTTTCGGCGTGTTCGATGCCGGGCTCGCGCAGATGCACGTGGATGTCCACGAATCCCGGCGCGACGATCAGTCCCGTCGCGTCGTAGACCTGCGCGCCCGTGCTTTCGATAGCAGGCTCGATCGCGGCGATCCGCTCGTCATGGACCAACACGTCCCGCTCGTCATCGAGACCGCTGGCTGGGTCCACGACGCGACCGTTTTTGATCAGCAGGCGCATGCGCTCTTCCGTCCTATTCCGGGCAGACCCATTCCAAGACCGCCATCCGGATAGCGACGCCGTTCTCGACCTGGCTCAGGATCATCGAGCGCTGCGAGTCGGCGACCTCGCTGGAAATCTCGCGTCCCCGATTGATCGGTCCCGGATGGAGCACGATCGCGTCCGGCTGGGCTAGGGCCATGTGCTCGAGCGACAAGCCGTAGTAGCGGAAGTATTCGCTCTTGGGGAAGACCTCTACGTTCTGGCGTTCGAGCTGTACGCGCAGCATCATGATCACGTCGGCGCCTCGGACAGCTTCGCGCATGTCAAAGGTCAGCCGCACCCCTGGGGCTAGGTGCGGCAGGTTCTTCGAAACGGTCGTTGCAGGTCCGCAGGCGATGATGTCAGCGCCGAATTTGGAGAGCAAGTGGAGGTTTGAGCGCGCTACCCGCGAGTGCGAGATATCGCCGATGATGGCCACGCGCAGGCCTTCCAGCGTTCCCTTCACTTCGAGGATGGTCAGCGCGTCCAGCAGGGCCTGGGTCGGGTGCTCGTGGCGCCCGTCGCCCGCGTTGATCATAGGAATCGACAGAAACCGTGCCAGGAAGTGCGGCGCTCCCGAGGCAGCGTGCCGCATCACGATGATGTCGGGGTTCATTGCCGCAAGGGTGTTGAGCGTATCGACCAGCGATTCTCCTTTGGAGAGGCTGGTCCCCTGTGCTTGGATGCCGATCGTGTCGGCACCAAGGCGCTTGGCAGCGATCTCAAAGCTCGTGCGCGTGCGGGTCGACGGTTCGAAGAACAGGTTGACGATCGAGCGGCCGGTCAGAATGGCGAGTTTCTGGTTGGGCTGAACCCCCTTGTAATGACGTCCGCGATCGAGCAGGCGCTCGATCTCGGCGCGAGGCACGCCTTCGATACCCAGCAGGTTGCGGGGATTCGGCCCTTTGGAATGCAATCGACCCCCAGACCCCGGCATCCCCATGATAGCGAGATCAGTGAGCAGGCCCCGGCGTGATGCGACCCGGCAGCGGATCGGGATAGACGAGTTCTGCGGCGATGGAGTCCACCAGGTAGCGGGTGGAGGTCTCGACAAGGCCGAAGTTGTTGGCGAATATCGAGAATGCGAGCGTCCGTCCGTCGTGGCTCGACACGTACCCGGACAGGGCTAGCACATGGGACATCGAGCCCGTCTTGGCGCGAATGCGCCCCCTGGCAGGTGTGCGCTTGAATCTCCAGTTGAGCGTGCCGTCATGGCCCGCGATGGGTAAGCTTTGCAGGTAGGTCTCCCGATCGGCGGAGTTCCACATGTACTCCAGCAGGCGCACGGTGCCCCTGGGGGAGAGCAGATCGTGGCGCGAGAGGCCAGAGCCATCGCGCAGGACGAATTCGTTGGTGCGCAGCCCGGCTTCAGCCAAGAAACTCCGCAAGCTCTGCACTGCCGCCTCTTGCGTGGCGATGCCGGCTTCGTGCAGGGCCACCTCGCGCAGCAGCATTTCTGCGTGCAGGTTCTCGCTGTCCTTGTTGACGACCCGGATAGTCTCGCTCAGCGGAACGGACGTGACCTCGGCCAGCGTCTTGCCGAGCTTGGACGCCGGCAAGCCCGGCCCCGAGCGCAGGCTCGCCAGCCGGTCCGGCAGCCGGTGGTGTGCCGCGGCGCGGCCTTGCACGGCGACTCCGAGATCGGCCAATGCCCGTTTTAGGGCCGTTGCCGCGTACAGCGCCGGGTCGTCGGCCGCAAGTTCGAAGGTTCTCCCGCCCGAGCGGCTCGGGATCTGGCCCGCGAGCACGATCTGATCTGGCATCTCCCCCCTGCGGGCCTGCAATCCGCGGGCAACAGTTCGTCCGCTCATGGTCAGCGTCCGGTTGCTGATCGCGTAGTAGGCTAGGTTCGGGACGATCGCTACGCGGGCCGGAGCCCCCACGGTGCCGGGGGTCACGCGCAGGTCGATCAGGTTGTCGTTGAACACCAGCGCACTGGTCGGACTGCCGTAGCCTTGCAGGGTGTCCGCGTACGACCAGCCCCGGGGATAGGGCTGCCAAACGTAGCGCGAATCGTCGCCCACAACATCGCCCGAGATGCTCTTGACGCCCGCGTTCTTGACGCCTTGTGCCAGTTGCCGCAGAGGTTCCAGCCGGTCTCCTGCGAAATCCTCTCGGCTGCGATAGGGCAGTTCGCGCGAAGAAAGGTTTGTGTCACCGCCTCCGATCAGGCGCAGGTCCCCGTCTAGGCGGCCATTTTCCGCGATCTCGCCCTGGCTCACGACGCTGGTCGTGAAGGCGTAGTCCGGCCCCAGCCGTCGCAGGGCCAGAGCGGTGGAAAACAGCTTGACGTTGGAAGCCGGCACGAAGAGCCGGTCCTCTCCGTGCTCGTAGAGCGTCGCCCCGCCATCGAGATCGATAACGCAGACGCCCCAATGGGTTCGCTGGGCAGCCGGCCGTTCCAGCAGCTCGCCGATTCTCTCGGCGAGCGGCAGCCTGTCGTCCGGCTGGGCAGAGCCGAGGCTGGCTGCGATTAGCAGTAGCGAGGCTCGTAGCCGGGCCATGTGCAAGTGTCAGCCGAGCAGGCGCGCGGCCTGCAAGGCATAGTACGTCAGGATGAAATCTGCGCCAGCACGCTTGATGCACGTCAGGCTCTCGAGCACGGCGCGCTCGGCGTCCAACCAGCCGTTTGCCGTGGCGGCTTGTAGCATCGCGTACTCGCCGCTGACTTGGTACGCGGCAGTCGGCAGGCCGAACTCCTGCTTTGCGTTCCAGAGCACGTCCAAGTAGGGCAGGGCCGGCTTGACCATGATCATGTCGGCTCCCTCGTCGATGTCCGCTCGGATCTCGCGCATGGCCTCGCGGTGGTTGGCGGGGTCCATCTGGTAGGTCTTGCGGTCGCCAAACTGCGGCGCGGATTGAGCCGCGTCGCGAAACGGCCCGTAGAAGGCAGACGAGTACTTGGCAGCGTAGGACAGGATCGGGACGCGCTCCAAGCCAGCCTGGTCTAGAGCCGCTCGAATCGCGCCAACCCGACCGTCCATCATGTCCGAGGGAGCGACGATGTCGGCCCCGGCCTGGGCTTGGGAGACAGCCGCCCGGCTTAGTAGGGCAAGGCTCTTGTCGTTATGCACGTCTCCATCTTCGACCAGTCCGCAGTGGCCGTGGTCGGTGTACTCGCACAGGCATGTGTCCGCGATCACCATCAGTTGCGGGAGTTCGCGCTTCAGCGCGCGGATCGCCGCTTGGACGATGCCCTGCTCGTCGTATCCCCCGCTGCCCGTGGGATCCTTGTGCGGCGGGATCCCGAACAGGATGACGCCCGGCACGCCCAGCGCCGCCGCTTCGCGGCATTCTTCCACCAGCAGGTCCACCGAAAGATTGCAGACCCCCGGCATCGAATCGATCGCAACGCGCACGCCTTCGCCCGGGCACACGAACATCGGATAGACGAAATCTGCGGGAGCTAGGCGCGTCTCACGCACCAGTGCGCGCAACGGGGCGCTGCCGCGGAGTCGTCGGTAGCGGTGGATTGGGAAGGCCAAGGTCCCATTCTATCGCCCTGCCAAGGCTCGAATTGGGCCTCATCTGCTATCCTCTACGAGGGGTTTTCACTCCTTTGGCGCGGCGCGGGGGCGCGGCGGCGGAGACTTGCAAACGTATGTCTGGGCATTCCAAGTGGTCGACGATCAAACACAAGAAGGCGGCGACAGACGCGAAGCGCGGGAAGATCTTCACGCGACTGATCCGGGAAATCCAAGTGGCTGCGCGGGAAGGCGGAGCTGACGAGGACTCCAATCCGCGCCTGCGCACTGCGATCGCCGCCGCCAAGGCACAATCGATGCCAGGCGAGAACATCAAGCGCGCGGTCTTGCGCGGCAGTGGGCAGCTCGAGGGCGAGACGTATTCCGAAGTGACGTTCGAAGGCTACGCCCCCGCGGGCGTGGCTGTGATGGTGGAGACCGTGACCGACAACCGCAACCGCACGGTCGCCGAGCTGCGGCACATCTTTTCGAAGAACGGCGGAAACCTTGGCGAGAACGGCTGTGTGTCTTGGATATTCCACAAGCGCAGCCGGATCTTGGTCTCCAAGGGGGATGCCGGCGAGGATGACTTGATGGACGTGGTGTTGATGGCCGGTGCCGAGGACTTGCGGGACGAGGGCGACCACTGGGCCGTGGAGTCGGCGCCGGAGGACCACGACGCGGTGCTGGACGCAATCCGTGCCGCCGGCATCGCCACGGTCTCGGCGGAGGTTTCGCGCGTGCCCGAGAATACGGTCAGGGTCGAGGGCAAGCAGGCGGGCACCGTGATCCGGATGATCGAGAAGCTGGAAGACCAGGACGACGTCCAGAATGTGTTCTCGAACTTTGACATCGACGAGCGGGAGCTTGAGGCTCTTTCCGCGTGAGCCGCGCTCGCCGTGCTGATACTTGGCGTCGACTGCGGCTCGCGAGTGACGGGTTACGGCCTGATCGACAGTATTGGCCGAGAGGCCCGCGCCGTCGACTACGGCACCATCCGGGTGTCGGCCGGCCTTGACCTAGCCGAGCGCCTGCGTGTAGTGGCGGGTGGGTTGCGCCGGGTCTTGGATCGCTTTTCGCCCGACGAGGCCGCTTTGGAAGACGTGTTCACGCAGAAGAACGTCCGCAGCGCACTGGTCTTGGCCCATGTTCGGGGGGCTGCCATGCTAAGTCTTGCCGACGCGGGCGTGCCGGTCGCCAGCTACTCGCCGACCACCGTCAAGAGCAGTGTTGTAGGGTATGGCAACGCGACCAAGGAGCAGGTCAGGCAGATGGTAAGCGTCTTGTTGGGCGTGCGCGAAACGATCGAGCCCCTGGACGTCTCCGATGCCCTTGCCGTAGCGTATTGCCACGCCAATCGGCGCGATGCGGCCGAGCGAGGAGCGTGAGCCTGTGCTCGCCCGAACCGTAGTGGTTGGCTTGGTGGCGTTCGCTGCCGTCTGCGCTCAAGATGCGATTTACTTTGAACGGGTGTTCCCGGGGTCCAGCCCGGAGCGTTTCGAGGTCAGGCTGACCATCGACGGCATCGCGACCTATACCGAGAATGGCGAAGAGAGCGTTGCCTACGAGGTCGGTCCGCATGTGGCGGCACCGCTGTTCGAGTGGGCCGCCACGTTGGGGCACTTTAAGAAACCGCTGGCCAGCAAGCGCAAAGTCGCATCGACCGGCCGCAAGCTGCTGCGGTACGAATCCGGCGACCAAATGCGCGGGGAGGCAGCCTTCGACTACACCGAAGATCCCGTTGCACGGCAGCTCGCCTCGTGGTTTGTCCGGCTGGCGGAGACACAGCAGCACCTGGCAACGCTGGAGCGGCTCTACCGCTTCGACCGCTTGGGGGTCAACCAAGCCCTGGTCAGCCTGGAGGCGGCGTTCGAGCGTGATCGGATCGCGGCACCCGAGCTGCTGGAGCCAATCTTGACCAAGATTGCTGACGAAGAGCGGATCGTGCACCTCGCGCGGGCGCGGGCCAGGGGAATGCTGGAACGAATCCAAGCCCAAGCACAGCCCCTATAATATCTCCTATAGTACTGATAACAAACCACTTACGATCATCTTACGCAGTTTCGCCCATAATCCTGTCGTAGATCGCCTCCAGTTCGTCGGGAGACGAATACGCGATCTCGATCCGGCCCTTCCGGCCGTGGCCCCGGAGCCGTACCGGAGCTTGAAGCACGCGCTCTAGGTCCTCGATGGCTGCGGCGACGTTCGGGTCGAGCCCTTGTGGGCGTCGCCTCCTGGTCCCGCCGCGCTTGCGGCGGATATACTCCTCGATCGAGCGAACCGACATCTCGGCCTCAACGGCGCGGTTTGCCAATTTCTCGATCTCCGCGTCGCTGTCCAAAGCGAGCAGCGCGCGCGCATGGCCCATCTGGAGCTTGCCGGCGCGCACCAAGGCGATGACGGACAGCGGGAGCTTGAGCAGGCGCAAGTGGTTCGTGACGGACGTGCGGCTCATGCCGGTGCGCTCGGCGAGCTGGTCTTGGACGATGTCCAATTCCTTGAGCATCTGCTCCAAGGCGAGCGCGATTTCTATCGGGTTGAGATCCTCGCGCTGGATGTTCTCGACCAACGTAACTTCAAGCAAGCGCTCCGGTTCGATCTCGCGGACGATGGCAGGAACCGTCGGCAGGTCGGCAAGCCTGGCCGCCTTCAGGCGGCGCTCGCCGACAATCAGGGTGTAGCGACGGCCGGAGGGCCGCACCAGCAGTGGCTGTAAAATGCCGTCGGCGCGGATCGATTCGGCGAGTCCCCGCAGGGTCTCCTCGCTGAAGTCCGTGCGCGGCTGGACCGGGTTTGGGTCGATCAGATTGACCGGGACTTGCGCCACGGCCTGGCCTGACGGCGCGGCCGCGACGGTTGGGGTTGGCAGCAGGGCGGACAGGCCCCGGCCGAGAGCGGGTCTGCGCTTTGGGCTGGCGGGCTGGTCGGTCATGGGTTTGTTTCGAGCCTCCTTAGCTGGCGTCGCGCTTGCTTCTAGCGCGGGCAAGGATTTCGCGCGCCAGGTCCAGGTAGGCTGCCGCGCCCTTGGAGCGCACGTCGTACTGCAGCGCCGGCATGCCGTGGCTCGGGGCTTCGGCGAGCCGCACGTTGCGGGGAATGACGGTTTTCAGGAGTTGCGCTCCGAAGTGTGACCGCAGCTCTGCGGCGACTTGACGCGTCAGCGAAGTGCGGCTGTCATACATGGTCAGCAGGACTCCTTCGATCGCTAGCTCCGGATTGAGTTCGGTGCGCACCGAGTCCATGGTCCGCAGCAGCGAGGAAATGCCCTCCAACGCGAAATACTCGCAGTGCATGGGGATCAAGACAGAGTCGGCCGCCGCCAGCGCGTTGAGGGTGAGCAGGTCTAGCGCGGGTGGACAGTCCAGCAGGACGAAGTCGAATCTGGCGTCAAAGTGGCCGCGCAGCTGCTGAAGGCGCGTAGCACGATCAGGGAAACTGGCCAATTCGACGTTGGCCCCGGCGAGGTGGGGGCTGCCCGGGAGCACCGCCAGCCCCGCGAAGGCTGAATCGCAGATCGCGGCCTGCGGCTCGCTCTCGCCCAGGACCACGTCGTAGAGCGTCGGTTGTCCGGGGGCCGGCGCAAGCCCAAGTCCGCTCGAGGAGTTGCCCTGCGGATCGCAGTCGATTAGCAACAGCCGGCAGTCAGCCGCAGCAAGCGAAGCCGCCAGATTAATGGCTGTCGTGGTCTTGCCCACGCCACCCTTCTGGTTGGCTATTGCAATCCAAGCAGGCACACGCCGTCCAGAGAGTCTAGCCTAGCAGATGGCCCGCGCCGGAGTGGGGCGATGTTTCACGTGAAACACTCTAGCGGGGACGCGAGTTGTTTCACGTGAAACATTCGCGCGAAAGGCTCAACGTGCGCGGGATCTGCATGGTTTATGCCACACTTTGCGAGCAGCTAGCGACACCAACCCGTGCCTGCCGGTCCGCGGACTAATGAAGCTGGCTCGCGAGTGCCTTCGACGTAGACCGAGTGCAATGACAAGTTGTTTATATTCAGTGCGATAGACAACTTCTCAAGTGGGTTCGAGCCTCTCGAAACGGAGTTCCGCTCACGCTTGGACGCTGAGTATTCACGCCATGCTGCCAGCCCCTAGCGAACGTGCCGTAGAGCGCATCGCTCCATAGCCCAAGTTCTGCCTTCAGCGGCAACTAGCCCTGCGCCGTCCACAGCCGCCGCCTATCGCTCCAAGGCATGCGGCGGTCGTGCCACGGCCCGAACGGCCCGGCCGCGGGGCGGTCCGTCCCCAGCACCGCGACCGCGGCGGTGCGCCCGGCCAGGGCCGGCAGGACGGTCGCGGGCGCGACGGCCCGGATCAGGGCCCAGTCCGCCTGCCCGCCCCAATCCTCGATTCGACAACCGCAGACGCTGACGTTGGGGTGGGCGCGGGCCGTCATGCGCAGGAAGCTGGCTTTCTTGCGCTTGGAGTCGACCAAGGTGACGGCCGTACCGGGCCGCAACACCGCGAATGGCAGGCCGGGAAACCCGCCGCCTGAACCCACATCGACGGCCGAATCCATAGCTGGCAGCTCCCGGTGCAGGAACGCCGCTTCGCCGAAGTGCCGCCGGGCTACCTCCCGCGGGTCCGATACCGCCGTGAGGTTGATCTGTCGGTTCCACCGCTGCAGCAGTTCGAAGTGTTCGCAAAGGCTTGCCAACTGCGCCGCGTCCGCCGCGACGCCCAGTTCCGCGAGTACCTCTTCGAGGGATTCCTCGAACGTCATGCCCCTAGGTGCATGTCGAGGATCGATATCGCGGCAGGCGTCACACCCGGAATGCGGCCGGCCTGTCCCAGCGTTCTCGGCCGCACGCGCTCCATCTTCTCGACCACCTCGTTCGACAAGCCCGGCAGGCCGCGATATTGGAACTGTTCCGGAATGCCGCGCGCCTCTGCCCTCTCGAGACGGGCGATTTGTCGCCGCTGCTGCTCTAGGTAGCCCACGTACTTGAACTCGGTCTCAATCGCCTTCCAGTCGGCCCGTCGCAGGGTCGTTCCCAGCTCGCTCGGCAGCGCAGGCCGCAGGTCGTCGATGCCGATCTGGGGCCGACGCAGCAACTGCCCGAGGCTGACGCGAGTGCCCGGTTGGCCGATCGTGTCGTACAGCGAACTCGACAGGCGCGGCTTGTGCTCGCTCAGGAAGCGCGCGACGGCATCGCGCGACGCGCAGTTCGCTTCGTACTCCGTCCAGTGCTCGTCGCCGATGGTACCGGCCGCGCGGCCCACGGGCGTCAACCTCCGATCGGCGTTGTCAATGCGCAGGTGAAGCCGGAATTCGGCCCGCGAAGTGAACATCCGATACGGCTCGTCGGTGCCCTTGGTCACCAAGTCGTCAATCAGGATGCCGATATAGGCGTCCGTGCGGCCGAGCACCACCGGCTCCCGCCCGCGCAACGCGCATGTGGCGTTGATGCCGGCCAGCAAACCCTGGCAGGCAGCTTCCTCATAACCTGTCGTGCCGTTGATCTGGCCGGCCAAGTACAGGCCCCGGATTCGCTTGGTCTCGAGGCTGGGGCGCAGCTCGGTTGCGTCTACCGAGTCGTACTCGATGGCGTAGCCGGGGCGTATCATCTCTGCCTGCTCCAAGCCCGGCACCGACGCGACCATCTGTTCCTGGACGTCGATGGGCATGCTGGTGGACATGCCGTTGACGTAGACCTCTTTCGTGTCGAGGCCTTCCGGCTCGAGGAATATCTGGTGTCGTCGCCGGTCGGGGAACTTGACGATCTTGTCTTCGATCGACGGGCAGTAACGCGGCCCGACGCCCTCGATCTGGCCGCTGTAGAGCGGCGACCGGCGCAAGCTGTCTTGCAGGAGCTGATGTGTCCGGTCGTTGGTATAGGCAATGTGGCACTCGACCTGCTCACGCTCAATCGCCGCGGTGCGGAACGAGAACGGTGTGGGCACGGCATCGCCCCGCTGGGGCTCGAAGGCATCCCAGTTGATCGTCCGGCCATCTAGCCGAGGTGGTGTGCCGGTCTTCAATCGGCAGCACCTAAACCCTTGATTACGAAGGACTTCTCCTAGCATTACAGATGCCGGCTCGCCACTTCGTCCGGCTGGAAATGTGCGTTCGCCGATATGGACCAAGCCATTGAGGAACGTCCCCGTCGTAACGATCACGGCGTCGGCCGCGATAGACCGGCCGTCCAAGAGTTCAACCCCTCGAATCCTCCCGTCCTCGGCCAGCAGGTCGACCACCTCGGCCTGCTTGATATCCAGATTGGCCTCGTTCTCCAGCAACTGCCGCATGCGGATGCGATAGAGTTTCTTGTCGCACTGTGCCCGTGGGGACCACACCGCGGGGCCGCGGCTGGTGTTGAGCAGGCGGAACTGGATGCCGACCTCGTCGGTGATCTGCCCCATCACGCCGCCCAGCGCGTCGATTTCGCGCACGAGGTGGCCCTTGGCAATCCCGCCCACCGCGGGGTTGCAGGACATCTGCGCGATCAGGTCCAGATTCAGGGTGACCAGCGCGACCCGCGCACCGATCCGGGCGGCTGCCACCGACGCCTCGCAACCGGCGTGGCCGGCCCCGATCACGATCACGTCGTAGCGCTCCGAAGCTCCTGCGCCAAGTGGCACGGCACCACCCCCCATCCTGTTATTCTAGGCTCTTGTGCCCGGCCAGCTGGCTGGGCGGCGCGGAATCCCCGATGAAGATCCTCGTTGTTGGTGGCGGTGGCCGCGAGCACGCCATGGCGTGGCGGGCCTGCCAAGATCCCGGCGTAGAGCGCGTTTTTGGTGTTCCCGGCAATGCCGGAATGGCCGCCGATGTCGCCTGCGTTTCCGGTAACATACTGATCCCAAAGGAGATAGCCGACCTAGCCGAGTTTCTAGGAGCCGATTGCACGGTCGTCGGCCCGGAAGCGCCGTTGGTGGCCGGCGTCGTCGACGAGTTTGACCGTCGGGGTCTCGGCATCGTCGGCCCGACGCGGGCCGCCGCCCAGCTGGAGGGGAGCAAGGCGTTTGCCAAAGACTTCCTAGTGGAATGCGGCCTGCCCACCGCCAGGTCCGCATTGCTCGATGACGCGCGCGACGTGGATGCGACCGTCGGTCGGTTCGGCTACCCGGTCGCGTTGAAAGCCGACGGGCTGGCTGCCGGCAAGGGCGTCATCATCGTCGAAGACGAGGCGCGGGCGCGTGCCTCAGCACGAGAAATGCTAGCGGGCAACATCGTCGGCGAAGCAGGCAGGCGCATTTTGGTCGAGCAGTTCCTCACCGGCGAGGAGGTCAGCTTCATGGTGCTGAGCGACGGCAGGCAGTTTTGTGCGCTGCCAGCCACGCAGGACCACAAGCGGGCGCTGGAAGGGGACCAAGGCCCCAACACCGGCGGCATGGGCGCGTACTGCGACGACTCGATCATCACCGCCGCCATGCGGGATCGCATTGTTGACACGATCGTCGAGCCCGCTTTGGCGGGGATGCGCCGGCGCGGGACGCCATTCAAGGGATTTCTCTATTGCGGCTTGATGCTCACCGATAAGGGTCCGCAAGTGCTGGAGTTCAACGTCCGCTTGGGTGATCCGGAGACGCAACCGCTGCTGTACCGCTTGGAGGGCAGCTTTGCGGAGCTGCTGGCGAGCGCCGCGAAAGGCGCTTTGGATCCGTCTTTGGTGCGGGCGGGCGCGAATCCGACAGCTTGCGTCGTGATGGCTTCGGAGGGATATCCAGGCAGTTATCCGAAGGGCCGCCCCATCACGGGCTTGGCCGCAGCCGGGAACCTGGGTGCGAAAGTCTTTCACGCCGGCACGGCCCTGGTCGGCGGCACGCCGGCAACCTCTGGCGGCCGGGTGCTCGGCGTTACCGCCCAAGGGGGGAGCCTTGCGGCGGCGCTGAAGCTGGCATACCAAGCCGTGGACACAATCCACTTCGACGGAGCCCAATATCGCCGCGATATCGGGCGCCGGGGACTGGAGCGGGCCGCGCCCGCGAACTAGGAGCGAGAGACAGCATGCGGATCGGACTCGTTGGCACGGGAGCCATCTCCCACAAGCACGCGGAGAGCTACAGTGCGATCGGCTACGACATGGTGGCCTGCTCGAACCGCGGCAGGCAGAAGGGCGAGCAGTTCGCGGCGCAGTACGGCTGCGATTTCATACCGGACTACCGCGACCTGTGCGCCCGCGACGACATCGACATCGTCGATGTCTGCACGTTCCCGGATTCGCACGTTGAGATCTGCCGCAGCGCAGCGGCCCGCGGCAAGCATGTCCTGCTGCAGAAGCCCATGGCGCTGACGCTGGACGACTGCCGCACGATGATCGGGCTGTGCTCCGAAGCCGGCGTGCGGCTCGGCGTGGTCAGCCAGCACCGCTACGACGAGAGCTCGATGTTCCTCAAGCGCGCCATCGAAGCGGGGCGCCTCGGGAGGATCCTTCAAGTCGACGGCTACGTCAAGTGGCATCGGCCGCAGAGCTACTACGACCGGCCGGGCAAGGGCACGTGGGCGGTTGAAGGCGGCGGCGCATTGATCAACCAGGGCATTCACACAGCCGACGTGATGCAGTACTTGGGCGGTCCGGTCAGGCGCGCCTTCGCGCAGTGGCAGCTCGGCGCGACGCATGCGATGGAAGCCGAGGATCTAGTCAACGCCGTACTGGTCTACGAATGCGGTGCCACCGGCGTGCTGCAAGCGGCGACCGCGACTTGGCCGGGCTATCCGGAGCGAATCGAGATTCACGGCTCGAAGGGGACGGCGATTATCACCGGCGACCAGCTCACGGCGTGGGACGTCGACGGCGATGCCGGCGACGACGCGCCGCTCGCCGCCGGGGTCGACTCCGGGGCTGCCGATCCGATGGCCATCTCGATCGAGAACCTGCAGCGGCAATTCCAAGACTTCGGCCGGGCGGTGCAGGGAGGCGGGGACCCGCTCGTCGATGGCGCCGAAGGCCTCGCCGCGCTGCGTTTCGTGCTCGGCGTGTACGAATCCGCCCGCCAAGGGGCGCCGGTGGACCTGATCTAGCACAGGCGGCTTGGCAAGCCGTATACTTGTGGGATAGGTGGCGAGTCGGTCGGCTTGCCAAACGGGCTGTCCGGCGCACGCGCGCGTGCCGCCCGGCGCCTTGCCGGGTACTGATGCGCCTCAGCGTCATTGGAAAGATCGAAGACGAGATCCGCACTATCGAAGCGGAACTCCTCGACAAGCTGCCCAAGGAAATCCAGAAAGCGCGCGAGTTGGGCGACCTCAGCGAGAATGCCGAGTACGCCTCGGCCAAGGAGCGCCAGCGGTTGCTCAATGCCCGGCTGACGCAACTCGCCCAGCGCTTGGCCAAGCTGCGGCTGATCGACATGTCGAAGATCCCAAGGGACGTGGTGGGCCTGGGCTCGACCGTGGTGCTATACGATGTCGATGAAGACAGGGAGATCACGTACGAATTGGTGACCTCGGAAGAGTCCGACGTCGCGGCAGGCAAGATCTCGACCAGTTCGCCCATCGGCCGGTCCCTGATTGGCAAGCGGGAGGGCGATTGCGCCATGGCGCAAACGCCCAGGGGCAGCAAGGAATTCGAGGTGGTCAGCATGCAGACGATCTACGCCAAGGGGGGCAGCGACTAGCGCCGGCCATGTCGTTCACCGGATCCATCGGCAACGGATTTGGCAGGGTGCTTGCCGCCTTGGTGCGCTTGCTGACTCTCAGCGGCGTCCACCCCAACGCGCTGACCCTGATCGGCTTGCTGGTCAACGGCGTCGCCGCTTGGATTCTCGCCCGGGGAGAGTTCCTCTACGCCGGCCTGATTATCCTGTCCGCCGCGGTATTCGATCTGACGGATGGGGCGGTCGCTCGCAGCGCGAACAAGGTGACGCGCTTCGGCGGGTTCTTGGATTCGGTGATGGACCGCTATTCCGACCTGATTCTGCTGACAGGACTGCTGGTTCACTATGCCCGCATCGAACGATTCAGCTATATGGTGCTGACGGCGGTCGTGATGACCGGGACCGTGCTGGTGAGCTACAGCCGCGCCCGGGCCGAGAATCTGATTCCCAAGTGCAAGGTCGGATTCATGGAGCGCCCCGAGCGGATCGTGCTGCTGATCATCGGCGCTCTGTTCGACCGCATGGCGCCGGTGCTGTGGGTGATGGCGGTGCTTTCCAACCTGACCGTGGTCCATCGCATCGTGCACACCTGGAAGGAGAGTCGCAAGCTGGCGCAAGTCGAGGATTCGGGCTCTGTCGCCGCCGCCGAGAGCGGTGCCACTGGCCAGGCAGAGCTGCAGGAAGGCTACCGCTCGGTCTAGCTGGCTTTCAGCTGCCGGTCTAGGCAGAACGCCGCGCTGATCAAGCCCAGGTGCGTGAATGCCTGCGGAAAGTTGCCCAGCGCCTGGCCGCTGGAACCGATCTGCTCGGCGAACAGGCCGAGCGGGTTGGCGTAAGTCAGCATCTTTTCGAAGATCAGACGCGCCTCGTCCACGCGGCCGGCCCGCGCGAGCGATTCCACGAGCCAGAAGGTACACACGCTGAAGGTGCCCTCGGTGCCGGACAGGCCGTCTCCGGCGCCCTCGCCGATCTCGTAGCGATAGACCAGCGAGTCGGAGACCAACTCGTCCATCGTGCGGTCCAAGGTCGACAGCATCCGGGGATCGGTGGGCGAGACGAACCGCACTAGCGGCATCAGCAAGTTGCTGGCGTCGAGGGCATTCGAGCCGTAGTACTGCACGAAGGACTGCCGCTCGCGGCTCCACCCGTAACGCATGATGGACTCGTAGATGCGATCCCGGGCGCTGCGCAGCCACTCCCGGTTGTTGGGCAGGCCGCGCTTGAGCGCCAGCCGCAGCCCTCTGTCCAGCGCTACCCAGCACTGCATCTTCGAGTAGACGAATTGCCGTTGCCCGCCGCGCACCTCCCAGATGCCCTCGTCCGGCGTTTCCCAATGGCGCGCAACCCAGCGGAGCATCATGCGGATCTTGACCCAGAGGTCATAGGAGACCTGGGTGACGTACTTGTCGTAGAGGTAGACCGAGTCGAGCAGCTCGCCATAGATGTCTAGCTGCAGTTGCTCGACCGCGCCGTTGCCGATACGGACGGGCCGCGAACCGCGATAGCCGTCCAAGTGGGGCAGCTCGATCTCGGGAATTTCCGGGCTGCCGTCAATCCGGTACATGATCTGCAACGGCCCGGTGGGTGCGTCGTGCTCCCGCACGCGCGCCTCGAGCCAGCCCATAAAACTCGTGGCCTCTTCGGTATAGCCGAGACGCAGGAACGCGTAGATTGTGAACGCCGCGTCGCGGATCCAGGTGTAGCGGTAGTCCCAATTGCGTTCGCCGCCGAGCTCCTCGGGCAGGCTGCAGGTGGCCGCCGCCACGATCGCGCCTGTCGGCTCGAACGTCAGCAGCTTGAGGGCGAGCGCGCTGCGCTCCACCATCTCTCGCCAGCGCCCTTGGTAGCGGCCCTTGTTGAGCCATGTCCGCCAATACTGGGTGGTGCGCTCGAGGGCCGCTTGCCCGTCTGCCGGCGCTTCGATCAGCCGCCGGCCCGCCCCGGACGCGCCCTGCCGGAACACGAACACGACCTGTTCGCCCGGCTCGAGGACGAACCCGGCATGGACCCCGGTGGAAGTCTCTTGCAGCGGAACCGGGCTCAACAGCGCGAAGTCCGCCCCCGTTGCGCTGAAGACCGCGCCTTCCGGCACGATCTCGGTGCGGTGCTCAGCCCGCGCGTAGTCGTAGGCGGGATCGCAGTCGATCCGACACGGCAGCGTGCCCCGCACGGAGTGGACGATCCGCACGATCTCGTGGTGTTTCTTGCTCCCGTGGGGGCTGATCGGCATGAAGTCGATCACTTCGCCCACGCCCTGCTCGCTGAGGAAGCGCGTGATGAGAATATTGGTCTCGGGCAGGTATAGCTGGCGGTGGGAGCTGTCGTGCTCCACGGCGATCTTGAAGGAGCCGCCCTTCTTGTCGTCGAGAATGGCCCCGAACACGCTCGGGGAATCGAAATGCGGCAGGCAGCACCAATCGATCGCACCGTCGTTGGCTACCAAGGCAACGGAACGCAGGTCGCCAATGACTCCATAGGATTCGATGGGTTTGTATGGCATTCGCTCCCCGGCCCCGATGCAGGGTACCGCAGTCTACCCGCCGCTCGCGCCAGCTGTCAATCCGGGCGGGTCGCGCACCGCGGCGAAACGCCCGCGACACGCGCAACGGCCCAGCGAGCCTTGTGCTAGACTCCGAATTTCGGGGGCGCGCAGGTCCTGCCCGCTCCGCTGCACCGGGGTCTCGGACCAATGTTGCTGACGCTTGAGAAGCGCCTCCAGGCCGCGCTGTCGGCGCATATCTCCGATCGTTACGGCGCACAGGTGGAAGTGGTGACCGAGCTGCCGCGCCAGCCGGAGCACGGCGATCTCGCCACCCCGGTTTGCTTCAGCCTCGCCAAGATTCTGCGCAGAGCGCCGCGCCAGATCGCTGCCGAGCTGGCCGCCGAGCTCCCGCCGGTGGCAGGCATCCGCTCGCTTGAGGCGGCCGGCGCCGGCTATGTCAACGCCCGGTTCGACCGCGCGGCCTATGCCGCCGCCGCGTTATCTGGGCGCGAGGCCGTGTCTGCCGCACCGGCGAAGGTGATCGTCGAGCACACGAACATCAATCCCAACAAGGCGGCGCACATTGGCCATCTCCGCAACGCCGTGCTCGGCGACACGCTGGTGCGCTTGCTGCGCTCGTTGGGCCGAAACGTCGAGGTGCAAAACTACATCGACAACACTGGCGTGCAAGTGGCTGACGTGGTGGCCGCCTTTCACTTCTTGCGCAACCTAGACGCTGGCTCCGTGCGAGCTCTGGCGGCCGATCCCGGCGTCCGCTTCGACTATTTCTGCTGGGACTTGTACGCCGAGATCTCACAACTGTTCGCGGCCGGGGATCCACAGGCGATCGCTTGGCGCGCCGACACGCTGCGCGCCTTGGAATCCGGCGAGGGCGAGATCGCAGAACTGGGAGCGGTGGTCGCCGATGCTATCGTGGCCTGCCACTTGGCCACGATGCGGCGCATCGGCGTCGCCTACGACGTCCTGCCCCGCGAGAGCGAGATCCTCAAGCTGCGCTTTTGGTCAGCGGCGTTCGAATTGCTCAAGCGGCGGAGCGCGATTCACTTGGAAAGCTCGGGCAAGAACGCTGGCTGCTGGGTGATGCCCGCCGCAGCGTTCCTTCGGCCCGGCGCTGGGCAGGCCAAGCCCGCCGCTGCGGACGAGGCGGCGCCCGACGCGGACAAGGTGATCGTGCGCTCGGACGGTACAGTCACCTACGTCGGCAAGGACATTGCCTACCAGTTGTGGAAGTTCGGCCTGCTGGCAGGCAAGGATTTCCGGTATCGGCCCGCGCAGATTCCGTCGGCGCTGGACGTCTGGGTGACAGCCGCCGATGGCGGATCGGCCGACGCGCCGGAGTTTGGCGGCGGTGACGAGGTGTACAACGTCATCGACGTGAGGCAGTCGTACCTTCAAGATGTGGTGCGGGCAGCCTTGGAGGCGCTAGGGTTCGTGCGGCAGGCGCAGGCCAGCGTCCATTTCGCGTACGAAATGGTGGCTCTCTCCCCGCGCTGCTGTGCCGAGCTGGGAATCGAGCTCAGCGAGGCAGACCGGGCCAAGCCGTATGTCGAAGTGTCCGGCCGCAAGGGACTTGGCGTGAAGGCGGACGACTTGCTGGACCTGCTGATCGACACCGCGTTTGACGAGGTGCGCAGTCGCCATTCCGAGCTGGCCAAGGCGGAATGCCGCGAGATTGCCGAGCAAATCGCGGTCGGGGCGCTGCGCTACTTCATGCTGCGCGTGACCCGCAACACCGTCATCGCGTTCGACTTTCAAGAAGCGCTGGCGTTTGAGGGCGAGACCGGGCCGTATGTGCAGTACGCGGCCGTGCGGGCCGGGAATATCCTGCGCAAGCACGCCGCCGCGGCCAGCAGCGCAGACGAGGGCAACGAATTGCCGTCGCGCGAGGCGCTGCAGCGACATTTGGCGGACGAAAGCTTGTGGCAGCTCGTGCTGGCAATGTCCATGTCGCGCTGGACGGCCGCACGCGCGGCCGAGTCCGGCGAGCCGGCGCAGCTGGCCCGCAACGCCTTTCAGGCAGCCCAGGCGTTCAACAACTTCTATCACCAGACGCACATCCTCAACGAGAGCGATCCGGAGCGCAAGGCGGTCCTGCTGGCGATCGTGCGCTTGGCGCTGCGGGAATTGGCGGATCTGATGTCGGTCATGGGCATGCCCGTGCCAACGAGGATGTAGCGCTGGCGCGCGAAGCTGCCCGCCTCGTGCTAGATTCAGCCCCATGCGGACCCGTACGATCGTCGACCTCGGCGCGATCTGCAAGAACTACGAACAACTGAACCGAATCGTTGGAAAGCCGACCCGGCTGATGTGCGTGGTGAAGGCTGACGCTTACGGTCATGGGGCGGTCGCTGTAAGCCGCGCATTGGCCGGCGCGGGCGCGCGTCACTTCGCGGTCGCCACGCTTGAAGAAGCGATAGGGCTGCGGGCGGCCGGGCTGGGCGGGACGCTGGGAGTGCTGGGCGGCTTCGAGCCGGGCGAGGAGCGCGAAGCGGCGTCGCGCGGGGTCTACCCCATGATCATCTCCCAAGAGCAGTTGGAACGCTGGAACGAAACTGCCAACCAACTGGGGCGCAGGCTGCCGTGTCAGCTGATGCTCAACACGGGCCTGAATCGCCTCGGACTAGACTTGCATCCCGGCAACGGCTCCGGGACGCCGCCCCTGCTCAGGAAGCTGGGCGAGTGCGGAGGGCTGGAAGTGCAAGGCGTTGGCACGCATTACGCTTCCCCCGAGAATCTCGATTCCGACCAGACCGAGCGCCAGGCCGAGCTGTTCCAGCGGCAGTTGTCCGCCCTGCGCGAGGCGGGTGTCGAGCCGCGCTACGTGCATTCGTCGTCCAGCGCCGCGATCATACATCGCGCCGCCGACGCCCGATTCCGGGAGAATTGCACCATGGCGCGACCGGGACTGTCGCTGTACGGATACGTGCTGAAGGCGGTGGGGCGCGGCGCCGTCGAGGTGCGCGGATTGTTGCCCGCCTTGGAATGGCGGGCGCGGCTCGCCGCCGTGCACGACCTGCCCCAAGGTGCCGCGGTGGGTTACGCGGCGTCGTTTGTCACGCCTCGTCCGATGCGCGTCGGCATCCTCTCGGTTGGCTTCGCAGACGGGCTGGACCGGCGCCTGTCGAATCGAGGGGAGGTCCTGCTGGGCGGTTCGCGCTGTCCGATCGTAGGCGCGATCAGCATGGACCTGACCATCATCGATCTGAGCGCGGCGGCGGCGGCGCGGGTGGGCGACGAGGCCGTGCTGCTGGGCGCCGCGCCGTTTGACGCCGGAACCGTCGCAGAGCAGATCGGCGGCGTGCCCTACGAGGTGTTGTGCCGCATCACCCGACGGGTGCCGCGCGAGTATAGCGGCGCTGCTAGCGACCGATGACCACGCCGACAGCGTTGCTTGGCCGACCGTCCGCCTCGATGACCAGCCTCGCCTCGCCAGGCGCGACAGTCGCCGGGATCGCCAGCTCCACGAGGTACATCCCGATATAGCCGGGAGCGAGTTGCATCGAGGCGACCGCTGTTGGCACGCCTCCCAGCGAGGCCCTCACGTTGGCCACCGGCCGTGGGGCTGCGCTGTTGGGGGAGGGCATGCCGGCAGGCCACGGCGGGTCAACCGCGCCCAGTCCGGCCATCATGACCAGCACGTTGCCGCCTGCCTTGGCCGGGCGGCTCCAGCCGATCAGCGCCCCCGTGCCGGCGTCCAGGATCAGCGGCTCGCCGTCGACGACAAACACAGCGGGAGAGACCTGAGCGAGCGGGAGGTCGAGCACATGGCTCGCACCTCTCGCGTCGAGCTGCAGGCGCAACGAGTCGCCCTCCACGGCGAACGGCACCTGCAACTGGGTCCGCCCTTGGGTCGCGTCGATGATCGGCGCGGGCCTGCCATCGGCCCGCGCGCTCAGGGCCTCGGCCCCAATGATGGTGAGCAGGCTGCCCGGAGCGGCCGGGCGGCCTGCCAGATCCGCCGAGCTGAGCGCCCGTAGCGCCTGATCCACCTGCGGGGCGCGGGCCCAATAGACGCCAAAGCCGGGCACCGCAGCGTACAGGCGGCCGCGGCTCGGTTCCAAGGCCAAGTCATCCACCGAGCTGCCAGGTAGGTCTCCCGTAATTGCGGACCACGAGCCGGCGGGCCCGGGCTGCTTCAGGTCGATCGAGGCGAAGTAGATCCCGAGCGGTCCGCCCACATAGACAGCGGAGGCCTCGGGATGCCCCTGCACGACCGACCAGTTCGAAGTCGGCAGGTCGGACGTGATGTCGAACCACGATGTGCCGCCGTTGGTCGAGCGCAGCACCCGGTCTCCGGCCACGGCCAACGCGGCCGCCCGCGGTCCCGTGCCCGCCCACAGGCTCGTCACGGCGGTGCGCCATGGGTCGGACCATTCCCGCTCCCAGTTCGCGCCGCCGTCGGGCGATACCCATATATGTCCGTTTGAAGTGCCCGCCCAGAGCTTGTCACCGATGGCGAAAGCGCTAATCGCGTGACCGTCGCAGCCCGGCTCGGAAGCGCAACCGGTCAGGCTCGGGGAGATCGGCTTGCCATCGCGCCACACGCGATGCGACACAGCGTAGCCCGCGGGCAGGAAGCTTGCGGTCAGGGACGGATCGGTCCTTTCGGCCGGCGGGATGCTGTTCGCTCCGAACTGTTCGCCGGGCCTCGCGCGCCAGGTGCGGCCCGCGCCCGTGCGGATCAATTCCAGTCGTCCGAGCCGCTGCGCCTCGAGCGAGGGCGCAGTGGCTGCAGTGGTGCCTAGGAAGCGGGCGTCCGGGAAATTGGGCAGCCTGCCGTTGAGGCTGCTCCATGTCTCGCCGGCGTCGTGGGATTTCCACAAGCCCATCGAATTGCCGACGACGATCACGTCCGCATCTGTCGGCGAGATGGCAAGCACCGATTGCCAGCGTCCAATCAGCGAGCCGCCGTCGATGGCGGTGAGGTTGGTCCACTCAGCGCCGCCGTCGTCGGAGCGGTACAGGTGCTCTCCCAGAGCGTAGGTCACTCCCGCCCTGTAGGGGTTGCGCACCTCGATGGCCGCGCCGCCAGCCAAGCGGGCGCGCTCCAAGGCGGCGGGGAAGTCCCCTGCGGAGTCTGCGGCGCGCTCCCAGCTCAGGCCCAGATCGGCGCTAAACCACACTGCGCCGCCCGGCAGCGAGGCGTACAGGGTGCGCCCGTTGGCCGAGAACCAAGCGTCCTGTACGGGGCCTCCGGCTGGACCGGCCAGCCCGGCCGCAACACCGGAGCCGCCCAAGCGGCGCCAGCTCAGATCTTCTGCCGCTCCCGTGCTGGCGAGCACGAGCGCGGCCAGCGCACAAGGCATGCGCAACCGGATTCTGCAGCGGCCTAGCATTACGCGGGCATTCGGGACGGTCTCAGACCTATCTCTAAGCCTAGACCCATTCGACTTCGGTTTGCTAGCTTATAATGCTGCAAATGCTGCGTGTAGTGCTTCTTGCGGTTGCCGGTGCGGTGCTCTGGTGCAGTGCGTGCTCATCGGGACCGCCGCCCGATACCGCCGGAATGGTGCTGCTGGACGGGGGAGAATTCACCATGGGCACCGACGATGGCGAGCCCTTTGAAGGGCCGGCACATCGGGTCCGCGTGGGCCCGTTCTACTTGGACGAGCACGAGGTCACCAACCACCAGTACGCCGCCTTTGCGACCGATACAGGCTACGTCACCGAGTCCGAGAAGCTGGGCTGGTCCGGCGTCTTCGACCCACGCCGCAACGGCTGGACCAAGGGCGACGGGGCGGACTGGCGCCACCCGCACGGTCCCGGATCGTCTCATGAGCAGATGCCCGACTATCCCGTGGTCCACCTGTCTTGGGCCGATGCCGCCGAGTACTGCGGCTGGCGCGGTGCCCGGCTGCCGACGGAGGCGGAGTTCGAGTTCGCCGCCCGAGGCGGCTTGGAAGGTGCCAAGTACGCTTGGGGGAACGAGCTGACACCGGGCGGGGTCCATCACGCCAACCTTTGGCAGGGCATTTTCCCGAACCAGGACCGCACCTTGGATGGTTACGGCAGCCACGGCCCGGTCAAGAAGTTCCCGCCCAACGGCTACGGCTTGTACGACATGACGGGGAATGTCTGGGAATGGGTGCAGGACTGGTACGCGCCGGACTATTTCCGCTACTCCCCGGTGGAAGATCCAAAAGGTCCGCGCACTGGTGACCAGAAGGTCCAGCGCGGCGGCAGCTGGCTTTGCAGCGAAAACTATTGCCAGGGCTACCGCGTCGCGGCCAGACAGATGACCGCACCCGACTCGGGCCTGAACAACCTAGGGTTCCGCTGCGCCGGCGATGCGTCGTAACTGCGCTCGCTAGGGTCAGGTCTGGGCAGCCTGCGGGCGAGTAATGCTGTGCGAGCCGCGCCCGAAGGCCTTCTTTATCAGCGGCGGCGCGAGCAATGTCGTCACCATCACCATGGCGACCATGGCCGAGAACGTCTCGGCCGAAAACAGCGGCTCGCCCGAGACCATTGCCGACGAGCCAACGCCGGCGAAGATCAGGCCCACCTCGCCTCGGGGTATCATGCTCACCCCCACCGCGAGTCGGTTGAGGCCCTTGTCCAGCACGCATAGCGAGCACACCAGCTTGCTGACAACCGCCGTTACGCTGAGCAGGCCAGCGAAGACCAGCACGGCTGGGAACGCGAACAGCGAAAGCTCCACGCGCATCCCCATGTAGACGAAGAACACGGGTACGAAGATGGCGCCGATCGGTGCCACGTCGTGCTCGATCCTGCGCAGCGGAGCCTTGCCTCCGAAGTGCTTGGTGATGGCTCGATCAATCACAAGGCCAGCTGCAAAGGCACCCACGATGTTGGCTAGACCAACCAATTCGGCGAGTCCCGACATCACAAAGCAGTAAGCCACCGAGAGCACGATGCCGCCCGACTTCGACTTGAAGTGCTCCACCAGTGTGATGATCGGCATGATGATCGTGCGGCTCATCAGGATCGAGCCGGCTAGGAAGCCGACCGCCTTGACCCCGATGAATACGATTGGCATCAGGCTGAAGCTCGCGCTTGCACCCTGATCCGCCGAATGCACCAAGGCGAGCAAGAAGGCTAGGATCACCAGCCCGAGGATGTCGTCGACCACGGCGGCACCCAGAACAAGCTTCGATTCCGCCTTTTCCATCAAGCCAAGATCCTTCAAGACCCGTGCTGTGATCCCGACGCTCGTCGCCGCCAGAGTGGCACCGACGAAAAGATGCACGTACCACGCGACATCCTCGGGCATGAAGGTGTACGACACAGCGAAGCCCAGCAACAGCGGCACCGCGACGCCGACTACAGCCACCGCGACCGCGGACGGGCCAACCGCCAGCAGGTCGTCTAGGTCGCACTCGAGACCGACTTGGAACAGCAGCAGGATCACGCCGATCTCCGCCGCCACGGCAAGGAACGGAGCGTCCGCCAATACTCCGACTCCCAGTCCGAGCAGCCCGAGATTGCCTAGCAGGATGCCGAACACCAATTCGCCCAAGACAGCGGGCTGCTTGAGCCGCTCGAAGACCTCCCCGCCGACTTTGGCAGCCAGCAAGATTACGGAAAAGGCCAGCAGGAAGCGCGTGATGTCGCCACCGTGCTCGCTGATGTCTTCCGGCCCCGAGGCCAGCCAAATGACCACCCCGACCAACGCCAGGCAGACTAGGCGGAGGGAGTAGGACGTTGGGAATCGGTGGGCATCGCCGTTAGTCGGTCGCCCTAGGTGTCGCACCAATCTCCCTCGCCTTGGCGAACGCGATGCACCCGGTCGCGACGGCTCACGGGACCGCGCTCGGCCGATCCGGGGGCCCGGACCATCTTAGCGCGGGTTGGCGGGTCGGCCCCGCCGTGCCAGCTGGGGCTGGGGCTTGGTTGATCGAGGGCTCGGGAGAGGCAGCAATCAGGGCAAGTGCATTACGACCATCTTGGTCTCGGTCATCTCTTCGACCGCGTAGCGCGGGCCCTCCTTGCCGAAGCCGCTCTCCTTGAGGCCGCCGTAGGGCATCAGGTCGGCCCGCCACTGAGTGCCCCAGTTGATATGGATGTTGCCCGACTCGACTTCCTTGGCGAAGCGCATCGCATTGTCGAGGCTCTCGGTGAAGATCGCCGCTGACAGACCGTAGTTGGTGTCGTTGGCGCTTGCTATCGCCGCATCCACCGATTCGAAGGGCGTCAGACCGACTGCCGGCCCGAACAGCTCGTCGCAGGAAATGCGCATGTCGGGGCTGACATCGGCGACGATGGCGGGCTCGACGATCGCCTTGTCGCGCTCGCCGCCAGCCACCAGTCGGCCGCCCGTTGCGGCCGCGTCGCGGATCCACTCCTGCACGCGGATCGCGTCGTTCTCGCGGACCATTGGGCCGACGCGGACGTCATCATCGAGCGGATTGCCCGTCTGCAGGCCGCGCACGCGAGGCCCGAGGCTGTCGAGCAGATCCGAATAGACCTTCTCGTGGGCCAGGATGCGCTGGGCGCTGATGCAGACTTGGCCGGCATTGGCGAAACCGGTGGCCACGATGGCGTTTGCGGCCTTGTCGAGGTCGGCGTCCAGCAGCACGATGACGGGAGAGTTGCTGCCGAGTTCCATCGTGACCTTCTTGAGCCCGGCCATTCCGCAGATGGCCTCGCCTACGTCGCGACTGCCCGTGAAGCTGATCTTGCGGATGCGAGGATCCGAGCACAGCTGGCGGCCGACTTCGCTGCCGGAGCCGGTCACGACTTGGATGGCCTCCGGAGGCAGGCCCGCGTCCAGCAGCAGCTTGGCGAACTTCAGCGCTACCAAGGGCGTGTCGGTGGCGGGCTTGAGAATCGCGCTGTTGCCGGCCGCGAAGGCGGGTCCGATCTTGTGGCAGACGAGGTTGAGCGGAAAGTTGAATGGCGTCACGGCCAGCACCACGCCGCACGGCACGCGGAGCGTGAAGCCGAAACGGTTGCCGGTGCCCGGCGCCCCGTCGAGCGGCACAACCTCCGATCCGAGCCGCTTGGCCTCTTCGGCCGAGCCGATGATGGTCTCCTTGGCGCGATCCACTTCGAGGCGGGCTTCGGCGATGATCTTGCCCTCTTCGAGCGTGATGGTGCGGGCCAGATCCTCGAGACGCTCTTCCATCAGGGCAGCAGCCTTCATCAGCAGTTGCGAGCGTTCGTAGCCCGACAGCGCCTTGACCTTCTTGGCACCGTCGACCGCGAACGCGATGGCGCGGTCGATGTCGGCGCTGGAGGCGCGCGGCACGGTGTCGACCTCAGTGCCGTCGTATGGATTCAGGACGGGGATCGAGCCGGCGCCGCCCGTCCAATCTCCGGCAATCAGCATTTCCATGGTGCAGGTCTCCTTGTTCGCCAAGCGCCGCAAGCGATGCGCGGCGGGCGGCGAAAAGAGAATCTTGACCGTTTTTGCGGCCTTGTGTCAACCCAGCCCAAGCGGCCCGGCCGGGTTAGCGAGTCGCGAGGCTTGTACAATCGCAGGTTCCCGCAACTCCTCGCGTCCGGAGGCTTCGCGGGGGCCGCCACACGCTTATGTCGCACGACGCCGAGTCCGCCCAACGCCGCGTCGTGGTCGTCGCGCCGATGCCGCCGGAAAAGAGTGCCTATGCGCTCGCTCGGTACAGCCGCTCCCCCGACTCGATCACCGACAGCTTGGCTTGGGTCAAGGGCCACAGCGCCGCGAAGTTCCTTGACAGCTTCTACTTCCAGTACGGCCACGCCTCGATCGCGGACCTGGGCCACTGCATCTTTTGTTTCGAGGGGATCTCCGAGCTGGCCGCCATCGAGATCGAAGACGAGCAGCTGTGGGACGGACAGGCCAAGTCCAGCCGCTACCAAGACTTTTCCAAGGGCAGGGTGATCGTCCCGGACGAGTTGCGCGGCACCGCGCTGGAAAGCGTCTATGCCGGGGCGGCAGCGGCCCAGCTGCGCGCCTATCTGGAGTTGCACGCCGCGCTGATCGAGCCGCTGCGCGAGGCCAATCCGAAGCCCGACGCCATGAAGGCCGGCGCGTACCGGCGCACGATCGAGGCGCGCGCCTTTGATGTCGCCAGGTATCTGCTGGTTGCCGGCATTTCCACGAACATCGGGCAGGTGACCAGCATTCGCACGCTTGAGAAGCAGATGCGCAAGCTAGGCGTGTCCGAGTACGGGGAGGTCCGTTCGCTGGCCGAAGAGATGCACGAGGCCTGCGCGGCTCCTCCGACCTGCGGGCTCGAGGCCGACGAGGCGCGCGAGCCACTCGCCCCCACCTTGGCCAAGTACGCCGACCCGGACCACGCACAGCTGCGCGCCAAGCAGCGGGTCGAGGCTTGGGCCAGCCAGAACTTCGACCCCGGCAGCTATGCCGCGCCGCGCGCCGTGGACCTCGTCCAGCCGAGCAACGCCCTGGACGAATCCGTTGCAAGCTGGCTGTATGCCGTGACCGAGCACCCCTTCCGCGTCATATTGGACGCGGTCGGCGGCTGGAGCACGGCGCGCAAGCTGGAGGTGTTGGACACGGCGCTGGAAGGCCGCCACTTGCGCGACGAGCTCATGCAGCCGTTCCGCAGCGGGTATCGCTACGTGTTCGACATCGTGTGCGACATCGGCGCGTACCGCGACATGCACCGCCACCGCCGTTGCCAGCAGATCCGCCAGTCGTTCTCGGACCGCTTGGGCTGCGAGCGGCCGGAGCTGTTGGACCAGGCCGGGGTGGGCGAGATCTTCGACCGCGCCCTGGCGGCCACGGCCGCGGCACGCGCCGCGATTCGCGCGGCGTCGGAGCCCGCCAGCCACTACCTGCTGCCATTCGCCGCCCGCTGCCGCTCGCTGTTCAAGATGGACTTTGCCGAAGCCGAGTACATCATCCGCGTCCGTTCAGGCGTCAAGGGCCATATTTCCTACCGAAAGGTCGCTTGGGAGATGCGCGAGCGCATCCTAGAGGCCGAACCTGACCTAGGTCGGCTGCTGCACGCCACGCCTCCGTGGGAGCAAGACGCGCTGACGCGCTGAGGCATATCTTGCGCGGCGTCATCTTCGACCTCGACGGAACCTTGGGGGACACGCTCCCGGTCTGCTATCGCGCTTTCGCCCGCGTCTTCGCCCGGCGGCTCGGCCGCGAGTACGGCGATGCCGAGATCCATGCCATGTTCGGGCCGAGCGAGGAAGGCATCCTAGCGCGGCTCTGCCCGGACGATCCCGCCGCGGCGCTCGACGAGTACCTCGCCGAATACCGCTTGGCACATAGGCGTTGCCCGAAGCCGTTTGACGGCATTCCGGACTTGCTGCAGATGTTGCGCGATGACGGCGTGGAGTTGGCGATCGTCACGGGCAAGGGACCGCGCAGCGCCCGGATCTCCTTGGAAGCGTTCGGGCTCGCCAGCCGGTTCCCAGTGGTCGAGGCCGGCTCTGCCGCCGGCGGGGTCAAACCCGCCGCGATGCGGCGCGTGCTGGCCGGCTGGGGCCTCGCTCACGGCGAGGTGGCGGGCGTGGGGGACTCGCCCTCGGACGTGCGCGCCGCCAAGGAGGTCGGCATTACCAGCATTGCGGCTGCGTGGGCGCAGGGCGCGGCCCGCGACCGCTTGGCGGCCAGTCAGCCTGACCACCTGTTCGACGCCGTGCCGGCCCTGCGCGCTTGGCTGGCGGAGCGCATGCCGCGCGCTAGGTGATCAGCATGCAATCGCCGTAGGAATAGAAGCGGTACTCCTGCCGGACGGCGTGGGCGTAGGCAGCGCGGGTAAGATCCGTGCCAGCGAAGGCTGCCACGAGCATCAGCAGGGTCGAGCGGGGCAGGTGAAAGTTGGTCAACAGGGCGCCGACCGCTTGGAAGCGGAAGCCCGGCGTGATGAAGAGGTCAGTCTTGCGCCGCTGCGGGGCGATTGCGCCCGCTCCCGAGTCCGCCGCGGTTTCCAGCGCGCGCACCGCGGTCGTGCCGACCGCGACGATCCGTCGCGCCTCCCGAATGCTCGCGGCGGCCCCGGGCGAGATTTCAATGGACTCGGCGTGCATGGTGTGGTCTTCGATCCGTTCCGACGACAGGGGTCGAAACGTGCCGAGCCCGACATGCAGCGTAATCTCGGCGAGCGTCGCGCCCCGCGCTCGCAAGCTCTCCAGCAGGGGTCTGTCAAAGTGCAGTCCGGCCGTGGGAGCCGCCACCGATCCGCCCGTTCGGGCGAACACGGTCTGGTAGCGCTCGCGATCGTCGCCTTCGTCTCCCCGCTGAATGTATGGCGGCAGGGGCATATGGCCGTGCTGGCGCATGAACAGTTCCACAGCGGCGACATCCATGGCCGGAAATTCGACCAAGCGGACGCCGTCGGGCAAGCGATCCCGGATCCGGACCGAGACGCCGCCGACCTCGACCACGGCGCCGGGCGGGAGCTTCCGCCCGGGCTTGAC
>LXNJ01000359.1_pt1 | contig 32594 bp, 30 predicted proteins | sample 809081 | NCBI WGS metagenome assembly LXNJ01 (sample SAMN04870510, study PRJNA318959) | sponge metagenome | biome: sponge; feature: marine sponge reef; material: water | host: Petrosia ficiformis | place: Greece: Milos, Mediterranean Sea | collected 2013-05-29 | depth 5-7 m | reverse complement strand
GGTTCGAATCCCACCGGGGGCACCCCCGCTCACCCACCCCGGAACCGGGGCGCCCCGTCGCCCGAGGCGCCCCGTCGCCAAGCCCCACAAGGCATCGCAAACCCATTCCGCAGATCGTGGGTTCGAATCCCACCGGGGGCACCCCTCACCTGCTCTCGGTGGTGCGCGAGGCGCTCGGTGGTGCCTCGTAGTCTGGAACCATGAGACCTCCCCAGGGCCCTCGCCGGCGGCACGAGCGACGGCCGCGGCTCCGCCGATGCGGATACACGGCGGGCGTCGCGTTGGCGGGTCTGGCGATTCTCATCGGCGCTTGCACGATCAGTTCGGAGTCGCCGGACGCCTCGTCGCTGAGCGGGCGGTCGGGACCCTCCAGCGGGACGACGACGACCTCCGGCGCCGGGGACGGGGCCGCGACCCCGGATGGATCCGGCGACCAGGAGCCGGAAGCCGGCGACGAGAGTGCGGCGGGGGACACCGGCGAGAGCCCCGACGGGACGGCTCCGACCACCACCGATCGTGCGGGAACGGCTCCCGACGCCGTGGTGACCGCCGACCCGGCTGCCGGTCCCGAGCCCGAGGAAGTGGCCGGAGAACGCACGGGCACGGCTGGCGAGCCCGCCGGCGCCGCAACCTCGCCCACCCAGGAGACCGCGTCCGGGCCCGCCGACACCGCCGCCGAGGGTGACGACGGGGTACCGACGACCGACAGCGCCCCGGCTCCGGACAGCGCCCCGGCTCCGGACACCGACGGCACGCCGACCCTCGCCGAGTCCGCCTTCGATGAGCGTTCCAAGGTCTCGACGGTGGGTATCGGCTCGGTCTACTTCGGCATGTCGCCGGAGGAGTCGGCCGAACGGGTGGGCACCGTCTGGGAGGGCGTGCCCGCCGGCGGGGCGGACTGCTACGTGATCACACCCGCCAACGGGCCGCCCGGCGTGGCGCTGTGGGTCTACCACGGGACCGTGGAGCGGGTGGACATCGACACCCCCCTGCTGCGCACGCAGTCCGGCCTGGGCGTGGGGACGCACCTGGGGGAGCTCCAGTCGCGCCTGGGGGAGAAACTCACCGTCGAGGATCACCCCTACCTGGCCGGATGGACGCTGGCCACGTTCGTCCCGACCGATCCCAACGACGCCGCCTTCCGCATCGCCTTCGACATCTCCGGCGGCGAGGTGATCCGCTTCCGGGCCGGGCGGACGGAGATCGTGGCGCTGGAGTCCTGTGCGTAGAGCGCGGCGCAGCGCCGGCCGCGTCAGCGTGTCACTGCCGGCGTCGAGCGCCTCGGTGGCTCTGGCCGAGACCGCGGCCAGGGGGCTCCTGCAACATCGCAACGGCACGATCTCGGCCACGCGGCTGGCGGCGGCCAGCGCAGAACTCGTCAACGCCGGTCTGGGCCGCTCGCGCCCGCGGGACCGCCTTTGGATCCACTACGACGTCATGCCGGCCGAGATCGTCGTGACCGTGGAACTGCGACGCCGCGGGCGCTGGCAATCCGGCCAGCCGTTCCGGCAGAGCCTCACCGTCGCCCTGGGGGATCTCGCCTGATCCCCGAGGGCGCTGGGGCACGAGCCTCAGCGTCCGGTCGAGCCGAATCCCCCGCTGCCGCGCTCGGTTGGAGGCAACACCTCCGCCTCGCACAACGTGACGGCCGCAACCGGCTGGATCACCAACTGCGCGATCCGCTCGCCGCGCCGGACGGTGAACGGCTGGTGCGGATCGGTGTTCACGAGCAGGACCCTCAACTCACCGCGATAGCCGCTGTCGATGAGACCCGGCGTGTTGAGGCAGGTCACGCCATGGTCCCGCGCCAGACCGCTGCGCGGCTGCACGAAGCCCGCGTAGCCCTCGGGAATGGCGAGCGCCAACCCCGTGCCCACGAGCGCCCGGCCGCCGGCGGCGGCGAGCTCTGCGTCCTCGGAGGCCCGCAGGTCCAGCCCGGCGTCGCCCGAACGGGCGTAGGCGGGGAGCGGCAACTCCCCGTCGAGGCGCTGCACCGAGACCGCGACGTTCATGTCCGCGACGTGCGGCACGGGAACCGTGACGGCCATGGCCGGAATGTAGGGCATCAGGCGCTCTCGCCCACCAGGCCCGGCCGTGCTCCGGGAGGATTCAGATGATGTCCAGAGTTGTTCCCCAGGATCACCGGAGCCGTCCCCAGCTTGATCCCCATGGACGCTTGAGCGGGCGGAGCGACCGCCTCACACACCGGCCCGTGATTCCGTCGTCGACTCACCTCGGTAGCATCCCGCTCATGCTCGTGTGGATCGACCTCGAGATGACCGGGCTCGACGCCGATCGGGATCACGTCCTCGAGATCGCCACCGTCATCACCGACGACGATCTGAACCTCCTCGGCGACAGTCTCCAGTTGGTGATCCACCAGCCGCCGGAGGTTCTGAGCCTCATGGGCGAGGTGGTCAGCAAGATGCACCACGAGAGCGGGCTCACCGACGAGGTGCGCCTGTCGACGCTGAGCCTCGAGGAGGCGCAGCGGCAAACCCTCGAGTTCGTCCGCCGCCACGTGCCCGAGGCGGGGACGGTGCCACTCTGCGGCAACTCCATCGGCATGGATCGGCGCTTCCTGAACCGGTGGCTGCCGGAGATCGAGCACCACCTGCACTACCACGTCGTGGACGTGTCCTCCATCAAGGAACTGGCCGTGCGCTGGTATCCCACCCTCGCCACCAAGCGCCCCCGCAAGAAGAAGGGGCATCGGGCGCTCGACGACATCCTCGAGAGCATCGAGGAGTTGCGCTACTGGCGCAGCACCGTGTTCGCGCCCGCCGGCGCCAAGGCCACAGACGGCAGTTCGAGCGACCGGGGACAGCGATAGGTTGACCCGGTGAGCGGAGAGCCGCCGGCCACCCCAGCGCCACAGAGACCGCCTCGCCAGGAACGGGAGCCCGCCGGCACCGAGGTCACCGAGATCGCCCCGGGCGTGCTCCGCACGCAGCTCCCCGTGCATCTGCCCGGCATCGGCCACGTCAACTGCTATCTGCTGACCGACGAGCGTGGCGTCGCGGTGGTGGACCCCGGCCTCCCGAGCCCGGCGTCGTTCGCCGCCCTCGAACAGCGCCTCCGCTCGGCCGGCTACGCCGTCGAGGACGTGCACACGGCCGTCATCACGCACTCGCATTTCGATCACTTCGGCGGGGCCGAGCGATTGCGCATCCTCGCCGGGGCGGAGATTCTCACGCACGAGTCCTTCCGGCCGGTCTGGGAGTCGACGGAGGTCGCCGAGGAGGCCGAACTCCCGACGGCGGACGAGGAATCCGCCGGCGAGGAATCCGCTGACGAGGGCCGTCCTCCCTGGTTCAGTTTGCGCAGGAACCCGTGGGGAACCGAGCGGGAACCGCTGACGGAGATGGAGTGGCGCACGTGGCAGGAGATCGCCCGGGACGATCCACGCTGGTTCGCCACGCCCCGCCCCACGCGCACCGTGACCGACACGCAGGTCGTGCGACTGGCCCGGCGGGAGTGGCTCTGCCTCCACACGCCCGGGCACACCGAGGACCACCTCTGCCTGTTCGACCCGGAGTACGGGCTCATCCTCTCCGGTGACCACGTCCTGCCCACCATCACGCCGCACATCAGCGGGCTCACCCCACACACCGATCCCCTCGCCCGCTTCTTCGACTCCCTGGAGCGCATGGACGGCATCGAGGGGGTCACGACGGTGCTGCCGGCGCACGGCCACCCGTTCGACGACCTCAGCGGCCGGGCCAAGGCCATCAGGCGGCATCACGAGCACCGGCTCGACATCATCCGCAACGCGGCGGAGGAACTGCGCTCGGGCACGGTGCCGCAGTACATGCAGAGGCTCTTTTCGGAGCGTTCCTGGGGGAACATGGCCGAGAGCGAGACGTTTGCCCACCTCGAACACCTCCGTGTCCTCGGCGAGCTGGCCGCCACCCGGCACGACGGCCAGACCGTCTTCTCCCCGGCCTGAGGCGTTGCACCCCGCAGGCGGGATTCGCGGTTCCCTCCGAGCGCTTGCCGCGACGGTGATCGTGGCGCTCCTGGTGGGGGCCGGCTGTGGTAGCGCCGGCGACGCGCCAGCCGGCGCAGGCGGGTCCGAGCCGCCGCCCGAGCCGCCCGCTGTCACCACCACCGAGGCCACCGCGCCACCTCCGGCCACGGCCGAGGACTCCGACGACGGGCACCGGCCGATCCCCGCTGTGCGCTTCCGCTACTTCGACGGATCGGAGGGCTCGCCGGCGGACTTCGCCGGGACACCCACGGTGATCAACTTCTGGGCGTCCTGGTGCACGCCCTGCATCACCGAGATGCCCGCCTTCGAGGCCGTGCACGTCGAGCTGGCGGCCGACGTGGCTTTCCTGGGCATCAACGTGGGCGACGAGCCGGGAGCGGCCCGCCAACTGGCGGAACGAACCGGCGTCACCTACCCATTGGCGGAGGATCCGGACTCGACGATCTTCCAGTCATTCGGCGGAATCGGCATGCCGACCACCGTCTTCGTCGACTCCGAGGGCATGATTGTGCACATGATCAGTTCACGGCTGCGCGCCCAGGACCTGCGGGGGCTCATCTCCGAGCACTTGGGGGTGTGACCGTGGAGCAGAGCAACCGGCCATGAACACCGTCAGTCTGGCAACGCTGGCCGGACTGGCCCTCTCGGCGGGGTTCATCTCGGCGTTCAACCCGTGCGGCTTCGCCATGATGCCCGCCTACCTCTCGTACTTCCTGGGCATCGAGGGCGACAAGCGCCTGAATCCGGCGCAGAGCGTCTTCCGGGGTCTGGGCGTGGGGCTGACGCTGTGCGCCGGATTCATGACGGTGTTCGCCGCCATCGGCGCCTTGGCCTCGACGGTGCTGAGCCGCGGCGTCATCGAGAGCCGGGTGGCCTGGGTGACGTTCGTGCTGGGGATCGTCATGGGCGTCCTCGGCGTGGCGATGCTGTGGGGCTTCGAGCCCAAGTTCCGCCTGCCGCGACTGCAGCGCGGCGGCGAGAGTCGCCGCCTGACCTCCATCTTCCTGTTCGGGATGTCGTACGCCGTCGTCTCGCTGGGATGCACCATGCCGGTTTTCTTCGGCACGGTGGTCAGCGCCTTCTCCAGCCGGGACTTCTTCGACGGGCTGCTGGTGTTCATCGCCTATGGCGGTGGCCTGTGTGCGGTGATCATGGTTCTGACGCTGGCGATGGCGGTCGCCCGGACCGAGGTGATCGCGGCGATGCGCCGCATCCTGCCGCACATCAACCGCATCTCCGGCGGGTTCCTGGTTGTCGTCGGCGCCTTCCTGGCCCTGTACGGCTGGTGGGAGGTGCAGGTGTTGCGCGGCAACCTCGCCGGCAACGTCCTCGTGGACCTCTCCCTGGACGCGCAGGGCGCGCTCAGCAATTGGGCCGCGGCGGCCGGGCCGTCACGCCTGGCCGTGGCTGCGGGCTACCTGGTGCTGGGGATCCTGGTGGCGGCGCTGCGCCCCGGCATGCAGCCGCGCAACGCCCGCATCGCGATGGCGGCGTTCGGTGTCCTCTGGCTGGCGGTGGAGGGCGCCTACTACCGGTTCGACCTGTTCGTGCTGCCCGTCGCGCGCACCATCGCCGACATCCCCGAACGTGTCGCCAACTGGTCCGATCCGTTGCGTTGGGCGGTGCTGTTCGAACTCTGCGCAGCCGTGGCCGTCGGAGCTTCCGTCTGGTTCAAGCTGCAGCGCCGGCTCCGGGCCTCGCCCGAGGCGACGGTCTGAGGCTCCTTCAGGCCCCGAGCGGCTCCCGCCGCAGCACGCACCACGTCGCCCAGAGCGCCTCGCTGGCGACGCCGCCCCACTCTCCCGGCAGCGCCTCCGCCACCTGGGCGGCCGGCAGGTGGATGGGCGTGCGCACGCCGAGCGTGTTGAACCACAGAACCGCCCCGCCGGGCCGCAGCACGCGGTCGACCTCGGAGGGGAACAGCAGCATGTTGATCAGCGCCACCACGTCCACCGAGTCGTCGGCAAGCGGCAGGCCGGCGCCGTCGGCCCGCACCCGTGGCGCCAGGGTGGGCGGGGCCAGCGCCAGCATCCCCGCCGACAGGTCCATCGCGATCACCCGGCGGAAGTGCGCAGCCAGGTGCACGGTGCCGAGTCCGGTGCCGGAGCCCACCTCGAGGCAGAGGGCTGAGCGCTCGAGTTTGCCGCGCTCGCAGGCATCGGGGAGTCCGACGAACTCCTCGGGACGCAGGCGGTTCGACCAGTCCGGTGCCAGCTCGTCGAACCGTTCGGTCATCTCGGCCGCCGCGGCGGGGGTCCAGAACGCCTCGTCGGCGGCCACCTCCCGGGTCACCGCCCGCACCGGATGATCCGTCCCATCGAGATCAGGTGGAACCTCCGGCGGCGGGATCAGGACCGGCAGGTACCGGAGGGAGGCCACGTCGCTGTCCCGCTATCGGGCCGTCCCCGCGGCACCCCGCGCCTCGATCACCGGATCACCTCGAGCCCGCGCATGTAGGGGCGCAGCGGGGGCGGCACCTCGATAGCGCCGTCGGGTCGGCGCCACGTCTCGGTGAGCGCCGCCCACACCCGCGGCACCGCCAGGGCCGAGCCGTTGAGGGTGTGCACGAGACGTGTGCCCCGGCTCTCGGTCGGGCGATAGCGGACGTTGGCCCGCCGGGCCTGGTAGTCGCCGAACCACGACACCGACGAGCACTCCAGCCAGCGGTCCGTGCCGGGGGAGTAGACCTCCACGTCGAACGTCCGGGCCGCCGCGCCCCCCAGGTCGCCGGTGCAGATGTCCACGATCCGGTAGGCCAGTCCCAGGTCCGCCATCGCTCCCTCGGCCCGCTCGAGCAGTTCGGCATGCATGGCCGGGGCCTGGGTGGGGGTGGCGTAGGCCAGGATCTCCACCTTGTCGAACTCGTGCACGCGCAGCAGGCCACGGGTGTCCCGGCCCGCCGCACCGGCCTCGCGCCGGAAGCACGAGGTGTGGGCCATGAGTCGCATGGGCAGGTCGGCCTCGGCGAGCACCTCGTCACGGCACAGGGAGGTGAGCGGCACCTCGGCGGTGGGGATCGCCCACAGATCGTCGCGTTCGAGGTGGTAGGCGTCGTCGGCGAAGCGGGGCAGGTGGCCGGTGCTGATCATGGTGCCGGTGTGGACGAGCGTGGGTGGGCGGACCTCCTCGAATCGGTCGGAGTTGCGGTCCAGAGCGAACTGCACCAGGGCGCGGGCCAGCATGGCGCCCTCGCGCCGGAACATGGCGAACATGGCCCCCGACAGCTTGGTGGCGCGCTCGACGTCCAAGAGGCCCATCGCGGCGGTGAAGTTCCAGTGGGGAACGCGCTGGTGCGGCCCGTAGTCGTCGGGGGTGAAGTGCTCGACCCGCAGGACCCGGTTGTCCTCCGCCCCGTCGCCGATGGGGCAGTCCTCGGCGGGCAGGTTCGCCACCCGCATCAGCAGGTCCTCGAGACGCCGACCCAACTCGTCGGCCTGTGCCGCCACCGCCCGGGTCTCGTCGCCGAGCATCCGGCTGCGCTCGGTGGACTCGACGGCCTCGTCGCGGCGGCCGTCCCGGTGCAGCTGCCCGATCTCGGTGGACAGCAGCTTCACCTCGTGGCGCAACTCGTCGCGACGCGCCAGCAGATGCCGGCGCCGCACGTCGAGGTCGAGCGCCTCGGCCAGCGGCGCGGTGTCGTCGCCACGGGAGGCGACGCCGGCGTGGACGCGCTCCATCTCATTCCGAAGCAGGCGAACATCGAGCACCACAAAACCGTATCCGGGCGGCGCCCGGCGCCGGTGCGGGCGGACGAGCGCCGCGATCCGGGCGGCGTGAAGCCGCTACAGGCCGGCGGCGCGGGCTGCTGCAGGGTCGCGCCGCGAGTGCTCGCGGTAGCGCTTCACCAGCCAGCGATTGATCTGCTGCAGCGTCGTCTCCTGCCAGGAGTAGGGGCCGCGGGGTGCAAAACGCGAGCGCAGTCCCACCTGCACCATCGTGTCGGCGTGGATGTCGGCGCCGTTGAAGTTGTCGACATCGGCCTTCGCCTGCGCGAAGAGCACGTCGAACAGGGGCATCTCGAGGACCCTGGGATGGAAGAGATAGCCGATCTGGATGGAGATGCTGCCCGCGCCGGTTGGCAAGACGGTGAAGTAGGCCACCTGATCCGGCACGATGGCCAGCGCCAGCGTGGGCGGCACGAGCGCGAAATTCCAGTGCCAGCGGTCCTCGTCGGAGAGGTGGGGGAACACCGGGAACAGCGGCTCCCGGGTGAGGTTGAACGAGGCGTCCTGCTTCAGGGTGCGGTTCGAACGTGAGATGTGGTTGTCGCGCGCCTCGTCGAAGGGCCAGAACGTGGCATCGCTGCACGGCATGACGTCGCCGATGCCGCTGTGCAGCCGGTTGTTGTGATACCCGTCGACGAAGTTCTCGAGCATCACCTTCCAGTTCCAGGGCAGGTCCTCGAAGGTGCCTCCGTCCAACCACACCGTCTCGTCGAGCCGGTAGTTCTCCAGAATCCTCGTCAACCCTCCGAGCGTGGGCGTCAACTCGCCGGCCTCGTCGTTGAAGGTCATGAAGATGAACCCGTTCCAGATCTCGCTGCGCAACTGCGGGAGGCCGTGGCACGACTTGTCGAACCCGACGCGCTGCTCCATCGCCGGTGCGCCGAGCAGTTGACCGTCGAGGCCGTAGACCCAGAAGTGGTAGGGGCAGCGGAAACTGCTCCCGTTGCCGGCGCCCTCGGCCACGATCATGCCGCGGTGCTGGCAAACCGCCGACAGCACCCGAACCTGGCCGTCGGCCCCGCGGACCGCCAGCAGCGGATCATCGAACAGCTTCACCGTGAAGTAGTCGCCGATGTTCGGGATCTGCCCCTCGTGGCCGATGCAGACCCAGTCCCGATCGAAGATGGCCTGACGCTCGAAGGCGAGGAACTCCTCGGTCACATAGCACGCAGGCGGGAGGGGCACGGCCTCGTTGACGTCCACGATGGACGCCTCGAGAGCCTCCAGCAGCCCGTTCTCAGAACTCACGGGTCGGGCTCCCTCCTCGCGGCGCGTCAACGGATGGCCGACCGTGCCGGAACACCCTGGCCCACCATAGTCAGCGACCTCATTCCCGGCGCTCGGGCGGCGCCTCGCCGGCGCGCTCGAAGGCCTCCACCACCTGGGAGTAGGTGAGCGTCTCGGGTGCGGCGGGCACGGGCTGCGGTACCCCGGCGCCGGGCGCCCCGGTGGCCGGACCGGCACGCTCGCCGGCCCGTTGGCGGGCCGACCAGCGGAAGAAGACTCCGGCGATGATCGTCCACAGGTAGATGCCGCCCACAATCTTCATGATGAGTCCGGCCATCTGCTGGTCGTTGGCGACCGTCACCCCCCAGAGCCGCAGCGGTGTGTCGTAGGCCTCGTAGATGGGGGTCTGGGCGAATGTCAGGAAACCGGCGGGGACCGTCGGCAGCACCGACATGGCGAAGAGGTAGAACATCTTGGTGAGGGGCTGCAGGCGCAGCTCGGCGAACGGGCCGCAAACCGGCAGCCACATGGCGATCGCCGTCACGAACAGGACCAGGTGCGCCGTGTAGTGGAAGACGCCGTTGGTTGCGCTGGTGTTCACGACCCAGGGGATGTGCGTGATCGCCACGACCACGTTGAACGTGACGCCCACCACGATCGGCCGCAGCAGGCGCCGCGCCAGGGGCCGGGCCGGATCGACGACCCGCCGGGCGAGCCATTCCGGCGTGGCGAGCAGCAGCAGAGGCGGCACCACCAGCGTGATCAGGAGGTGCTGCACCATGTGGACCGAGTAGAGATGCTCCTCGGAGATGTCGTGCATGGGCCAGTCGCTGGCGAGCCAGAGGAAGCCCACCGCCAGCAGGTAGAACCCCTTGCGGCGCCGCTCGACTGTCTCGCCCGCCGCCCGGGCCAGCCCCCGGACGACGTAGACCCCGACCCCCAGCGCCGCCAGCACGATCAGCCACACCTCGGGGTGCGGCGTCCACCGCCACAGGTCGTAGTCGATCAGGTCCCCCATCGCCCACCCCCGGACGCCGGGCTCAGGCTCCCCAGATGCGGAACGCCGTCAACATGACCAGGTAGACCCCCAGGGCCAGCACGATGCCCGCCACGAAGATGCGCCGCAAGATGACCGAGTCGAACTTGAGGTGCATGAACCACGCCACGACGTAGATGAACTTGAGGACCATCAGCACGACGAGCAGCGCGTAGAGCGCCGCGTCGCCGAGGTGGTGCACCGACTCGAAGTAGGTGGCGACCTCGAGCGCCGTGAGGGCGCCGAGAATGAGGGCGACCTTGACGTACTGCCGGTCCGACGGGTGCTCGTGCTCGGCGTCATGCTCGGCGGCGACGTCCTCGGTCTCGGCGTCGGCCGGCTGGACGTCCTCGGCGGCCTCGGTGGGAACGGAGGGAGTCTGCGTCATGGAGCGGGCACCTCCGCTACTGCGGGAACAGGTAGATGATCGTGAAGATCAGGATCCACACGATGTCGACGAAGTGCCAGTACAGGCCGATGAGCTCGACGGTCTCGGCGTTCCGGGGACTGAGGCGCCCGCGGACGCTCGAAACCAGCGTCGACATCAGCATGACGATGCCGATGGTGACGTGGGCGCCGTGGAACCCGGTGAGCGTGTAGAAGGCGGACCCGAAGATGTTGGTGGTGTAGCCGAGCCCGAGGTTGTAGAAGACCGTGAACTCGTAGACCTGCCCGGCGATGAACGTGCCACCCAGCAGGGCGGTCGCCACGATCCACACCCGGAAGTTCCGCTCCTCGCCCCGGTTCAGGGCCGACAGTGCCAGCACCATCGTCAGCGAGCTCATCAGCAGCACGAACGAGCTCACCGACGTGAACGGGATGTCGAAGACGTCGTTCGGCCCCAACTCGCCGGCCGGCAGCCGGGACTTGGCGAACATGTACGTGGCGATGAGAGCGCCGAACAGCAGGCACTCCGAGCCGAGGAACAGCCACATCGCCAGCTTGTTGTGGGTCAGGCCCGTGGTCGTCGGCGGGTGCGCGGCGGCTGTGTGGTCGGTGGCGGCCGGCGCGCTCACGGTCGTCTCGGGGGATGCGACGTCGCTCATGGCTGATTCCCCGATGACTCGGCGGCCGGACCGGCCGGCGCACCCGCGGCGGCCAAGGGCCGCGCGCCGTCACCGTCGGCCGATCCGCCGTTGTGGTCCTGCGATCCACCCCCGTCGGCACCGTTGCCGGTGTCGCCGGACGGATCGGACTCGTGGTGATCGTCGTGCGCCTGGTCCTCGGGGTCGTCGGGAGGTTCGAAGACCCAGGCGTACAGGCCGCCCAGGATCAGGAGAGCGCCGACACCGGTGATCCAGAGGTTGTAGATGAGGCCGTACGCCACGAACGGCAGCCCGAGGGCCACCACGACCGGCCAGTACGAGGGCGAGGGCAGGTGCACGCCCTTGGCGCTCCCGTCGTGGGCGACCTCGGCGGTCGGAGCGATGCGCACCACCTTGCCGTTCTCGTCGTAGCCCCACTTGCGATGCCAGAACTCGTCCTGGCGAGTCACGGTGATCTCGCGGTCGAAGTTGTGCGTGGGCACCGGCGATGCCGTCATCCACTCGAGAGCGCGCGCGTCCCACGGATCGGGGCCAAGCGGCGGCGCCCCGCGCGCCCGGCGGCGGCTCAATCCGATGTTCCAGAAGAACAGCAGCACACCCACGGCGATGACGAAGGAGCCGGCGGTTGCCACGGCGTTCCAGAGGTTGAACCCGGAGTCGGCGGCGTAGCTGTGGATGCGGCGCGACATGCCCTGCAGGCCCAGGATGTGCATGGGCCCGAACGTGAGATTGAAGCCGACGAGCAACACCCAGAAGCCGACCTTCCCCAGGCGCTCGTTGAGCTTGTAGCCGAACGCCTTCGGCCACCAGAAGTAGAGGCCCGACAGCATTCCCATCAGGGAACCGCCGAAGATCACGTAGTGGAAGTGGGCGACGATGTAGTAGGTGTCGGTCTGCTGCGTGTCGGCAGGTGAGATGGCATGGGTCACCCCCGAGAGCCCGCCGATGGTGAACATTGCCACCGCCCCGACCGAGTACAGCATCGCCGTGGTGAACCGCAATCGACCCCCCCACATGGTGGCAAGCCAGTTGAGGATCTTCACCCCTGTGGGCACGGCGATGAACATCGTCGAGAGCGAGAAGACAGCCACCGAGACCGGTCCAATGCCCGAGGTGAACATGTGGTGCGCCCACACGCCCCAGCCCATGAAGCCGATGGCTATGCCGGAGAACACCATGAACGGGTAGCCGAAGATGGGTTTGCGGCTGAAGACGGGAATGACCTCGGACATGATGCCGAAGGCGGGCAGGATGAGGATGTACACCTCGGGATGGCCGAAGATCCAGAAGAGGTGCTGCCAGAGGAGTGGATCGGCGCCGGCCGCCACGTTGAAGAAGTTGGCACCGAAGAGCCGGTCGAAGCTCAGCAGGAACAGCGCCACGGTGATCACCGGAATGGCGAACAGCAGCAGGAACTGCACCACCAGCAACATCCAGGTGAGCACCGGCATGCGGAACAGGGTCATCCCCGGAGCGCGCATGTTGAGCACCGTCGTGATGAGGTTGATGGCGCTGACCAGCGAGGCGATACCGGTGATCTGCAGGCCCAGGGCGTAGAAGTCCATGCCGTGGCTCGGGGAGAACACCAGGCCGCTGTTGGGGGCGTAGCCGAACCAGCCGCCATCGGGCGCCCCGCCCAGGAACCACGACGTGTTGAGGAAGATCCCCCCGGCCAGGAATGCCCAGAGGCTGAAGGCGTTGAGGCGGGGGAAGGCCACGTCGCGCGCGCCGATCTGCAGCGGGAGCAGGTAGTTGGCGAAGGCCGCGGCCATCGGCATGATCACCAGGAAGACCATTGTCACGCCGTGCATCGTGAAGACCTGGTTGTAGGCGTCCTCGCTGAGCACGTTGCCGCCCGGAACGGCGAGTTGCAGCCGGATGAGCAGGGCCTCGATGCCGCCGACCACCAGGAACAGGAGGGCGGCGGCGCCGTACATGATGCCGATGCGCTTGTGATCCACGGTGAACAGCCAGCTCTTCCAGCCCACCTCGCCCTTCGGGCGGGACAGCACGCCGAGCGACGTGGAGGGCCTCACCAGCTGCTCGCCTGCGGTGAGCTGCAGCGGAGGTTCGGAGGTGGTGGTCATGGTGCTTGGGTGCGTCTCTCTGGGTGTCTCGCTGTGGGTCTCGTCTCGGTTCGTTCCCGCTTTTGCGTCACCCTGTCTATCGCAGGGTCGTCAGGTATTCGACGAGCGCGTCGATCTCGCCGTCGCTGAGGCCGGGGAACGCGGTCATGCCTCGCGCCCCGTCGGCATCGTTGGCCTTGCGCTCCGGGGCGTTGCGGATCCACGCCTCCAAGTCGCCGCGGTTCAAGTAGCCCCGCTCGGCCACCTCGAGGTAGGGGATCCGCTTGGCCCGGTCCTCGTAGAGATCGAAGATCGAGCCGGCGAACGTCGTGCGGCTCGCCAGGTGCGTGAGGTTCGGGGCCGCCCCGGCGACGAGCGCGGAGGTGATGTCGTCGTCCCCGTTGTCCCCGTCGTAGTCGTCCATGCCGTCGGGCACTCCGTCCAGGTTCACGTCGGTCACACCGTTGACGACGTGGCAGTTGGCGCAGTTCGCCAGGAAGACCTCCTGGCCCTCGTAGCCCGGGTCGCCGGGTTCCAGCGGCACCGCGTCGACGAGTTGCCCCTCCACCCACTCGTTCCACTCCGCCTGCGTCAGCACGACGGTGTAGTTGCGCATGTAGGCGTGCGAGAGGCCGCAGTACTCTTGGCACACGCCCATGTAGCGACCTGGTTCGTCGGCCTCGATGACCCACGGGTGTGTGCGGCCGGGTACGGCGTCCTTCTTGCCGTTCAGGCGCGGGACCCAGAAGGAGTGGATGACGTCGCGGGAGGTGATCTCCAGGGGCACCTGCTGACCGACGGGGATCACCATCTCGTTGGCGGTCACGATGTCCGGCGGCGTCTCGGTGTCACCGTCGAGGTGGTACTGGAACTCCCACCACCACTGCTGGCCCACCACGGTCACCCGGAGATCGTCCTCGGCAGCCGACACCTTGTTCAGCTCGACGAGGGAGATCAGCGTGAACACGGAGATCACCGTCAGCAGGATGGTGGGGACGATGGTCCAGGCCAGTTCCAGCCGGAGATTCCCGTGCACCTGCTCGGGATACTCCTCGTCCCCGTAGAGGTCGTCGCTCTCGTCGCCGTCGGTCCCAGCGGCTGCCGCGGCGGCGCGGCGGCGCGCCCGGTAGCGCACGGCCAGGTAGATGATGGCGCCCTGTACCAGGAAGAAGACGATGATGGCCACCCCGAGAACCGGGAAGAACAGATCGTTGATCTCCTCCGCGTCCGGGCCGGCCGGGGTGAGCGTGTCCAGAGGGTGTTCGTCGGCACACCCCGCCACGATCAGCGCGACCGCCAGGGCGACGAGGATCAGCGAGAGCCGTCGCACCACGCGCCCGCCGCGCCGGCCAGCGCGCCCGCCGCCGGTGCCCATCACTCCTCGCCCTCGTGGGTCTCGGCCGCGTCGTCGGACCCATGCCCCTCGCCGCCGCCGTGGTCGTACGAACCGGCGGCGGTCGCCACGATGCCCGCGGCAACGATCGCCACGGCGGCGAAGGCCAGCACCGTGGCGATGACCGACTTCCCGATCCGCGGCCGGGCCGCGAACAGCATCGCCACCAGCAGGATCGCGGTGGCGACACCGGCGGCGATCCAGACCGCGCTGAACTCGCTGACCGCCAGCAGCACGCGCGAGCCGCCCACGACGAGGATGGCCACGCCGGCGGCGCCCAGGACGGGGATCTCGATGGGGTTCATGAGCCGGTTGCGCAGCGCCCGGTTCGCCCCGGCGTCGCCGGTCGCACGATCCGCCCAGGCGCTGATCATCCACTCGAAGGCCACCACCCCCGCGAGGATGAGGCCGATCACGAAGATCGCCGCGTGGGTGACGAGCCCGATCACCGCCACCGCCACGGCGAAGGCCGACAGGACCGGCCAGTAGGAGGGATGCGTCGGCGCCACCGTCGGCGGGGTCTCACCGCTCGGGGCGAGCTCGCCCACGGACTCGGCGTCAGCGTCGCGGAACGCAACCAGCAGGCAGCCCAGGCCGCCGCTGACCAGCGCCGCGAAGACCAGCACGATGAAGCCGGTGTGCTCCCCGATGCCTCCCTGCCATCCCAGGCTGATCACGCCCTTCCAGGCGTCCCGATCCACGACGCCGATGTAGTCGGCGCCGCCGGGATCACCGGTGGCGACCCCGTAGATGATGGCGCCGACGGCGGCGAGGGCGCCGAAGCCGAAGAAGAGCTTGAAACCGGGGGTCAGCACGCCGCGGCCCTCTCGAGCGGGACGGGCGGCAGCGGCGCCGCGGGTGCGAGGCGGTCCATCATCTCGTCACGAAGAGTCCGACCCAGATGACCAGGTACAGGAAGACCATGACGTGCCACAGCACGGCGGCCGCGGACATCCCATCGAGGTGGACGCTGGTCCGCGGTGCCGTCATGGCGCGGACGGCCATGATGAACAAGTAGGCGAGCGCCACGACCACCAGAGCCAGGTGGCTTCCCGAGATCGTGTAGATCAGCGGCGCCGCCAGGCTGCCGCCATCGATGGTCAGGCCCATCTGCCCGTACTGGAAGGCGGTCTGGTTGATCACGGCAACGCCGAACATCGCTGTGACCAGAAGGGCCATCAGCGTGTGCCGGCGGTCGTCGCGGGCCGTGGCGTGGACGGCCCACTGCATCGTCACGACGCTCAGCAGCAGCGTCCAGGCCATCACCGTGGGCGCCGTCAGCTCGACTCGGGCGCCCGCGGGTATCCACGATTGGCCGGGGTTCGCACGCAGGAACTCGGCCCGCTCGGAGAAGTAGACCCCGAGCAGCCCGCCGAAGTACATACACACGGCGGCCGAGGCGAACCCGGTCCCCACCTGCAGGGTCCGCCGGCGCGGCGGGATCGCCGGCGCGACGGCCCCGGTCGTCTCGACGGCGACGTCGCTCACCGAGCACTCCCCAGGGCATCGGCGCCGCCCGGGGGAGGCGTGTCCCAGAGCGGGTGGGCCGAACGCACCGGCGCAACCGGCTGGTCGGCGAAGTTGTCCACGGGCGGGGGCGACGGGGCGACCCATTCGAGGGTGTGGCCGCCCCACGGGTCGGGGACCGTCGTCGCACCCCTCGCCAACTCGGAGGCACCGCGCAGCACCGAGATCACCACGATGCCCAGGCCCGCCAGGATCCCGATCACGCCGATGACGCTGAGGACCGCGGCAACCTCGGCGCCCACCGAGGTGAAGGACATGCTGGGTTGATCGGGCTGGCCCAAGAAGCCGGCGACTAGGCCCATCAGGCCCACGAGCAACCCTCCGGCCCCGAGGATCCCTGCCGCGCCGAACCCGGCGGCGTGCGACGCCCTGCGGCCGAAGATCTTGGGACTCCAGTAGAACAGCCCCGCCACGGCACCCAGGACGGCCGCCATCACGACGAGATCCAGCAGGCCGGCGCCGGCCATGGTCCCCCGCAGATCGTCGAGAGGCGCCAGCGCTCCGTCCAGGTCGTTCTGCCAGGACTCGTTGTGCCGGGCGAAGCTGCGCAGGAACCCGACCGCCCCTCCCAGCACGCGGATGAAGGCCACGATCGCCGCGAACACCAGGACACCGAGCGCCGACAGTGCCAGGGCGAGATGCCCGCTGGGACGGGGAAGCCGGCGGGTGCTGCGGCCGAGATCGGCCCAGCCTCCGAGCAGGGCCACCACCCCGAGTGCCAGCACGATCCCGCTTACGACATACAGCGGTGTCGTCCGTGCCGACGGGCTGAAGAAGCCTTGCAGACCGGCGCCGAAGCTGAACACCCCCACCAGACCGACGAGCGAGAGCATGACGCCCCAGCGCCGCTGCGGGGTGCCGAAGGCGACCGGCAGGATCTCGCCGATGACGCCGATGGCGGGAACGGCGAAGACGAACACCTGCGGCTGCTCGAACACCCAGGCGACCTGATCGAAGAGGTTCTGACCGGCGCCGTAGCGGACCGCACCGGCGCCACGCAGGTCGACCCACATGATCACCAGGTTGGCCACCAGCACCGGCAGGGTCAGCAGCCAGACGGCGCCCGCCACCAGAACGGACCACGAGAAGATCGGCATCCGCTCGAGGCTCATGCCGTGCGGCCGCTGCGTGAACATGGTCGTGAGCAGTACCGCCACCGCGGCGAGTTGGGCGAGGACGACCACCGCGAAGGAGAGCAGCGACAGCTCCACCGCCCGCTGCTCGCCGCCGGCGACCAGTCCCCCGTCGATCGCCCAGGAGGCGATGAGGATGCCCGCCCCCGTGAGCCAGACCCAGAAGGCCGCCGCCGCGGCCCGTGGGAAGGCGACACCGCGGGCACCGATCTGCAGCGGAACCATGTACGTGGCGAGTCCGATCCAGAGCGGCATCGCGAACAGGAAGACCAAGCCGATCCGGTGGAGCGTGAAGATCTGCCGGAAGGACTCGACCCCCACGAAGACATCGACGTTGGGCAGGGCCGTTCGCTCGAGATGCAGCAGCAGCCCGCACACCAGCACGAACCCGCCCAGCAGCAGCGAGGCGACGATCCACATCCGCCCCACCGTCTTGTGGTCCCCGCTGGACAGCAGCCCGGCCAAACCCCGCGGCGATGACTCTCCGAGGGACGGCGGCGGGACGGGCTCGCCCGTAACGGGAGCGTGGGTCTCGGTCACGGTCATTCGAATTCGGTGGCGGGGCGCAGTGTGTCCGTTCGACATGACCGCACGGCGAGATCGGCTCGCTCGACGGCCAAGGGGCCTGATCCAGCCCCGAACTGTACAGCGTGTCCGCGTGCCGGCCGCACCGACGGCCGGGGGGCCACCGCGCCGACTGCGCGCGGGTCCATCAGACCAGCCGATCCACCGCCATGGCGCCGAACAGCACCACGACGTAGGTGATCGACCAGTTGAACAGCCCCATGGCCACCTGCGGGGTCCGGTGACGCAGCAGCCGGACCCCCAGTGCCACGAAGACCACGCCGGTCGTCAGCGCCGTCGCAAGGTAGAGAACCCCCAACTCGGCCACGAAACCGAACGCGATGCTCGTCGCCCACAGGACCACCGTGTAGGCGATGATCCGCAGGGCCACCGTCCGGATGGAGCGCACGGCCGGCAGCATCGGTACTCCGACCTGCGCATAGTCGTCGCGATAGCGAACCGCCAGAGCCCAGAAGTGCGGCGGCGTCCAGTAGAAGATGACGGCGAACAGCAGCAGCGGCGCCCAGCCCAGGCGACCTTGCACGGCCGTCCAGCCCACGAGCACCGGTACCGCGCCCGCAGCACCGCCGATCACGATGTTGCGCTCGGATCGCCGCTTAAGCCAGAGGCTGTACACGAACACGTAGAACAGCGTGGCGCTGGTGGCCAGCACGGCGCTGAGAAGGTTCACGACCAGCCAGAGCCAGACGAACGCCGCGACCTCCAGCAGGACGGCGAACACCAGGGCGTTGCGCGGGCTCACCGCGCCGGTCACGAGCGGACGGTTCTGCGTGCGCTGCATGACGCTGTCGATGTCACGGTCGATGACCATGTTCAGAGCGTTGGCGCCGCCTGCGGCCAGGGCACCACCGAAAATGACGGCAGCCATGAGCCACACCGGCGGCAGGCCGCGCTGGGCGACGATCATGGTCGGAACCGTCGTCACGAGCAGCAACTCGATGATGCGCGGCTTGGTCAACGCCACGTAGGACGCGACTCTGGCCCGGGCTCTCGTCGCAGGCATCGGCGCAAGCGTACGAGACGGGCGCGGCCAATACTCCGATCCGATCCGCCCTGCGGGACACGACCCCGCCGGCTCGTAGGCTGGCCGCCGATGGCATTCGGGCGGCAGGGGATCTCGGCGACGACCTATCGCCGCATCACCCTGTTCGCCCTGGCCGCCCTGATCTTCATCATCATCACCGGGGGGGCCGTGCGGCTGACGGGCTCGGGACTCGGTTGCTCGGACTGGCCCACCTGCGAGGACAACCAACTGGTGGCCGACCTCGAGTACCACGCCATGGTGGAGTTCGTGAACCGGGTGATCACCGGCTTCGTCTCGGCGGCGGTCGCCCTGGCGGTGCTGGGGGCCCTGCTGCGGCGCCCCCGCCGGCGCGACCTCATCGTGCTGGCGCTCGGCCTGGTCGGCGGTGTGGCGGGTCAGGTGGTCCTGGGCGGGCTGGTGGTGTGGTACCACCTCTCCCCCTGGCTGGTCATCGCGCACTTCCTCCTGTCGATGGTGCTCGTGGCGAACGCCGTGGTGCTGCACCATCGCGCCGGGCGGAGCGAGGCCGGCGGGGCCCCCGGCGCCGACCCCGCGGACACCTCGGGGGTGCCGCGCCGCGGGACCGAGAACCTGGCGAACCTGCTGGTCCTCCTGACCGTTCTGGCCGTCGTGAGCGGCACGCTGCTGACGGGCGCCGGGCCGCACGGCGGGGACCCCGACGTGGAGCGGCTGCAATTCCACATCCCCTCGCTGGCGCGCCTGCACGGAACGGCGATGGCGCTGTGCGCGGGCGTGGCGCTGCTGCTCTGGGCGCTGGCGGAGAGAGGCTCGTTGCATCCCCGCCAGCGGGTCTGGCGACGGCAGGGCTACGCCGCCGAGGCCCGGCTGACGGTCGGCGTGCTGGCCGCCCAGGCCATTGTGGGCTATCTGCAGTACTTCACGGGCGTGCCGCCCCTGCTGGTCGGCATCCACATCGCCGGCGCCGCGGCCCTGTGGACCGCGGTGCTGCGGCTCCAACTCAGCGTTCGCGAGCAGCCGGCCGCCGCTGCCTCGAAAGGGCGCCGGGCGTCCAGGGTTGCACCGGTAGGCTGACCGGTCCCGCCCCCATCGTCCAGCGGCCTAGGACGCCGCCCTTTCAAGGCGGTAACACGGGTTCGAATCCCGTTGGGGGTGCGAGAGCGAGCCGCGTCCGCGTCCGGCTCGCACCGCGCGGCCGGCCGCCCGGATAGGCTGTCGGCTCCTCTGGTCCTGTAGTGCAGCTTGGAGTGCACGCCGCCCTGTCAAGGCGGAGGTCGCGGGTTCAAATCCCGTCAGGACCGCCCCGGTCGGGTAGCTCAGTCGGCAGAGCGTCCGCCTGAAAAGCGGAAGGTCCCCGGATCGATGCCGGGCCCGACCACGCGATCTCCCAGCCCGCCGGGGTGCCCCTTCAAGCCTCCCCGGCGGACCCGTCGATGGCCCGCACCCACTTCAAGTTGGACTCACCCGTCTCGACTACCGCAAGAGATTCCGGCGAAGAGATCCCACGCAGCCGACCTGGTCACACCCCTTGACGATGCAGTTGAACTATAAGCGGGACATAATCAAGCCGAACATCTGCTTGCAATAGAACTACCCGGTCGGCGATCGCGACGACGACAGAGGCGATCCGGCTAGCACTGATAGCCTCCTCGGATTAGATTCCTCATGTCCGAACAGATCTGATCCGGACAAGACGAAGTAAACAATGATAGGAGAAGTCACTGTGAGCCAGAGCGACGAGAGTTCGGATCGCAAGACCCGAGAGGTTACGCCCGAACACAAAGCTGCAATGATCCAAGGGCGTACGGAGACCCGCACCGTTCGCCACTATCTCGAGGCGCTCGAGAGCTTGAAGCAAACCGGGGGCAGGCGTCGCTCCAAGGAAGCCTTGGAGAAGAAGCTGGTCGGAGTCGAACAGCAGCTGGAGGAAGCCGAGGCGGTGACCCGCCTCCAACTTGTTCAGGAACGCATCGACCTACAGAAGGCGATCGAAGCGGCGGCACAGAACGTGGACATCGCGGAACTCGAGAACGAGTTCATACAGGTCGCCGCCTCCTACAGCGACCGTAAGGGCATTTCCTATCAGGCATGGCGGGAGGTCGGCGTCCCTCCAAAGGTTCTTCACGCCGCCGGTATCCGCTGACGCCTCAGTCCTCACACCCGGAAACCGCCGTCACAGGAGCGGTTCCGGCACAACATCTCCTGCTTCGGGATAGCGGTTCACCAGTTCGGTCGCCTGCTCGACGAACGCAGTCACTTGTGCTTCGGCACGACCCGGCGCGAGTGCTCCTTCGATTGCCGCCGCCGCCGCATCGGCTCCCAGCGGGAACTCGTCGTCGGCGCCCAGGGCAACCGCCAGGTCGTGCAACCGACCTGTGCGCTCCGCCTCGGCGGCGGCCAGGCTGTGGCGCTGGACAAGCGCATGAACGCTCGAGCGATCCGACCCCGCATCGGTTGCGGCTCTCAGCAGCGCGGAACTCGCCATCAGCGGTCCCCAACGCCGCATCTCGGCGGCAGCCACTTCGGGGAAGGCCTGCAATTCTCGCAGGATCGTCAGATATGTCTCGAGCACGCCATCGATGGCGAAGAACGCATCCGGCAGCACGATCCGTCGCACGACCGAACAACTCACGTCGCCCTCGTTCCATTGCACCCCGGCGAGACCCGCGGCCATGGTCACATGGCCGCGCAACACGGTCGCCAGCCCGCTGAGCCGCTCGCAGGAGCGGGCGTTGACCTTGTGGGGCATGGCGGACGAGCCCACCTGCTCATCGCCGAATCCTTCTCTCAGGAGTTCGTGACCGGCCATGAGGCGCATGGTGGTCGCCAGGTCGGCCGGTCCGGTGGCCACCCGGAACAGGGACGAGACCACGTCGAAATCCATCGATCGCGGGTAAACCTGGCCGACGGCACCGAGGGTGCGGGCGAAGCCGAGCCGCTCGGCGAGCGCGGCCTCCAGCGCCGCCACCTTGGCGGCGTCGCCGCCGAGCAGTTCCAGCAGGTCGCCCTGCGTGCCCACCGGCCCCTTCAGGCCGCGCAGCGGGTAGTCCTCGATGAGGGCCTCGAGGCGCCCGATGGCGCCGATCAGTTCCTCGCCCGCCGCGGCGAAGCGGCGCCCGTAGGTCGTGGCCTGTGCGGGGACGTTGTGCGTCCGTGCCACGAGCGGCAGCGTGGCGAACTCGGCGGCACGACGCGCGGTGCCGGCGAGAGCCGCCACCGCCTTGGTGCGCACCAGCGCCAGACCGTCGCGGATCTGCGTCTGCTCGACGTTCTCGGTGAGGTCGCGTGACGTGAGGCCCCAGTGGAGGTACTCGCAGCCCGCAAGCTCGCAGAACTCCTCCAGGCGAGCCATGACGTCGTGGCGCAGCCGGCGCTCCCGCCGCGAGATGGAATCCAGGTCGATGTCATCGATGACGGCTCGGTAGGCGTCAGCCGCCCCGGCGGGGATGTCGACGCCGAGCGCACGCTGCGCCTCCAGCACGGCGATCCAGAACTCCCGCTCCCGTCGGATCTTGGAGACGGGCGACCAGATGGCTCTCATCTCCCCGCCGGCGTAGCGCTCGGCCAGCAGGTTGGGGATGCTCACGGCGCCGAGGGTTCCAGGCGCACCAGTTGGCGACGGCGGGGACCGACGCCGACCAGCGTGACCGGCACGCCGGCCTGGCGCTCGACGAAACGCAGGTAGGCGGCCGCTTCGGTCGGTAGATCCGCCGGCCGGGTGACGTCGCCCAAGGGCACGCACCAGCCGGGCAGCTCCTCCAGCACGGGACGGGCGCGATGCACGTCGGACTGGTGATACGGCATGTAGTCGGTGCGGCGCCCGTCGATCTCGTAGGCCACGCAGACCTTCACCACGTCGAGGGAGTCGAGCACGTCGAGCTTGGTGATCGCCACTTCGGAGAGCGAGTTGAGGCGCACGGCGTGGCGCAGCATGACCAGGTCGAGCCAGCCAACCCGCCGGCGCCGTCCGGTGTTGGTGCCGAACTCGGCCCCGTCGATCACCAGCCGATCCGCCACCGGGCCACCCACCTCGGCCGGGAACGGTCCCGAGCCCACCCGCGTGGTGTACGCCTTGTTGATCCCGATGATCCGGTCGATGTGCCGCGGTCCGACACCGGCGCCCACGCAGGCGCCCCCGGCGACCGGGTTCGAGGACGTCACGAACGGGTACGTGCCGTGATCCAGGTCCAGGAACGTGGCCTGCGCACCCTCGAACAGCACCTCGCGGCCCGCTTCGAGCGCCTCGTGCACCGTCGACACCGTGTCGGTCACGTACGGCTCGAGGGCCGGACGGCACTCGGTCAGGTACTTGTCGGCGAGCACCGCGGCGTCGTAGCCCAACCTGTTGTAGACCTTGGCCAGGAGCGGGTTCTTCTCGCGCAGCGCCGCCTCCAGCTTCTCCCGGAAGATCCGGGCATCGAAGAGGTCCTGCAGCCGCAGGCCGATACGGGTGGCCTTGTCGGCGTAGGCGGGCCCGATGCCTCGCTTGGTGGTCCCCAGCTTGTTGGACCCCAGGCGACGCTCGCTCAGGACGTCCAACTGCTGGTGGTAGGGCAGGATGATGTGCGCGTTGCCGGATACCTGCAGCCGGCTCGTGTCGATGCCCCTGCCGGCCAGCATGGCCAGCTCGTCGAGGAGCACGAAGGGATCCACGACGACGCCGTTGCCGATGACCGGCGTGATGTGGTCGTACAGCACGCCGGAAGGGACGAGCTGCAGAGCGAACGACTCCTCGCCGACCACGATGGTGTGCCCGGCATTGTGGCCGCCCTGATAGCGCACGACCATCTCCATCTCGGCCGCCAGGAGATCGGTGAGCTTGCCCTTGCCCTCGTCGCCCCACTGGGTGCCCACCACCACGGTTGCCCCCACAGCAGCCTCCTCGCGCCCGTAACGGCCCCGACCAGCCTACGGTTTCGCCCCGTCGACGCGCTCGGCCAGGGTGAGCGAGAAGTCGCCGGCGTCGTCGAGCCACTGGGACATGACCGCGAAGCCCGCCTCGGACAGTTCGGCGGCGATCTGGGAGGGGCGGAACTTGGCCGAGACCTCGGTGCGCATGGCCTCGCCGTCGCCGAAGGTGACGCGCAGGCCGAGCCGGCGCACGTGCACGACCTGCGGACCGTCGGCGCGGAGCCACATCTCCACCCACTGGGTCTCCTCGTCGTAGGTGGCCACGTGCGTGAACCGCTGCGGGTCGAAGTCCGCATCGAGGCGCCGGTTGATGACGTGCAGCACGTTGCGGTTGAACTGCGCCGTGACACCGGCAGCGTCGTCGTAGGCGGCGAGCAGGCGGGCACGGTCCTTCACCAGATCGGCGCCGAGCAGGAACGTCTCACCCGCATCGGACATGCCGGCGATCTCCGCCAGGAACGCCCGCCGTTCGGGCCCGGTGAAGTTGCCGATCGTTCCCCCCAGAAGCGCCACGAGCCGCCGCCCACCGCGCGGCACCGCCCGCAGGTCCTTGCCGAACTCTCCCACCACGCCGTGCACCGACAGAGCGGGATACGCCGCCGCGGCCCCGGACGCGGTGGCGCGCAGGGCGGCCTCGTTCACGTCGAACGGAACGAACTTCCGGAGGGTCCCGGCCCCGGCCATGGCGTCGAGCAGCAGGCGGGTCTTGTCGGAGAAGCCCGACCCCAGCTCGACGAGCGTTCCCGCGCCGGAGCGCGCCGCCACGTCGGGCGCCACCCGTCGCAGGATCTCGTGCTCGCGGCGCGTGGGGTAGTACTCCGCCAGCCGGGTGATCTCCCCGAACAGCCGGGAACCCTCGTCGTCGTAGAACCACTTCGGCGGCAGGTCTTTCGGCAGCGACGTGAGCCCGGCGGACACATCGGCCGCCAGCGCCCGATCCAGGGCAGCCCCGTCGGTGCACACGCTGATCCGGTACCTGTCGCCCGGCGCGTCCGCCGCGACGGACGCGCCGCCGGAGACCGAGGCCATCTGGAATCCGGATTCAGCCCGCGTCGCGAGCCAGTCGCAAGCCCGAGAAATGCCAGCGCGTACCCGGCGCGAAGAAGTTCCGGTACGTGGGGCGGACGTGATCGGCGGGAGTGGCGCAGCAGCCGCCGCGCAGAACCATCTGGTTGATCATGAACTTGCCGTTGTACTCGCCCACGGCGCCGGCCGCGGGGACGAATCCCGGGTAGGCGCTGTAGGAACTTGCCGTCCACTCCCAGACGTCGCCGAACAGTTGCGCCAGACCGTCGCCGCTCGCAGGCCGGGGATGCAGCACGCCGGCATCCAGCAGGTTCGCCTCCCCGGCAGGCGTCGGGGCCGTGGCCGACTCCCACTCGGCCTCGGTCGGCAGGCGGGCGCCGGCCCACCGGGCGAACGCGTCGGCCTCGTAGTACGAGACGTGGCAGACCGGCTCGTCGGCGCGAACGGGCCGCCGACCGGCCAGCGTGAACACCGACCAGCCATCGGCGGCGCCGGCGGTCGGCGCCACGTCGGGCATCCAGTACAGCGGCGCCGACCAGCCGGAGTCCTGGACCGCCCCCCAGCCGTCCGACAGCCACAGCGTGGGCGTGCGGTAGCCGCCGTCGGCCATGAACTCCAGCCACTCACCGCAGGTGACCAGCCGGGAGGACAGCTCGTAGGGGCCGAGGAGGACTTCGTGGCGCGGCGTCTCGTTGTCGAAGGCGAAGGACTCGCCGTCGTGTCCCAGGGCGCCCCTCCCGCCGGCGAAGCCCACCCAGGCGGCGGCGGGAGACGCGCCCGACGCCGGCCCGCACTCGGGGGCGGGTCGGTACACGGGTTGGGCGGGGTTGCAACTCAGGACGTGCTTGATGTCCATGAGCAGCAGTTCCTGGTGCTGCTGCTCGTGGTTGAGGCCCAACTCGACGAGGTCCGCAACCGGGCCCGCCAACCCGTCGCTCAGCAGGTCGGCCATCGCCGCGTCGACCTGGGCACGATAGTCGGCCACCTCGGCAGCGGACGGCCGGGAGATGATCCCCCGGCGCGGTCGTGGGTGCCGCAGGCCCACCGCCTCGTAGTAGGAGTTGAAGAGATAGCCGTAGATCGGGTCGACCTCGCGGTAGCCGCCGTGGTGAGGCTTCAGCAGGAACGTCTCGAAGAACCACGTGGTATGGGCGCGGTGCCACTTCGTCGGACTGACGTCGTCCATCGTCTGGATGCACTGGTCCTCGGGGGAGAGCGGCGCCGCCAGATGCTCGGTGAGATCCCGCACTGCGGCGTAGCGCTCGGCGAGTGTCCCGGAGGCCGTGCTCAAGAGGACACCCCCAGATGCTCCCGGAGAGGGCGGCCCTTGGTGGCCTCGCCGAGTTCCTTCAGGGCGCGGCGTTGCGCGGCGTTGAGCTTCTCCGGGACCACGACTTCCACCGTAACCAGCAGGTCGCCGGTTCGCCGATCGGTGCGGAGCCCCCGGCCGCGCACCCGGAGGACCCGGCCCGACTGCGTGCCGGCAGGAAGGCGCAGCGTGACCGGATCGCCTTCGAAGGTGGGGACCTCGAGGCGCGCCCCGAGAGCGGCCTCGGTGACGCTGACCGGCACGGTGAGGGTCAGGTCGTCGCCGTCGCGAGCGAAGTGTGGGTGCTCGCCGACTCGAACGATGACGAAGAGGTCGCCCGGCGGGCCTCCGTTGGCGCCCGGGCCACCCCTGCCCCGCAGGCGAATCCGCTGGCCGTCCGTCACACCCGGCGGGATCCGCACCTTGATCTCCTCGCGGGCAGACCCGTTGCCGCCGGTAAGGACCGTCGTGGTGCCGTTCACCGCCTCGGAGAACGACAGGGAGATCTGCGCCTGATGATCGGGCCCCCGCTGGGGGCGATGGCCTCCCGGCGGCGAGCCGAACGGGCCGCCGGTGCCGCCGAAAAGGTCCGCCAGCAGGTCACCGATCCCATCGGCGCCGGAGAACTGGAACGAGTGCGTACCGCCGGGGCCGGGAGCGGCGAACGGGTTCCCCCCGGCGGCCAGACGGCGGATCTCGTCGTACTGCTTGCGCTTGGTGGCGTCGCCCACCACGTCGTAGGCGGCCGATACCTGCTTGAACCGCTCCTCGGCGCCGGGGTCGTCGGGATTGCGGTCGGGGTGCAACCGGCGGGCCAGGGCCCGGTAGGCCTTGGTGATATCAGCCGGTGAGGCGTCCGGCGACACCCCGAGGGCGCGGTAGTAGTCGGTCTGCAGCCATTCCTGCCGTATGTCGCTCATCCGGGACCCGCCTCAGCACCTCTGCGGGCGGTGGGTCATCCCCGGACGCCGACCACTGCGGGGCGTAGCACGCGCCCGCTCCAGGCATAGCCGGTCCGGAGAACATCCGTCACGATCTGGGGACCCGGCGTCTCGCCGGTCTCGTGCATGACGGCTTCGTGATACTGGGGATCGAACGGCTCGCCCGCGGGCGAGATCACCTCAAGCCCACCTTCGGTGAGCGCCTCGGTGAGCGCACTGTGCAGCGGGCCCACGAGGTCCTCGTCGTGCGCGGCTCCTGCCTCGGTGGCATCCAGCACCGGCAGCAGCCGCGTCGTCAGGTCGGCGGCGCCCCGTTCGGCCGCCTGCGCCTGCTGCTCGGCGGCGCGACGCCGGAAGTTGGCGAACTCCGCCTTCAGCCGCGTGAGGGAGTCCAGGTACTCGGTGCACTGCGCGCAGGCCGGGGCGCCCTCGCCCCCCGCCGCGCCCGTCGCCGCAGAGTCGGCCCCCGCCGCCTCGTCGGCCCCCGCCGGCGGCGCCCTCGAGGCGGAGGCCTCCGGCGCCGCCTCGGACGCCTCGGGTGCCTCGGGTGCCTCGGGTGCCTCAGCCGTCTCGTGCGGGTGCTGCACCCTCACGAGTCCTCCTCGTCGATGATTTCCGCATCGATGACGTCGTCGTCGCCGCCTCCGGCGTCTCCGGCGTCTGCGGTCTCGTCATCGGTCTCGGCGGCCTGCGAGGCCCGGGCGTACATGGCCGACACGAAGGCGTCCACGGCGCTCTGCAGGTCCTTGGCGGCGACCTCGATGGCCGCCACGTCGTCGCCCTCCAGGGCACTGCGGGTTGCGTCCATCTTGGCCCGCAGGTCGGCCGCGCCCTCGGCGTCGCCCTGGGCGGCCTCCTCCTCGAGGAGTTTCTCGGCGCGGTACACCAGCGAGTCGGCAAGGTTGCGGGTCTCGGCGACCTCCCGCCGGCGACGGTCCTCTTCGGCGTGTGCCTCGGCGTCGCGCACCATCTTGTCGATCTCGTCGTCGTCCAGGGACGACTGGCCGGTGATGGTGATGGACTGCTCGTTGCCGGTGGCCTTGTCCCGCGCCGACACGTGGACGATGCCGTTGGCGTCGATGTCGAACGTCACCTCGACCTGCGGCACCCCCTGGGGTGCCGGAGGAATGTCGACGAGTTGGAACTTGCCGAGCGTCTTGTTGAACTCGGCCATCTCCCGCTCGCCCTGCAGGACGTGGATCTCCACCGACGGCTGGTTGTGGCTGGCCGTGGTGAAGACTTCCGAGCGCTTCGTGGGGATGGTGGTGTTGCGGTCGATGAGCCGGGTCATGATCCCGCCCTTGGTCTCGATCCCCAGGGACAGCGGCGTCACGTCGAGCAACAGCACATCGGTGACGTCGCCCTTCAACACGCCGGCCTGGATGGTGGCGCCGACGGCCACGACCTCGTCGGGGTTGACCCCCTTGTGCGGGGCCTTGCCGGTCAGTTCGGTGACGAGCGCCGAGACCGCGGGCATGCGCGTCGACCCGCCGACCAGGATCACGTGGTCGATCTCCTCGGCGGCGAGGCCGGCGTCGGCGACGGCCCGCTCGAACGGCCGGCGGCAGCGGTCCAGCAGGTGCGACGTCATGGATTCGAACGTCGCCCGCGTGAGCGTGTAGTCGAGGTGCAGAGGACCGGCCGACGTGGCGGTCACGAAGGGCAGGTTGATCTGCGCTTCCTGCTTCTGGGACAGCTCGATCTTGGCCTTCTCGGCGGCCTCCTTGAGCCGCTGCAGCGCCATGGGGTCGTCGCTCAGATCCACGCCGTGCTCACCCTTGAAACGATCGGCGATCCAGCTGATCACAGCCTGGTCCCAGTCGTCGCCCCCCAGCTTGGTGTCACCGCTGGTGGACTTGACCTCGAAGACGCCGTCGCCGATCTCCAGCACCGACACGTCGAAGGTGCCCCCGCCGAGATCGAACACGAGCACCGTCTCGTCGGCCTGCTTCTTGTCCATCCCGTAGGCCAGGGCCGCGGCGGTCGGCTCGTTGATGATGCGCAGGACCTCCAGGCCGGCGATCTGGCCCGCCTCCTTGGTTGCGGTGCGCTGGGCGTCATCGAAATAGGCGGGCACGGTGACGACCGCCTCCGTCACGTCCTCGCCGAGGTACGACTCGGCGTCGCGCTTGAGCTTCATCAGGATGCGCGCCGAGATCTCCTGGGGCATGTACTTCTTGCCGTCGACCTCGGCGACGGGAACGGTCTCACCCATGTGGCGCTTCACCGAGCGGATCGTCCGGGAGGCGTTGGTGATGGCCTGCCGCTTGGCGACCTCGCCGGCGAGCACGTCGCCACCGGTGGCGAACGCCACGATGGACGGCGTGGTGCGGGCGCCCTCGGCGTTGGCGATGACCACCGGATCGCCGCCCTCCATGACGCTGACCACCGAGTTGGTCGTCCCCAGGTCGATGCCGACTGCCTTGCCCATGCTGTGTTTCCTCTCTGCACTTCCTGCTGCGGTTCTGACGCCGGACCAGCGGAATGTTGCGCTATGTGATCTCTCGCGGCGCGTTCTGCCTCACTCGAAGCAGGCTACCGAGGCCCGGTTCGCCTCCCGTTCGCTCGGCGGACCGGGCGACGGATCGGACAACAGTGACAACACCGCGGCGGGCGAAAATCTTCCCGCCGCCCGCGCCGGCCCCCGGCGGCCCGGGCGTCACGACTCGCTATGGTCGTCGGAGTCGAGCGGCAGGTCGCCGCATCCGGAGAACCCGCGCATCCCATGACCGCAACACTGATCCTGGTCCGCCACGGCCAGAGCACCTGGAACCTTCAGAACCGCTTCACCGGCTGGTACGACTGCCCGCTGTCGCCGCAGGGCCGCGCGGAGGCCGTCGCCGCCGGTCGGGCGCTGGCCGCCGCCGGGATCCACCCCGACGTGGCCCATACGTCGCTGCAGACCCGGGCGATCGACACCTGCACGCTGGCCCTGGCCGAAGTGGGCTGCGAGGACATCCCCATCCGGCGGCACTGGCGCCTGAACGAGCGCCACTACGGCGACCTGACCGGGCTGGACAAGGCCGAGACGGCGGATCGCCACGGCGCCACGCAGGTCCGCCTGTGGCGCCGCAGCTATGCCACCGAGCCGCCGCCCATCCGGCCCGACAATCCCTGGAATCCGGCCGCCGACCCCCGCTACGCCCACCTGGCGCCCGACGAGATGCCGCTGGGGGAATCGCTGCGCGACGTACTCGTGCGGCTGCTGCCGTACTGGGATCGCTGCATCACCGCCGACCTGCACAGCCACCCCTGCGTGCTGATCGCGGCCCACGGCAACAGCCTGCGGGCCCTCGTCAAGCACCTCGACGACATCGCCGACGAAGCCATCACCGGTGTGGAGATCCCCACGGGCGTGCCCATCCGCTACGAGATCGGCAGTGATGGCCGCCCCACCCGGCGGCTGGCGCTCGCGGATCGCTTTGTGGCCGACGGCGCGACCGACGGCTAGCCTTCGGGGATCGTTTTCGCCAGGTGGGCGGAAGCGGCCGAGCATTTGACCCAGAGCGTCCGGACCGGGCGTCGATCAAGAGACGGGAGAGAACATGCGCGGGTTCACAGGAGTTCGAAAGCGCTGGTTGGTGGCGCTGCTTGGGGTGATGCTGGTCGCAGCCTCCTGCGCCGCCGACGACGGGGCAGCCGACGCCGCTGCCGCAGCGATGAGTGAGGCGGGAGCCGCCCAGGCCGACGCCGACGTGGCGCTGGCCGACGCCCAGGCCGCAGCCGCCAAGGCGCGCGAGGCGCAGGCCGCAGCCGACACCGCCGCCGCCGCGGCGGCGCTGGCACAGGCCACCGCCGAGGGCAACCAGGAGGCCGTGGCCGCGGCCGAGGCCGACCTGGCCGCCGCCCAGGACGCCGCCGAGCAGGCCCGCTCCGAGGCCGCCGCGGCACAGTCCGAGGCCGACGCGGCCCGCGACGCCGCCGAGGCCGCAGCCGCAGCCGCCGCCGAGGCGGAGACCGCGGCGCCCGAACCGCCGCCGCCCCCGCCACCGGAGCCCGAGGACACCGAACTAGTCCTCACCGTCGGCGTGCCAGGCGACATCCAGACGCTGGACCCCTGCTGCACCAACTTCATCCGCGGCCACGAGGCCCAGTTGATCGTGTCCGACCCGCCGGTCATCCACCCGGTCGTGGACCAGGACGGCGCCCTGGTGGCGGTGGCCGACGATTTGCTGCCGCTCTACTTCGAGTCCTGGGAGGAACACCCCGACGGGCTCACCTACACCGTCAAGATCCGCGAGGGCGTGACCTTCGACGACGGGACCGAGGTCACCGCCGAGACGGTGCGCTTCTGGGTGGACCGGAATCTCAACACGCCCGGCGGCGGCGCCTGGCTGCTCAACAACATCGCCTTCATCACCGAGCCACCCGAGGTGATCGACCGCTACACCGTGCAGTTCACGACCAACGCGCCGAGCCCGATGGTGATGCAGCAGTTCTACATGACCTCGTCGGTGCCGGTCGATCCGAAGGTGGTCGAGAAGTACGCCACCGAGGACGATCCCTGGGCGATCGAGCACTTCCAGAGCAACGTCGAGAACTCCAGCGGCCCCTACCGGATCGCCAGTTGGCTGCCGGACCAGGAGGTCGTGTTCGAGAAGCGCGAGAACTACTGGGGTGAAGAGCGGGCCTACGACAAGATCATCTGGAAGATCATCCCGTCCAACGCCGAGCGCGTGCAGCTGCTGAGCGCCGGCGTCATCGACGTGGCCATCGGCCTGGGCACCGAGGACTTCGCCGCACTGGCGGGTGTCGACGGGGTTGTGGTGCAGCGCTTCCCGTCCAAGAACGAGGCCTACGTGGGCATGACCAACGTCATCGCCCCGTTCGACAACGTGCTGATGCGCCAGGCGGTGTCCTACGGCATCGACTACGACGACATCCTCACCAACGTCTACAAGGGCGAGGCGCAGCGCCTCTACGGCCCCATCCCCAACGGCTCCGCCTTCACCCTCGGCGACCAGGTCGGCTACACGCGTGACGTGGACCGCGCCAGCGAACTTCTGGCCGAGGCCGGCTACGACGGCACCCCGGTGACCCTGTCGATCGACGCCGCCAAGGGCGAGCACGAGTTGATCGCCGTGCGCGTCCAGTCGCACCTCGCCGAGGTCGGAATCCCCGTGGAGATCGAGGTCCTGACCGCCGCCGTGTTCGCCGAGCGCAAGGTGAACAACGAGTTGCAGATGTTCGTGGACGAGTTGCTGGCGTGGATCGACGATCCCAACTACCAGCTGTCTCTCAGCCTGCAATCGGGCGTCTTCGGCAACTACGCCGACTACTCCAACGAGCGTGTCGACGAGATCATCCGCGACGGCTGGGCCGAGAAGGACCCGGCCGCCCGCCGGGCCATGTTCGAGGAGGCACAGCGCATCATCACCGAGGAGGCACCCTGGGCGTTCCTGGCACAGCCGGACTACAAGATCGCCCTGCGGGACAACATCGGCGGCTTCGCGCTCTACCCGAACGAGATCCCGCGGCTCGCGGACCTGTACCCACTGGACCAGTAACCGGGCGGCGCGGGCCCGGCCTGCGCTGACCTGATTGAACGAGCGGCGCCCCGCCTGGCCACCACGGCCGGCGGGGCGCCGCCGTTCCGCCACGGCTGTCGCTGTGAGACCGGCAAACGACGGGTTCCGCGGGCGGCGCTAACATCTGCGCGCCGGCTCGTCCGCCGG
>LXNJ01000358.1_pt1 | contig 32600 bp, 24 predicted proteins | sample 809081 | NCBI WGS metagenome assembly LXNJ01 (sample SAMN04870510, study PRJNA318959) | sponge metagenome | biome: sponge; feature: marine sponge reef; material: water | host: Petrosia ficiformis | place: Greece: Milos, Mediterranean Sea | collected 2013-05-29 | depth 5-7 m | reverse complement strand
GCTACCCGCCTCGTCCGCTCCGCCGACCTGATCCTGCGGCGGGTCGAGGAGCTCCGCGAGATTCTTCGCCGGCGGGCGGAAGAGCACCGCCGGACCGTCATGGTGGGGCGGACCCACGGCGTCCATGCCGAACCGATGACCTTCGGCATGAAGCTCGCCCTCTGGTGGGCGGAAATGGGGCGCAATCACCGCCGGATCGCCTCCGCCCGGGAAGCCGTGGGTGTGGGCAAGCTCAGTGGGGCGGTCGGCACCTTCGCCCACCTGCCGCCGAGCGTCGAGAGACGCGTCTGCGACGCGCTTGGCCTCCGTCCCGCCGCGATCTCCACCCAGGTCATCCAGCGCGACCGGCACGCCGAATTGGCGGCGGCGCTTGCCATTCTCGCCGGAACGCTCGAGAAGATCGCGACCGAGATCCGAAACCTCCAGCGCACGGAGATCCGCGAACTCGAAGAACCCTTCGGACGCGGTCAGAAGGGCTCCTCGGCCATGCCGCACAAGCGGAACCCGGTCGGCTGCGAACAGGTGTGCGGACTCGCCCGGATCATCCGCGCCAACACCCTGCCCGCCATCGAGAACATCGCGCTGTGGAACGAACGGGACATCTCCCATTCATCGGCGGAGCGAATGGCGATTCCGCAGAGCTTCCTGCTCACCGATCACATCCTGCTGCGCATGACCCGGATCCTCGACGGACTCCTGGTGCGCGCCGACTCCATGCTCGACAACCTGAACCGGATGAACGGCATGGTCTTCAGCGGCCAGGTGCTCCTTGACCTCGCCGCGAAGGGGGCCTCCCGCGAGGAGGCGTACCGGATGGTCCAGGGAGCGGCGATGCGTCTTTGGGAAAGCGGGGGCACGCTTCGCGAACGGCTCAACGAGGACGAAGGGATCACCGCTCTCCTGAGCCGCGAGGAACTCGACGCCGCGTTCGATCTCGACGTCCAGCTCCGCCATCTCGATGAGGTCTTCGAGCGGGTCTTCGCGGAGGGAAACAGTCCATGACGTTCCGGGTGCGGGTTCTGGTCCGCTTGCGGCCATCGGTGTACGACCCGCAGGGGGAAGCCATCAAGAAAGCGATCGCGGCCGACCCGCGCCTGAGCGCCGAGTCGGTGCGCCAGGGGAAGATGTTCGACTTGGAAGTGAAGGCCGATTCGCCCAGCGAGGCGAAGGCGCGCGCCGCGGAGATCGCGTCGAGGGTGCTCGCCAACCCGGTGCTCGAGGACTTCAACGTCCACGTGATTCTCGACTGAGGGAGCTGGTCGGATGGCCCGTTTCGCGGTGCTCGTGTTCCCGGGGACGAACTGCGAAGGCGACGTGCTCCACGCGATCCGGACCGTGACCGGGCAGCCCGCCGAACTCGTCTGGCACAAGGAGGGCTCGCTCGACGGTTTCGATGCAGCGGTCGTGCCCGGCGGATTCGCGCACGGCGACTACCTGCGCGCCGGAGGTCTCGCCCGTTTTTCTCCGGTCATGGAACCGCTTGCCCGGATGGCGGAGAGCGGACGGGCCGTGGTGGGAATCTGCAACGGTTTCCAGATCCTCCAGGAAGCCGGCCTGCTCCCCGGGGCCATGCTCCGGAACCAGTCCCTCTCCTATGTCTGCCGCGACGTGCGGATTCGCGTCGAGGCGAATTCCTCCCCACTGACGATGGGGCTCGCGCCGGGGACCGCGCTCCGGATGCCGGTGGGGCACGCGGAGGGGAATTTCCGGGCCGACGATGCGGTTCTCGAGGCGCTCGAAGCGGACGAGCAGGTGATCTTCCGCTACTGCGACGATGACGGCGAAGCTACCGCGGACGCCAATCCAAACGGTTCCCGGAACAACATCGCCGGAGTGCGGAACCGGCGCGGGAACGTCGCCGCTCTCATGCCCCACCCCGACCGGGCTTACGAAGACGCGCTCGGCGGCGCCGACGGCCGCCGCCTCTTCGAGAGCCTCCACCGGTTCACCCGGTCCTGAGCCTCTGCCCGTGAATCCTCTCGCGACCCTGGAGACGGCGCTCGCCGCCGGGCTCTCCACCGAGGAGTTCCAGCAGATCGGGACCCTGCTCGGCAGAGCCCCCAATCAGACCGAACTCGGGATGTTCTCCGCGATGTGGTCGGAGCACTGTTCCTACAAGTCCTCGCGGCGTCATCTCGCCCGCTTTCCCACCGAGTCCCCCCGGGTCATCGAGGGGCCGGGGGAGAACGCCGGCGCGGTCGACATCGGCCACGGGCTCGCCGCCGTCTTCAAGGTGGAATCGCACAACCACCCCACCTTCATCGAACCGTTCCAGGGCGCCGCGACCGGAGTGGGCGGCATCCTGCGGGACATCTTCACGATGGGCGCGCGGCCGGTGGCGCTCATGAACTCGCTCCGCTTCGGACCGCTGAGCGTCCCCAGGAATCGCGCCCTGCTGACCGGGGCGGTTGCCGGGATCGCCAACTACGGAAACAGCATGGGAATTCCCACGGTCGGAGGCGAGGTCTTCTTCGAGGATTGCTATTCGCTGAATCCGCTCGTAAACGCCTTCGCCCTCGGCATCGCGCCCGCGGACCGCATCTTCCGCGCCCGCGCGGAGGCGCCGGGAAGCCCCATCTGGTGCGTGGGGAGCAAGACCGGACGGGACGGAATCCACGGCGCGTCGATGGCGTCGGCAGCGTTCGACGAGGAAGCCGAAGCGAAGCGGCCCACCGTCCAGGTCGGCGATCCCTTCCTCGAGAAGCTGCTGATGGAGGCATGCCTCGAGCTCATGCGGGGCGATGCGCTGATCGCGGTCCAGGACATGGGCGCCGCCGGACTCACCTGTTCCACTTCGGAGGTGGCGTCCCGGGGGGGCGCTGGCGTCGAGATCGACCTCGACCACGTCGCCCAGCGCGAGACCGGCATGAACGCCTACGAGATCATGCTCTCGGAGTCCCAGGAGCGAATGCTCCTCGTGGTCCGGAATGGACGCGAGGCGGAGGTGACACGGATTTTCCAAAAGTGGGACCTTGACGCGGCGCCCATCGGGACAGTGAGCGGCGACGGTCTCCTCCGGGTCCGGCACCAGGGGCGGATCGCCGCCGAGGTGCCGTGCCGGGCGCTCACTGACGACGCCCCGGCGTTCGACCGCCCGGTCGCGCGCCCTTCGTGGTGGCCCTCCCCCGAGATCGTCCCCGCCGACCTGCCGGAACCCTCCGACTGGAACGCTGTGGTCCTCGAAATGGCCGGTTCCCCGGAGCTTGCCAGCCGGCGATTCGTCTACGAGCAGTACGACCACATGGTCCGGAGCGACACGATCGTGCGTCCGGGCGGCGATGCCGGTGTGGTGCGCATCAAGGGCGAGGACTTCGGGATCGCCATGACCCTCGACGGGAACGGCCGCTATACCGCCCGCGACCCGCGCCGCGGCGGCGCCATCGCGGTCGCGGAGGCCTGCCGCAATCTCGCCGCCGTGGGCGCGACGCCCGTGGGAGCCACCAACTGCCTCAACTTCGGAAACCCGGAGCGGCCGGAGATCATGTGGGAGTTCACCGAGGCCATCGCCGGGATGACCGAAGCTCTCGAAGCGTTCGGGGTGCCGATCACGGGCGGCAACGTCAGCTTCTACAACGAGACCGAGGGGCGGAACATCTTTCCCACTCCGGTGGTGGGCGTGGTCGGGGTGCTGGCGGACGCAACGAAACGGATCCCGCAGCACTTCTCGGATTCGGGTGACCTTCTCTTCCTCGCGGGGCCCGCAACCGGGGAGGCGCTCGGCGCCAGCGCCTTCCTGAAGGAGCACCACGGGCGGATCGACGGGCGGCCGCCGAAGCCGGACCTGGACGCCGAGGTGCGGCTCGGAGCCTTCCTTCGCGCGGTGGGAGCGAAGGGAATCGCCGCTTCGGTGCGCGACCTGTCGGAGGGAGGACTCGCGGCAGCGGTGATCGAAAGCCTGTTCGCTCCGGACGGCTCACGAATCGGCGCGGACCTGGAGATCGAGTCTTCGGACCGGCTCGAGGGACCGCTCTTCGGCGAGGGGCCGGCCCGCGCGCTCCTCAGCGTCCGGCCCCGTGACGTCGAAGCCCTCGCCGCACTCGCGTCCCGCGAGGAGGTTCTACTGACACAGGTCGGAGCCGTGGGCGGGGAGGCGCTCCGGATCCGGGTGAACGGAAGCCCGGCCGTCTCCCTCGAACTCGAGGGCCTCGCGGATACCTTCCGCAACAGCCTGGGGCGGATGGCTCTGGCGTAGGATGCGCGGGTGAGCCAGATAGCGCTCCCGGTGGTCGATCGCCCCGGTCCTCCCGGCAGGGACCTGCCGGACCGGTTCAAGGAAGAGTGCGGCGTGGTCGGGATCTGGAACCACCCGGAAGCGGCGCGCCTCGCCTACCTGGGGCTTTACGCGCTGCAGCACCGTGGGCAGGAGGCCGCCGGGATCGTGGCCGCCTCCCCGGAACGGAACGGCCTGGTCGGCGTGAACGGCCCGGGACACGTAGCGGACGTCTTCGACGTGGACGCGCTCGACACCCTGGCCGGGCGAGCGGCGATCGGGCACACCCGCTACTCCACGGCGGGCGACAGCAGCCCCAAGAACATTCAGCCCATCCAGATCGAGTGCAAGTTCGGACACATCGCGGTCTGTCACAACGGCAACCTGGTGAACGCTCACATCCTCCGGCACATGCTGGTCCAGCGCGGCTCCATTTTCCGCACCACCAGCGATACCGAGGTGCTCGTGCACCTCTTCGCCAAGTCGGGACAAACCGAGGAACTGGAAGCGGTGGCCGAGGCCGTCCGGCAGGCCGAGGGAGCGTTCTCGCTGCTGTTCCTGACCGAGGACGCCCTCTACGCGGTCCGGGACCCCCGCGGATTCCGGCCGCTCCTGCTCGGCAAGGCCGGCGACGGATACGTGGTCTGCTCGGAGACCTGCGCCCTCGATCTCCTGGACGCCGAATACGTCCGCGACATCGACGCGGGCGAGCTGATCCGGATCGACGGTGAGGGAGTCCACTCGCTGAAGGTCTTCGACGAGGCGCCGGTTTCCCAGTGCATCTTCGAGCACGTCTATTTCGCCCGCCCCGACAGCCGGGTCTTCGGCCGGGACGTCTACAAGACCCGGATCAAGCTGGGAGCGAGCCTTGCGAAGCACACTGGCGTGGACGCCGACGTCGTGGTTCCGGTCCCGGACTCCGGTCTGATCGCGGCCATCGGCTACTCGCAGGCCACGGGGATCCCGCTGGAGATGGGCCTCATCCGCAACCACTACGTGGGGAGGACGTTCATCGAGCCGCGGCAGTCCATTCGGAACTTCGGCGTCCGGGTGAAGTTGAATCCCGTGCCGGCGGTGCTCGAGGGACGCCGCGTCATCCTCATCGATGACTCGATCGTGCGCGGAACGACGAGCCGCAAGCTGGTGCAGATGGCGCGGAATGCGGGCGCCACCGAAGTGCACTTCCGCGTTTCCTCGCCCCCGACCACCGGCCCCTGCCACTACGGGATCGACACGCCGCTCCGCTCCGAGCTGATCGCGGCCCAACAGTCGGTGGAGGAGATCCGCCAGTACCTGAACGCGGACAGCCTCGCCTACCTGCCGCTCGACCTGCTGCAGGCGTCGGTCGAAGAAGACCGCGACATCTACTGCACCGCCTGTTTCTCGGGCAACTATCCGCTACCCGTGCCCGAACCCGACCACGCCCGCAGCCTGTTCGGCAAGGAGCGCCACTAGCAACCTCCAAATCGCTGCGTGATTTGCACCATCCTTTTCTGAGGGGAGGGGAAACCCCTCCCCTCGCCCCACCCCCGCGGCGCTGCGCGCCGCGAATGAACGCGTTCAGAGTTTCACCACAGGCTGCCCCCGGATGTTTCACCGGGCGCCCGAGAGGCTCAGAGGTCGAAGAGGCAGCAAACAGATGAGTAGACGAATCGCACGGATCGTGGTTCCGGCCGCCCTGGCGGCGACCCTCGCCCCGGGAGTTCTTGCGCTTCCCCCGGCAGTCCTCGCCCAGGCCGCGCCGGCCCAGGCCCCGATCAACACGTACAACGCCATCCACCACCCGGTCGTGGGGCGGAACGGGATGGTGGCCAGCCAGAACTTCCTGGCCACCCGGATCGGCGTGGACATCCTGCGCCAGGGGGGCAACGCCATCGACGCGGGGGTGGCCGTGGGGCTGGCGCTCGCGGTGACCCTGCCGCGCGCGGGTAACGTAGGGGGCGGCGGCTTCATCCTGCTGCACCTGGCCGAGGAGAACCGCACGGTCGCGGTGGACTTCCGCGAGACCGCTCCCGCGGCCGCGCACTCCGACATGTTTTTCGGGGAGGACGGCGAGGTCGACGACGACGAGTACCGCTTCAGCCACAAGTCGTCGGCGATTCCCGCGTCGGTGGCCGGCTTCGATCACCTGCTGCGTCACTACGGCACGATGAGCTGGCGGGAAGTGGCCGAGCCGGCCATCGAGCTGGCGCGCGAGGGCGTGGTGGTGTGGGAGGACCTGGCCGTGAACCTCGCCCGCAGCAAGGCGCGGCTCAGCGCCAACCCCGCCTCGCGGGCCAAGTTCTACAAGCCCGACGGCTCGAACTACGAGGTGGGCGACGTCTACCGACAGCCGGATCTGGCCTGGACGTTGGAGCAAATCGCCGAGGGGGGCGCCGACGCGTTCTACGGGGGCGAGATCGCGCGCCGCATCGCCGGCGACATGGCGAAGCACAACGGCCTGATCACGATGGAAGACCTGGCCAACTACCGCGTCATCGAGCGCGAGCCGGTGCGCGGCACCTTCCGGGGCTACGACATCGCGGCCATGTCGGCGCCCAGTTCGGGCGGGATGCACATCGTCCAGATGCTGAACATCTTCGAGAACTTCCCGCTGAAAGAGATGGGCTACGGCAGCGCGGACGCCATGCACATCATGGCCGAGTCGATGAGGCTCGCGTACGCCGACCGCAGCAAGTACCTGGGCGACCCGGATCACCTCGATCTCCCGGTCGCCGCGCTCACGAGCAAGGACTACGCGGCGGAACTCGCGAAAGGCATCTCCCTCAGCCGCGCCCGGCCGTCAGCGGAGGTCGGTCCCGGCAACCTGGCGCCCTACGAGAGCCCGGAGACCACCCACTATTCGGTCCTCGACAGCGAGGGCAACGCGCTGGTCAACACCTACACGCTGATGTTCTCCTACGGCTCGGGGGTCGTGATCGACGGCACCGGCATCCTCATGAACAACAACCTCGGCAACTTCACGTTGAGGCCCGACATCCCCGACGCCTTCGGGCTGATGGGAAGCGCGGACAACCAGATCGCGGCGGGCCGGCGCCCGGTCAGTTCGATGACGCCGATCATCGTGTTGCGCGAGGGACGGCCGTTCCTGCTGACCGGAAGCCCGGGCGGCAGCCGCATCATCACCACCAACCTGCAACTACTGGTAAACGTGCTCGAACACGGCATGAACATCGCCGACGCCACCGCGCGGCCCCGGATGCACCACCAGTGGTACCCGGACCGGCTGGAGGTGGAGAGCGGCTTCAGCCCCGACGTGATCCGCGCGCTGCGGGCCCGCGGCCACGACGTGCAATTCAGCGCCGGCATGGGGAGCCTGCAGACGGTGATGTTCGCCGACGGGCTGTTCTACGGCTACGGCGACCCGCGTCGCCCGGGTGCGATGGCGCTCGGGTACTGAGGGCCGGACGGCAGCCGAATCGTCGTCCTTCGATGGTCCCGGCGATAGCCTGGCCGATTAGGACTAACCGACCCTTCGCTGCTCAGGGGCTTCTTCCCAGGTTGATCGTGAAGCCAGTTCCTGAGCATGTTCCTTCTTTCGAATGAGTAGTTTGTCCGAGTTGGGCTCCGTGATGTTGAGACGAATGTCGGCGTGGAACGGACTTCCATTCTTTGGCGATGCCTCAACGGTGCGTCCGCTGTCCGAAGCATCTTCAGCCGCGATGAGAGCCCACCCACGGAACGTGCGTGGCGGAACCCTTCGAGTTTCGCGATCCGCTGCGATTCCAGCCACCTTCGACCGTGAAGCATGATCCATCCGATCAACGGAAAGGGACAACCTGGTGGGTCGCCGATCCAAGAAAACCGTGGGGATGATCACGCCCTGGCGAGCACTGCGCTCCCCTCTCGTGGACGCAATGCTCCGCCCTAGTGTTTCTTCCTCAGAGACGTGTTCTGGAATGGAAGTCTCTGACTTCACTTGGACGACGACAGGTTCCGCAAGCGCGCCAAGACGAATTCGTCAGGGATATCTCGGCTCGTTCCGTAGTGGGCACTCCTGTTCCGTCCGTCTATGTGCGAATAGCAAGCCCCCCTGCCATCGTTAGAGACCTCGATCCCGACCGACGCCTGAACCTTGGGTGACTTGAAATAGATCACGATCTCACCGTCTTCCGGGTAGATCACGGGAGCGATGGACTGTGGGTTCAAGGCTTCGAGAATCCTCTTGGCCTCCGCCTTCAGACTCGCACTGATCGGCACCAGACCATCAGCCTCAGCCAAACCATCTAGTTCTTCGAGTTCGCCTTCCACAGCGATTAGCCACTCCGATTTCGCCTCCTGAATCCTCTGATCGGTGGGGACTGCTGGGTAGTCTGGAGGGGGAAAGTGAGATTCCGGTTGAATGAAGTCGCATCCGAGCCGCTGCATGGGAATCAGCAGTGCGATCTGCGTCGAACGTGGCACTGCGGCGTGTGATGAGTACGGGGACCGTGCGTTGAGCAGCATAGTTACGGCAAAGCCTCCCACTCAAGGGCGATTGCCTTGTCGGCACACCGGCACCCCTCCTCAAAGAACTGCGCCATCTCTGGCGCACTTGCGGAGGCAATCATCTCTCTGGAAAGGAGAATACTCGTGCTCACGAACAACGCACCGGGCTGAGCCGCGGATCTCTCGACGGTTCGCTGAAGTTTGAATTCTCCGTTCACACCAGGAAGCAAGACTCGTAGGGACGGTTCATAAATCACATGGGGGAATTCCTCAAGCGCCAACGAAGTGCCCGGATAGGAGAACTGAGCCAGATAGGCATCACCGGTTTCAGGATCCAGAGCATCGGCGTGCTGGGTGCAGATCAGATTGCACGAGTCGTATGGATGACTAGCAAACTCGGAATCCATCAGGCCAAGAGTTCGTCGAAAAATCTCAAAGACGACCTCATGGGCCTGACGCGCAACATTGGAAAAGTTCAGCGCGATCCCGTCCGACTTCAGGGCAATCGTCGCGGCACCAGCGAAGAGGCGACATCTGCAGGAGCGATCTTGGATTACACCGGAATCCGTGACTTCCCAATCCGGCGAGCGAAGCTCCGGAAACCCTTCCAGTCGCTCGGTCAAGCCGGAGATGAACTTAGGAGTCGCGGCTCGCCAGTCAGGGATCAGTGGACGGACGGGCAGGCTGAAGCTGAAATCTGCCGGACTCCGCCGCACGACGAAAGGACTCATGGGTTCTGGGCTAGTGGGGAACCAGCGATTCTAGCCCGAACGCGAGCCGCCTTCCGCGGAGGAAACAAGCGGCGCGCCCTCGGCGTCCACGCGGCGCACCGGGCCGAGGCCTTCAAGGGCCGGCGCCAGACGCGTCTCGTCACCGACCGCCACCAGCGCGCTGCCGCCTGGTCCGAGATGGGCGGAAGCGGCTTCCGCGACCTGGTCGCGGGTCACCGCCTCGAGCCGGTCCGGATAGTCCCGGATGTCCGAGAGGGGGCCGCCCCGGTGGAGTACCGCGGCGATGACTCCACTCACCCCGCCGAGCGTTTCGAAGCGCTGCGCGTGGGTCCGCGCGAGGGCGAGCTTCGCCTCCCGGAGCTCGCGTAACCGGACCGGGCGCCTTCCCGAGGCAAGGCCGTCCACCTCGGAAAGGAGTTCGCGGATCGCGGGAGCTGCCTGCTCGATGTTCAGCGAGGCGGAGGCCGAAAGGATCGACCGGCGCGGGAGTTGGCGCACTCCGGCGAAGGCCCCGTAGGTAGCGCCCATCCGCTCGCGGAGATTCTGGTTGAGCCGGCTGGAGAACCCGCCGCCCAGCACGTGGAGCGCGAGTCGCAGGGCGAGGCGGTCTTCCGAGTCGCGCGCCGGCCCCTGCTTCCGCCAGGCGACCGCCGCCTGGGGGCTCGCCTTGCCGGTGGGGTGGAGCAGAACCCCGGTCTCCGCCGCGGGCGGATCGGCGGGCGGATGGCGTTCGACCGAACGCCCCGATTCCCAGGCGCCGAAGAACTCCTCCATGACCTCAACTGCCCGATCGGGATCGAGATCGCCACACAGGACCATCCGGGACCCGCCGGGCTGGAAATGCGTCTTGTGAAAGTCCGTGAGATCGGAAGCCGTAACGCCCGGGAGCGTTTCTTCGTCCCCTCGCCAGCCGTAGGGGTGCTTGTCTGAGTACGCCGTCCGGCGCACGATCCGGCGCAGCACCGAGGTGGGCTCGGCGCGGGACTCCTTCAGCGCGTCCAGCCGGATGGGAACGATCCGTTCGAGTTCCTCCTTCGGGAAGGCCGGATTCAGGAGGAGGTCGGAGGTGAGTTCGAGCGTGGGGTGGAGGTGTTCGGAGAGGCAGGAGAAGGAAACGGAAAAGAACTCGGTGCCGGCCCGCGCCCCGATGTCCGCGCCGATGCGGTCGGCCTCGGCCTCGAACTCGCGGGCGGTCCGGTGCCTTGTTCCCCGGTTCAGCATCTCCGCGGTGAGGCTCGCCAACCCCGCCAGCCTTCGCGGTTCCTCCTGCTTGCCGCCGGGAATCATGATCGTGCCGACGATCTTGGGGAGGTCGCGGCGGGGGAGCACGTAGAGCTGCATCCCGTTCCCGAGTTCGCGGGTCTCGGGCAGTGGAGGATCGAACTGTCCCCGCCGGCCGCGCCGCGGAATGCGGGACCGGTCCGGTTCCGGAGGGAGGCGGGGCCCCTCCGGCGCCGGCGACGCGGCGGGCGCCTGCCAGGCATCGGGGCCGACGGCCACCGGAACCACGGGCGGTTCTCCTTCGGCCTCGGCGTCGCCGTAGAGCAACTCGACACGGGGCGCGAGCAGGTACTTGCGCGCCGCCTGTTGCAGGTCGTCCCGGGTCACCGCCCGGTAGCGGTCCCAGTGCTCGGACAGCTTCCGGGGGTCCCCCACGAAGGTCGCGTAGCGCGCGAGCAGGTCGGCCTTGGTCCCGAGCCGCTCGAGCGCCCCCACGAAGGCAACCTGGGTGGCCGCCTTCACCCGCTGCAACTCCTCCTCCGTCGGCCCCTCCTCGGCCATCCGCGTGAGCTCCTCGTCCATCTGCTCGCGCAACCGGGAAAGAGGCGTTTCGGGCCGGGCGGTCGCCACCACCCCGGTGAGCCCACCGGATTCGAGCGCGTAATGGAAGGCGCTCACCTCGGACGCCGTCCGGTCCTCGTAGACCATGCGCCGATAGAGCCGCGAGTTCAATCCGTCGGACAGGATCTCCGACAGCATGTCGAGCGCCGGTTCGTCTTCGTGGAAGAACGGGACCGTGGACCAGCCGCAATAGAGGCGCGCGTGGGGCACCGCCTCGGGCACCACGATGCGGCGGTGGGAGGGTCGATGTACCTCGGGGAACGACGGCCGGCCGGGGACCTTGCCGGGCCGAATGGGCCCGAAGTAGCGGCTGACGAGCTCCATGGCGTGGCGCTCCTCGTAGTCGCCCGCAACCACCAGGACCGCGTTGTTCGGCGCGTACCAGGTACGGAAGAAGTCGTGCACCTCCCCGAGGTCGGAGGCGGCCAGGTGGGCCATGTCGCCGATCACGTCCCACGAATAGGGATGTCCCGGAGGGAACAGCGCGTGGAACATCTTTTCCCAGGCCGTTCCGTAGGGAACGTTGTCCATCCGCTGGAAGCGCTCGTTCCGCACCACTTCGCGCTGGGTGTCCAGCTTGGCCTGGTCGAGAACATCGAGGAGATACGCCATCCGGTCCGATTCGGCCCAGAGCGCCAGGCCGAGCGCCTCCCGCGGCACCGTCTCGTAGTAGTTCGTCCGGTCGTGGCTCGTGGTGCCGTTCACGCCGCCCGCGGACAGGCTCGCACCGGCCCGCTCCATGAGCCGGATGAAGTGGCTGTTGTTGTGGCGGGAGCCCTCGAACATCAGGTGCTCGAACAGATGGGCGAACCCGGTGCGCCAGGGCTGCTCGTTCTTGGACCCCACGTGGTACCAGAGCGCCACGTGGACGACCGGCAGGCGGCGGTCCTCGTGGAGCAACACCCGGAGTCCGTTGCCGAGGGTCCGCTCCTTGACGGGGACCGAGATATCGGCCGCCATTTCGGCGGCAACGGGCCTGCTCGAGGCTGTCGGGAGAGGCGAATCAGGCACGAAGGGCCGGGAATATACTGCCCCTTCTTCTGACGCAGCGTTTCATTTCTTGCGGATAGCCCGGCGAGTGTTCCCTCGAAGCCTCCCGATTCCGGTGGCGGGGGCTGTCTTCGCCGCAAGCCTCCACCTCGCGGCGGGAGCGGCCGCGCAGACCGGAGATCTCTTCACGGCCGACCGGTCCGTCGAGGAAATGGCGGGGAAGCAGGTGGTTTTCGAAACCAACCACGGGACCTTCATCATCGAGGTCCTTCCCGAGAAGGCCCCGAACCACGCCGCCTTCTTCCTCCTGCAGGCCGAAGCGGGCAACTACGACGGCACCGCGTTTCACCGGGTCATTGCCCGCGGGATCGTGCAGGGAGGAGACCCGCTGTCGCGGGACCCGGAAGCGACCGAGGCGTACGGAACCGGAGGTCTGCTGCAGCTCGCCCGCGAGCCGAACGACGAGCGCCACGTCCGGGGCGCCGTCTCCGCGGTCCAGGTACCCGGCCAGCCGGACAGCGCCGGCTCCCAGTTCTTTCTCGTCGTCACCGACCAGCCGTCGCTCGACGGCGCGTACACCGTGTTCGCCCGCGTCGTCGAAGGGATCCACGAGGTGACCGTGATCTCGGAACTTCCCGCGGACGAGCGCGGGATGCCGCTCGAGCGGGTCGAGGTCATCCGCGCCACGGTCCGCGACCGTCCCCCCGAGCTTCCTCCGCCGTTCTCGGAAGAGAGCGACGCCGAACTCGCGAGTTTCCGCGTCATCCTCGAAACCCCCCACGGGGAAATCGGGATCGAAATGCTCCCCGAGACCGCTCCCGACCACGTGAGGAACTTTCTCCGCCTGGCCGCGCTCGGGGCCTACGACGGCACCGCGTTCCATCGGGTCGTCCCCGGCTTCGTCGTTCAGACCGGCTGGATGGACACGCGCGAACCGCCGGTCCCGGAGAGCATCCAAAAGCACATCACGAACCTCGACCCGGAGTTCAGCGACATCCTTCACGAACCCGGGGTCGTTTCGATGGCGCGGCTGGAAGCGCTCGACAGCGCCATGACCTCCTTCTTCATCGTCACCGGACGGGCGACCGCCCTCGACGGCCAGTACTCGGTGTTCGGCCGGGTCGTCTCCGGCTACGAGGTCGTGGAGACGATCGAGGCGTTGCCGGCCGGCGAGGACGAGGCGCCCTTTGAGCGCGTGGAGATCGTCCGGGCCCGCGTGGAGTCGATCCAATGAGCGCGGGCGGCGTCCTCGACGTGGCGATCGTCGGGGGAGGGCCTTCCGGACTCGCGACCGCAATCGAGTGCCAGCGGGCGGGGCTCTCCTACGAGATCATCGAGAAGGGCGGCCTCGTGGACTCCATTCGCCGGTTCCCGGTCAACATGGTGTTCTTCACCACCCCGGAGCTGCTCGAGATCGGGGATCTGCCGCTCGTCTGCCACCGCGAGAAACCGTCGCGCTACGAAGCCCTCGTCTACTACCGGAAGGTGGCCCAGCGCTACGACCTGCACCCGAAGCTCTTCACCCGGGTCGCCAAGGTCGAACGCGACGGGAGTCCGGATGGGGAGATCTTCACGCTCCACCTCAAGAGCGAACGGGAAGGGATCTCCGACCCGGGACCGGTACGGGCCCGCAACGTGGTCCTGGCGATCGGCTACTTCGAGAACCCGAACCGTCTCGACATTCCGGGGGCAGAACTCGACAAGGTCTCCCACCGGTACGTCGAAACCCATCCCTATTTCGGTTCGCGGGTCGCGGTGATCGGCGGCGGCAACTCGGCCGCCGAGGCCGCCCTCGAACTCTTCCGGGCAGGGGTGGAGGTCACGCTGATCCACCGGGGCGAAACCCTGTCCTCCCACCTCAAGTACTGGGTGAAACCAGACATCGAGAATCGCCTGGCGCGGCGCGAGATCACCGGCTGGCTGGGCTCCGTGGTCGAGGAGATCCGGATGGACTCTCTGACGCTGCGGGACCGCCGCGGGGAAACACACGGGATTCCGAACGACTTCGTGCTGGCGCTCCTCGGTTACCGGCCGAACTACCGGTTCCTGGAATCGCTCGGAGTGCGGAGCGAAGGCGCGGACGGCAGGCCGGTTACCGATCCCGAGACCTTCGCCACCGAGATTCCCGGGCTCTACCTCGCCGGCGGGGTCGTGGCCGGCCGCCGCACCAACATGGTCTTCATCGAGAACGGCCGCTTCCACGGCGAGGCCATCGTCCGGCACATCTGCGCCACCCGCTGAGGCGCGAGGCCCCGGCCCCACTGCACGTGTCCGAAAACCCCTGGACCGCCGTAGAGCTCGACCTTCCCGGATTTCCGCCCGAGGAGATGGTCGAGCGGGCTCGCCGTTTCGCCGAGCACATGGCCCGGCGGCGCACGGTCCGGGAGTTCGACTCCCGTCCGGTGCCTGACGGCGTGATCGAGGCGGCGCTCCGCACCGCGGCCTCCGCCCCGAGCGGGGCCAACCTCCAGCCCTGGCGATTCGTGATCGTGCGGGACGCCGCAATCAGGGCGCGGCTTCGGGAGGCGGCGGAGGCCGAGGAGCGGGAGTTCTACGGCGGCCGGGCGCCGGCGGAGTGGCTCGCGGCCCTCGAACCCCTGGGCACCGACACCAACAAGCCGTTCCTGGTCGAGGCTCCGGTGTTGATCGCCATCTTCATGCAGCGCTACATCGTCGGCGCCGACGGGGAGAGGGTCCGGAACTACTACCACTCCGAGTCGGTGGGAATCGCCGCCGGTTTCCTGATCGCGGCGCTCCACCACGCCGGGGTCGCCACCCTCACCCACACCCCGAGCCCGATGGGATTCCTGAACGAGTTGCTCGACCGCCCCGCGAACGAGGTCCCGTTCCTCGTGCTGGTGGCGGGCTACCCGAAACCCGGCGCGCGCGTCCCGGACATCCGCCGCCTTCCGCTCGACGAGGTCGTCAGCACGAAGTGAGTTCCTTCGGCGCACCCAGGAACTTGCACCCATCCGATGGGTGAGTTCAATCGCCGCGAGTTCACCGGCGCCCTCGCCGCCGGCCTTTTCGGGGCCGCCTGCAGCCAGGAGCGTCCTTCTCATTCCGCTGCCCTCGACTACCGGATCTCGAACGCCCTCGTCGTGGACGGGACGGGTGCTGCCGCGGCCCGCGCGGACCTCGGAATCCGGGACGGCCGCTTCGCCCTCCCCGAGGGCGAGGCACTGCGCGAGGTGGATGCGGAGGGGCTCATCGCGGCTCCGGGCTTCGTGGACATCCACTCGCACGGGGACCTGGTGCTCGCGAGCGGCCGCTCGGACCGGGAAACCCTCCTCGCCGGCCGGCTGGCGCAGGGGATCACCACCGAGGTAATCGGCAACTGCGGGCTGGGGGCGGCGCCACTCTCCGGCGAGGCGCATGGCCTCGCTCCCGCCGTCCACGCCTGGATGACGCCGGAGGACGCCTCATGGCGCTGGGAGTCGCTCGCCGACTATTTCGCCGTTCTCGAGGCCCGCGGCCTGCCGCTGAACGTGGCCGCCCTCGTTCCCCACGGCCTCCTCCGTCTGGGAGCCATGGGACTGCGGCCCGGCGCGCCCGGCCCCGCGGAACGCTCCCGGATGGCGAACGCCCTGGAACAAGGCCTCGAGGAAGGAGCCTACGGCCTGTCCTGCGGGCTCATCTATCCGCCCGGGATGTTCAGCGCGACGGGCGAACTGCTCGAACTGGCCCGTTCGTTACGTGCTTCGGACGGCGTCTTCACCGCCCACGTCCGGGGTTCCAGTGAAACCCTGCTGCCCGCGGTCGAGGAGTTGATCGCCATCGGGCGCGGGGCCGGTGTGCGGGTCCATCACAGCCATGCCGAGGCCGTGGGAAAGGGCCACTGGGAAAAGCTCGCAACCTTCCTCGAGATGGAGCGGCAAGCGCGCCGGGAAGGCGTACGCGTCTCCGCGGACATGTTCCCCTACCCGGTGGCGGCCACCATGATGTATGCGATCTTTCCGCCCTGGGCCCTCGAGGGCGGCCCGGAAGAGTTGCTCGCCCGTCTGCGCGACTCCGAGACCCGGGCGCGGATCGGGAGGGACATCGAGGAGCGGACCCCCGAGTGGCCGCCCTGGGAAGCCGGCGGCTGGCCTCACAACCTCGTTTCGGCGGTCGGCTGGGACGGAATTCAGGTCTCCAACGTGGGCCGCGAAGGGGCCCGTGACGCTCTCGGGCGCTCACTCACCGAGTTGGGGAACGCCGCGGGAACCGAACCGTTCGAGGCGATCTCGGACCTCATGCTGGCGGAAGACGGGGCGGTCGGGCAGTTCGTGCTCGACATCAGCGGCGAGGGAGGCCTTCGGGAACTCGCTTCCGATCCCGAGGTGGCCTTCATCACCGATGCCAACGACTACGGGAAGGGCTCGCCCCACCCTGCCGCCTACGGCGCGTTCCCGCGCGTGCTCCGGCGCTACGTGCGAGAAGAGGAGGTGATCTCGCTCGAAGAGGCCATCCGCCGCATGACCTCCCTGCCGGCCGACATCGTCGGGCTTCGAGACCGCGGCCGGATCGCGAACGGATTCCCCGCGGATCTCGTTCTGTTCGATCAAGAGGAGGTCACGGATCACGCAACCCTCGACAACCCGCGCACCCGGTCCACCGGCATCCGCGCCACCTTCGTGAACGGACAGATCGTGACCCGCGACGGACGCCTCACCGGCGCGCTCCCCGGGCGCGTCCTCCGCAAGGGTGCCTGACGGCATCGCGATGACCGATGTGACGGGCCCGAGCAGCTCGATCCTTTCCCTGATCGCGGCCGGACTGGTTCTGGCACTGCTCGCGAGCGGCTGCTCGGTGGTGCTCACCCAGGGACCGCCCAAACCGGGCGAGACCGACTATGACCCGACCGGCGCCTACCCGGGCGGCGTCCCGTGCACCAGCAGCCGCGTGTGGCCGCTCGTGGATCTGGGTCTCATGTTGTGGGCCGTTGCGCTCACGCTGAACTACGACAATCGCGACGACCAGATCGACGGCAGCCTCACGGCGGCGGCAGCCGCCGTGTCCACGTGGATCGGCTATCGGCGGACCAACGCTTGCCGCGAGGCGCAAGCGCCGTAGTCCGGCTGGTCGCCTGGAGCGTCCCGAAGACTCCGCTGGACCGTGGACTGCTATCGGGAGTGAGGCCCGGCTCAGGAATACTCACCGGCCGATTTCACCAATTCCCCCGGAATGCGCGGCGACGATCGATTCAGGTATCGTCCGCTGTTTGGGGGCTTTGTCTTGCCGCTGCTTCTGATCGTCATCCACAGTTCTCGAGAGGCGGGCGCTTGAAGGTACTGAGCGTGGCCGCGGTCTTGTGGTCGTCGTTCGCTCTGGCGGGGCAGCCCTCGGGGAATCCCGCGTCCCACCCGGAACCCACCGCCCCCTCCCCGGGGCACGAGGCCGCGCTCCTCGAGAACGCGGCGGAACTCACCGGGGTGGTCCGGCGCTACTGCGTCGTCTGCCACAACGCGCGTCTCATGAACGGGAATCTCACGCTGGCGGAGTTCGCCGTGGACGCGGCGCACGAGCGGGCGGAGACAGCGGAGAAGATGATCCGGAAGCTGCGGGCCGGGATGATGCCGCCGCCGGGCCAGCGCCGCCCGCCGCCCGACACGCTGCTCGCCCTGGTCGAGACGCTCGAGACGGTGGTCGACCGCGAGGCCGCCCACTCCGTGAACCCCGGCTCGCGGCGCTTCCAGCGGCTGAACCGGGCCGAGTACGAGCGCGTGATCCGCGATCTCCTCAATCTCGAGATCGAGGCCGGCCGCTGGCTGCCGGCGGACACGTACCTCGGCGCCTTCGACAACATGTCGGACGCGCAGAGTCTGTCGACGACCCTCCTCGAGGCCTACCTGAGGGCCGCCACGGAAGTCAGCCGGATCGCCGTTGGCAACCCCGACGCGCTCTCCAGGACAGCCAAGTACACAAACCCGATCGACGTCTCGCAGCACGCCTGGGATCACCTCGAGGGCACGCCCTACGGGACGCGCGGCGGCATGGTCGTCACCCACGACTTCCCGGTGGACGGCGAGTACGTGATCTCGATCGAGACGCTCTTCGGCCGGGGGACCGGCTTCCAGGATGTCGACATCTCGATCGACGGCGAGGGCGTCGCCCTCCTCGGCCTCGAGCACGGCGGCCGCTCGACCGTGCCCATCCGCACCGAACCGGTTTTCGTGCGGGCGGGCCAGCGCCAGGTCGCGGCGGCGTTCGTGCGCACGATCGAGGGGCCGTACGAGGACCGTCTCAAGACGCCGGGCTGGTCCTTCGTCGGAGGCGAGGACTCCCAGGCGTGGGCGAACTACGGGATCACGGCGCTGCCACACCTGAGCGAACTGATGATCACCGGCCCGCACCGCAGTCGAGGACTGTCGGAGACGGCGAGCCGCCGAAGGATCTTCCAGTGCCACCCGAAACGGGATGAGATCGCCGTGGCCGACGTTCCCGGGAAGGCCCGGGGCTGTGCGGAGTCGATCGTGACCCGGCTCGCCGGTGAGGCGTACCGGCGTCCGGTCACGGACGACGATCTCGCGGGGCCGATGGCCTTTTACGATCGCGCCGCGGCGGCGGACGGTTTCGAGATCGGCGTTCGGACCGCGCTCCAGGCGATCCTCGCCAGCCCGTCGTTCATCTTCCGCCTCGAGCAGGCGCCGCTGGAGGTCCAGCCCGGTGAGGTCTACCCGATCGCGGACGTGGACCTCGCGTCGCGGCTCTCGTTCTTCCTCTGGGCGGCCAGCCCGGATGAAGAACTCGTGACGCTGGCCGCGGAGGGACGGCTCTCGGATCCGGCGGTTCTCGAGTCGCAGGTGCGGCGGATGCTGGCGGACCCGCGGGCCGAGGCCCTGTCGACGCGTTTCGCCTCGCAGTGGCTGCGGCTCCAGGATGCGGAGGACAACCAGCCCGAGCCCTACCTCTATCCGGACTTCACCGGCCAGCTCCGCGAGGACCTGGTCCGTGAGACGCAACTGTTCTTCGACCACCTCGTGCGCGAGGACGGGAGCCTGCTCGAACTCTTCACAGCGGACTACACCTTCCTGAACGAGCGCCTCGCGGCGCACTACGGGATTCCCGGGGTTTCGGGGCCGGAGTTCCGGCGCGTGAGCTACCCGGACGCCAGCCGGCGCGGCGTGCTGGGGCACGGGAGCGTGCTGCTGTCCACCTCGATGTCCGCGCGCACGTCGCCGGTCCTGCGCGGGAAGTGGGTGATGGAGGTGCTGATGGGAACGCCGCCTCCGCCCCCGCCGCCCAACACCCCCGCCTTCGACGACACCGAATCGGCCCGGGACGGGCGGCTGCTCACCACGCGCGAGCGGCTCGAGATGCATCGGGCGAATCCGGCGTGCCGCTCGTGCCACCGGTTCATGGACCCGATCGGACTCGCGCTCGACAACTACGACGTGACGGGGCGGGTTCGGGTTCGCGAGAACGGCGTCGCACTCGACACGCGGGGGATCTTCTACGACGGGACCGATGTGAGCACGCCTGCCGAACTCGTGGACATCCTCACGAAGCGGCCGATCCCCCTGGTAAGGAACTTCACGGAGCACCTGCTCGCCTACGCGATCGGACGCCGCGCGGAGTACTTCGACGGGCCCGGGATCCGGGCCATCGCCCGCGAGGCGGAGGCGGACGACTATCGAATGTCCTCGTTCATCCTAGGCGTCGTGAACAGCGACCCGTTCCGGATGGCGCGTCCCGCTCCAGCCTCGAACGAGGAGACAGCAGAGCAGACAGAATCAGAAGACAGGACAAGAAGCGGAGGGCCCTCATGAACTTGATCACCGGAACACACCTCTCGCGCCGCACCTTCATACGGGGGGCCGGCGCCAGCGTGGCGCTCCCCCTGCTCGATGCGATGGTTCCCGCCGGGCGGGCCGCGGCCGCGCCGAGGAAGGCGGCGGGATTCACGCGGCTCGTCTGCATCGAGGAATCGATGGGAGTGGCCGGCTCAAGCGACTGGGGCGACTCCCGCCACCTCTTCGCGCCCCAGGCCACCGGCCGCGGCTTCGAACTGGTCGCGGACAGCCAGCTCAAACCGCTCGAGACGTTCCGCGAGTACATGACGATCGTGAGCAACACCGACTGCCGGTCGGCGGAGGCGTTCCGGGCCGAGGAGATCGGCGGCGACCACGACCGAACGACGGCGGTGTTCCTGACCCAGGCGCATCCGAAGCAGACGCAGGGTTCCGACATCTTCATCGGCACTTCGATCGACCAGCTCCATGCCCAGCGCTACGGGCGAGAGACGGTGCTCCCGTCGCTCGAGCTCTGCATCGAGGGCATCGATCGCGGCGGCGGCTGCGCCTACAACTACCACTGCGCGTACACGACCTCGCTCGCGTGGGCCTCACCCAACCAGCCGCTTCCGGCGATCCGCGAACCGCGCGTCGTGTTCGAGCGGCTGTTCGGCGCCGGGGACACCGCCGAAGACCGGGCGGCGCGGCGCCGCACGGACCGCAGCATGATCGACTGGATCGCGACCGAGGTCACCCGGCTCAGGAAGACTCTGGGCGCGGCGGACCAGGTCGCGCTGGACGAGTACGTCGAGCACATCCGCGAGATCGAACGGAGGATCCAGCTCGTCGAGGCGCGCAATACCAGCGGGGAGGAACGGGAGATGCCGGAGGCCCCCTCCGGGGTTCCGGATTCCTTCGAGGAGCACATGCAGTTGATGTTCGACCTGCAACTGCTCGCGCTGCAGACCGACCTCACGCGCGTCATCACCTTCAAGACGGGCTTCGATCAGTCGAACCGGACGTTCCCCGAGAGCGGGACGACGAAGTCCGTCCACGGGGCCTCGCACCACGGCAACGTCCCCGAGGACATCATGGACTTCAACCGGATCAACCGGTACCGGCTCGGCCAGCTCGCCTACTTCCTCGAGAAGATGCGCGACACGGTGGAAGGCGACGCGTTTCTCCTCGACAAGACGGCGATCGTCTGGGGCTCGGCGATGGCGGACGGGAACCTCCACAACCACCGGCGGGCACCGCTGCTCGTCCTGGGCAGGGCGAACGGCGCGCTTCCGGGCGGCCTCCATCTGCGGGCTCCGGAGGGGACCCCGATGGCGAACGCCTTCGTGAGCCTGATGCGGAAGATCGGACACCCGGAGATGGCCACTCTCGGCGATAGCAACGGCGTGTTCCCGCTCGACCTCCCGGACGAAGCGGCCACCGGCGGGGGGATCTCGGCATGAGGCGCGCCGCGGTGTTTCTGCTTGTCGCGGCGATCCTTCCCGCGGGCCTGGCGGCTCAGGACACGTCGGCCGGCACGGAGGGGCGGCTGCTAGCGGCCGCCCGCAACGGGAACGTCGAAGTCGTGCGGTCCCTCCTGCGGGAGGTGGTGGACGTGGGCGCGGCGCGGGGCGACGGGTTGACCGCGCTGCACCTGGCGGCCGAGGGCGGGCACCTCACCGTGGCCGACGCCCTGATCGCGGCTGGCGCCGCGGTCGACGCCGGCACCCGCATCGGTCGCTATACCCCGCTTCATATCGCCGCGCGGGCTGGGCGGGGCGCCATCGTCCTTCGGCTGCTCGAAGCCGGGGCAGACCCGAACGCTCAGACGACGAATAGCGGCGTGACCCCGCTGCATCTCGCCGCCGGCGCTACCGGTGGCGGGCCGGCCGTGGCCGCGCTGCTCGATCACGGCGCGGACCCGAATGCCCGGGAGGGGTCTGCGGGACAGACGCCCCTGTTCTTCGCGGCGGCCGCAAACCGGGCCGCTGCCGTAGCCGCTTTGCTTGCCGCCGGCGCCGACCCCGGCATCACGACCGCCGCGCTCGATGTCCTGCCCACTCTGGCGCTGGACCGGGAGGCCAACCGCCGCTTCCGCGCCATGATCGGCGCACCGCCCCAAACGCTCGGACCGTTCGGCTACCGGGCGGACCCGGAAGCCGAGCCGCTGGGAGAGCCCAGCCCGGCCCAGGTTCAGGCGGCCGTCCGCGCGCAGCGCGACTTTCTCCGCTCCGGCCATGACGTCGGTGAGGTGAGCCCGCACTCGCTCGGCCGCGTGGGGCCCGACTACCCGGGCGGTCCCGACCTCGTGCGCCCGCCCTACCGCGAGGTCCTCGTCGGCCGGACCGGGGGACTGACCGCGCTATTGCACGCCGCCCGCGATGGCCACATCGAAGCCGCGACGGCCCTCCTCGACGGTGGCGCGGACCTGGATCAGGTGAGCGCGGACGGCACCAGCCCACTCCTGATGGCGACGCTCAACGGCCAGTTCGACCTGGCGCTCGTCCTCATCGAGTACGGAGCGAATCCGGATCTTGCCGCTTCGACGGACGGCGCCACACCGCTCTTCGCCGTCCTCCAGACCCAGTGGGCGCCCAAGTCCAACTATCCGCAGCCGCGCGCGCAGGACTTGCAGGACTCCGGGCACATGGCCGTGCTTCGCGCGCTGCTCGAAGCCGGGGCGGATCCCAACCCCCGCCTCAACACGCACCTTTGGTACTGGGAGTACGGTCTCACCAAGTTGGGCATCGACCTCACCGGAGCGACGCCGTTCTGGCGGGCCGCCTTCGCCCAGGATCTCGAGGCGATGAGACTGCTCGTCGCGCACGGAGCGGATCCCCACATTCCCACCCGCTGGCCCGAGGTCGGGATGCGGGAGCGCCGGCAGCAGGACGGCCGCCAGCAGGAGGACTCCGCGCTGCCCTGGATCCCGGAGGGGGCGCCGAACGCCTGGCCGATCCACGCCGCGGCCGGGGGGGGATATCTGGGACTGGGCGCATTCAGCGTTCGGAATCGGCCCGCTCAGTTCATTCCCGCCGTGAAGTACCTGGTCGAGGAACTGGGTGCGGACGTGAACCAGCAGGACTCCTGGCTCTACACCCCGATGCACTACGCGGCTTCCCGCGGCGACAACGAACTCATCGAGTACCTCGTGTCGCAGGGCGGGGACGTCACCGCGATCACCCGCCTCGGACAGTCCACCGCCGACATGGCGCGCGGAGGCCGGGCCGGGTTCTTCACCCGCGTCCCGTACCCGGAGACGGTCGAGTTGCTGACCAATCTCGGCGCGACGCTCGAGTGTCTCCACACGCACTTCCTGGACACCGGGGACTTCTGCCCCGCCGCAGGCGCGGGCGACCCGTGGGCGCCGGCCGCGACGGATGCGGAGCAAAAGCAGTCCGATTCCGGGAAGCCAAGGTCGCGCTGATCCGCGCCCACGGACCGGCGCCGAGCCCCGAGCGGCAGTTTGGGGCGCCGGCCGGCCGGTTTGAAGGGCGGCGCCTCCTACCGCGGATCCGTCGTTGGCGGCATGGCTCCCGAGCCGCCCAGGTAGCGGTCGAAGAAATCCGTCATCCGGCGGTAGCTGTCGCGACGGGTGGGAATCTCGTCCCAACCGTGGTCCTCGACGGGGTACACCACCAGGTCGAAGTCCTTCTGCTTCTCGATGAGCATCTGAGCCAGCCGGAAGGAGTCCTGGATCTGGACGTTGCCGTCCACGAGGCCGTGCTGGATCTGGAGCGCGTCCTGTAGCCCGTCCGCGTAGTAGACGGGGCTCGAAACCCGGTAGGCCTCTTCGTCATCGAGCTGATTGCCGTTCAGGATCCGGCTGGTGTAGCCCTGGTTGTAGTGGACCCAGTCAGTCACCGGATAGAGCGCCACTCCCGCGGCGTACTTGCCCGGGTTGCGGAACAGGGACATCAGGGTGAAGAAGCCGCCGTAGGAGCCGCCGTAGACCCCGATCCGGTCCCGCGCCACCCCGTACCGGTCCACCAGGATGTCAAGGAGCGGCAGCGCGCTGTCGATGTCGGAGACTCCCATCTGGCGGTAGGCGTAGGTCCGGTTCCGGTGTCCGTAACCGGAGCTGCCCCGGTAGTCCACCGACGCCGCCGCATAGCCGCGCTGGATCAGGTAGTTCGCGTAGACGATGCTTCCGGAGCGCGCCCAGCCCTTGACCACCGCCTGCGCGCATTCACCACAGCCGTGGGCGTAGACCACCGCCGGTGTCGCGCCGGGCGTCCCACCCGCAGGGGCATCCCAGATGCGGGCCCACGCCGTAGTTCCGTCCGGCAGGTCGTACTCGACGATCTCGCTGTCCGCCCACGCGGTCCGGTAGAACGCGTCGGTTCCGCTCTTCGTGATCCGGGCCGGATCGGCGCTTGACGATGCGTCCATCAGGTAGAGATCGCCGAGATCGGTGAGCGACTGGCTGATCGCGGCGACCCGGCTTCCGTCGGGAGAGACCTCCCAGGAGTGCATTCCCTCCCCGCCGGTGATCTGCTCGAGGGCGCCACCCCGGGCGGGCAGCCGGTAGAGATGCTCCTCCCCGGGATGCTCGCGGCTGGTGGTGACCAGGAAGGAGTCCCCCCCGGGCGCCAGCTCGGCGCGCCGCACCTCGAACTCGCCCTCGGTCAGCGAGGCGACCTCCCCGTCGAGGTTCGCGAGCATCAGCATCGCCCACCCGCTCGCGACGGACCCGAAGGCGAACGCCTGGCTGTCCGGCAGCCACTCCAGATACCCGGGGGACCAGCGGCCGGTCACGAGCGGCCCGCCGATCCAGGCCTCCTCCTGTTGGTGATCGAGGTGACGCAAGGTCCCGGTTTCGAGGTCGAGCAGGGAGATCCAGCGCTCCTTGTGGTCCATGGAGAGCACCTGCATCGCCCCCTGCTTGCCGTCGGGGCTCCACCAGGGGCCGTGCATCACGGTGTCCTTCTCGATGCCGTCCTCGACCCAGCGGATCTCGATGTCCTCGGTGCGGACGCTCGGGTCCACCGCCACGATGCCCATCCGCCACGACGGGAGCGCCTCGCCCACCTTGGGGCGGGCATCCTTCTCGGTGGCCTGCCCGCTCTCGTTCACGAACTCCATGAAACTCGTGCGCTTCGGGTCGGAGGGGTCCTTCCGGGAGCGGAAGACGAGGTGTCCGCCATCGGGGGAGGTGCGGATGTCCACTACCTTTTCGCCCTTCGGCACCGGAATCTCCTGGGGCAGCAGTCCGTTGTGGTGCCGGCGGAGCTGGTCCCGGCGTTCGTCGCGTTCCTTGCGTTCGCGAACGACCTGGACCAATTCGTTCTGCTGGGCCTTGAGCCATTCCTGCTGCTTCGTTTCGTCTTCCTTCGCCGGAACCGCGACCGCGAGTTGACGGGTCGTGCCCGACGCAACGTCGTGTTCCCAGAGATCTCCGCTTTCGTCGGCGTTAGCGGAAAGGCCCTTGGTCGCGAAGAGCACCTCGCTGCCGTCCGGACGCAGCCGCAACTGCCCGATCCGGCCGGCGACCGCAAAGACGGCACGGGTTCCCCCATCCGCCGTCCACACGTAGAGCGAGCCTTCGGAACTCCACGCCGCGGCATCTCCGGAGACGGTACGGACCGCATTCGAGCCGGGAACGAGGCGAATCTCGTCGTCGGTCAGTTCACGGAGGGTTCCCCCCTCGCGGTCCACCGCGAACCAGGGATCGTCGTCGGCAAGCTGCTCCGGCTTCGGGTCCTCCCGCCAGCGGAAATAGACCTCCTTCCCCTCGGCCGACCATCGCAGGTCGCGTGGCGCCAGCCCGAAGACCCGGCCTCCACCGCCGAGGTGGTCGAGCGTCAGCCGGAAGCCCGGATCGGCGTCCGCGACGGTGAGCTCCGACTGGGAGCGGAGTTGCGCTCCGGCGAGTGCCGGGACAAACAGGACAAGGGCTACCAGGGTGGCGGCGGATCGACGCATGCTGGCCTCCTTCAGCGGATCAGCAGGATCCGGTCGTTGGCGGGATAGAACCACTCCACGCCCCGTTCGGTGACGATGGCGTCATCCTCGAGCGGGATGCGGATCTTGGCGCCGCCGAACTCGTCGGCCTTCGTATAGGCGAAGAGTTCGATGGAAAACATGTTCGAGGGAACGATCTCGTATTCGAGCCGGGTCGGATTGAACCAGGCGATCGAGGGGCCGATCCCGTGGCCCAGGTTCCCCACCGAATGGCATCCGATCACCACGTCGGTGGTGTCCTGATCGGTGGGACTGTTGAAGTCGATCATCTGGAAGCCGGCCTTGGTCAGCTCGGCGCCGAGCTGCTCCAGCATGGCCCCCGCGGTGGGCCCCGGTTTGATCGTCCGCCGGATCACGTCTCTCGCGGCGCGTCCCCGATCGAAGGCGTTCTGGATTCCCGGGGGCGTGGCGACCTCGCCCTCCTTCAGAACGTAGGCGATTCGCTTCATGTCGGTGTAGAAGTTCAGGTAGCCGACCCCCCAGTCGATCATCAGCAGATCGCCCCGCTGGATGATGCGCTCGTTCGAAGTCGCCTCGATACCCGTCGGCCCGGTGATGTAGATGGAGGGCATCCCGAACGAGCTGTCGAGGCCGTTCTCCAGGAGCTGCTGTTCGATCCACCACGCCACGTCTTCGAGCGCGGTGATGCCCGGGGTGATGACCTCGTTCGAAAAGGCGCGCTCGGCGATCTTCCGCGACCATTCGCCCGCTTCTCCGAAGGCGACGATCTCGCTCGCCACCCGCCGGGAACGGAAGTCCGAAATCAGTTTCTCGGCCGAGACCAGGCGGTCCGCATAGGGCTCGCCGAGTGTCTCCCGGAGGTGCAGCCAACTCGTGTGGGAAAGCCCGTCCGCTGCCCCGATGCTGCGGGACATGTTCACGCCGATCCGCTCGGGGTCACGCTCCCGCACGAACTCGGCGAGATCCGCACTGCCGACGACCTGGTCGTAGACGCCACAGCGCTCGATCTTGTAACCGGTAACGCCGATAGCGACCCGCTCGATGCGGTTTTCTCCCCGGTCGGTGAAGATGACGTAGCCGGTGCTGCCGACGTAGCCGTGGCCCAGATCCGCCCAGAGCGGATCGCGGAGTCCTTCCTTCATCACCGTGATCCACATATCGATCCCGTTCCCCCGCATCGCCTCGGGCAGGACGAGATCGAACTTGTCAGCGCGGATCTGACACATCCGCTCCCAGCGGATGCGCGCTTCGGTCTTGGCGTCAGCCGCGGCCGGGACGAGCAGGAGAGCGAGAGCCGCAGCGGCGACTCCTCGAAGTAGACGGGAACTCATGCAATTCCTCCCGCGCAAAGGGTACGCGAGAGGCGCGCGAGCGCCAGCGACGCGCCGGGGTTCGGCGAGCAGCCGGTGGCAAAAACTCCGCGGCTTCGCCGGGCGGGGCTATTCGGCCGGTGTTTCCGCCGGGACTTCGCTCCCGCCCACCTCTACGGCCGCGGGCGCCCCGACTGTGGCTTCCGGCTCCGAGACCGGTTCGTCGGATTCCTCCGCCCCAGTGTCGAGCTCCACGCCGCCCGCCGCTTCGGCGAACATCTGCTCGAAGCTCGCGCGCGCCGCTTCGGCGGCGGCCCGCTCTTCTTCGCTGAGATCCTCGCTGTCTTCGGCCAGCAGCTCGGCTGCTTCTCTCGGATCATAGATCTCGAGCTTGCCGGCCTTCAGCTCCGCGAGGGCAATCGCGGTCGGCCGGCGCGAAGGGGTCTTCACCTTGGGCGCCGCCCCCAGGATCAGTTGGCGCACCCGCTGCGCCACGGCGTTCGCCTGCAGGAATTGACTCGATTCTTCAATTTTCAAGTGGAATGCCTCACTCAGGACCGGCATCCCCTCCGGTCGGGCGGCGGAGTTTAGCGTGTCTGGCCGAGTTCTAATCCAGAAGGTCCCGGAAAATCTCGAGCGAGCCGGGCGCCGCCCAGTCCCGCGCCCCGATGATGTGGGAAGCGAGCGTCCCGTCGCGGCGGATAATCCAGGTCTCCGGAAACTGGAAGACTTCGTAGCGCCGGGAAACGCGCTTCCCGAGATCGTGAAGCACCAGGAACCGCAGGTCGTGCTCAGCGACAAAGTCGGGAATGTCGGTATAGCGCTCGTCCACCGATACCGCGACCACCTTGAGTCCGTCCTCTCCGAGGAGATCCTCGAGGCGCTGGAGCGACGGCATTTCTTCCACGCAGGGCGGACACCAGGTGGCCCAGAAGTTGAGCACCACCACCTGACCCGCAAAATCCGAGAGGCGGTGGGTGCGCCGGTCAAGATCCAGAAGCTCGAAGGGGGGCGCCGGCGTGTCCGGGCTTGGGGGATCCGGCCGGTCGGCGCAGGCAGCACCCAGGAACGCCAGTCCCAGGAGCTGAAACCCGACCGCCGCGCGAACGCTCGCCAGCCGGCCACCGGCGCCCAGGAAGAAACCCATCGCAGCTCGGAACGCCTCAGGAGGACCCGGGTTCCCCGAGGAAGAAGAGCGAGAGCCCGGCGAGCGTCTTGGCGTCCTCGAAGCCACCGCTCATCAGCTGGCGGCGGCCCTCTTCGACGGGGATCTCGACCAGGTCGATTTCTTCCCCGAAGTCCGTGTCCTGCTCGCCCGGAGCGAGGCCTTCGGCCTGGAAGAGATGAATCACCTCATCGCAGAAACCCGGAGCGCTGAAGAACGATCCGATCAGGCGCAGGGTCTCGGCCGTGTAGCCCGTTTCCTCCCGAAGCTCGCGCCGCGCCGTTTCCTCCGGGCGTTCGCCGGGTTCGAGTGTCCCCGCGGGAATCTCGAGGAGAAACCGGCCGGCGGCGTACCGGTACTGCCGGACCATCACCAGTCTGCGCTCCGGCGTCACGGCCACGATCGCAACCGCTCCGGGATGACGGACAACCTCGCGGCTCACGACCGGTCCGTAGTCGTTCGGGCTCACCGGCTCGCGCGCCCGATCGAGTTCCACGCGCAGCAGGCGACCGGAGAACGGCACGGTGCGGTCGATCAGTTGGGCGGGGGAGGCGGTGGACGGGTCGGGCATCAGAAAGGCAGTGTAAGTGGACGGGCGTGGGAAAATACGCGGCATGATGGAGTCTTCGCCAACCATGACCACGCGACTCGGCTTCCTGGCCGGACTGCTTCTGTTTGTGTCTGGCCCCGTCCACGGGCAGCCGCGGGACCTCGTCGAGGGACCCCCCAGGCTCGACGGTTCGGAAGCGCGACCCCTCGAGATGGAGGGGTATCAGCATGTCTTCAACTACGACTACGAGGAAGCCGATCAGGTGTTTCAGCGCCTCGATGAAGAGTTTCCCGACTACGCCGCCGGACCCTATGGACGCGCCAGCACCTTGTACATGCGCTTCGCCCAGCAGGTCGGGGCCATGCGCGGATCGTCGCACCGGGGGGACCGATTCTGGGACCAGTCCGCGAAGCCGGACCTGAGCCCCGAAGAGCTGGAACTCTTCGATCGGTCTTATGCCGAATCGGTCGCTCGCTGCGAGCGGGTCCTCGCGCGCAATCCCAACGACACTCTCGCCCTCTACTACCTGGGGGTTACCGAAGCGCTCAAGGCCGCCTGGGACATGACGATCCTCCGATCCTACTGGGGGGGGACCCGAGCCATGCGCCGGGCGGTCAACCACCACCGCAGGGTCCAGGAAATCGATCCCGATTACGACGATGCCTACCAGGTCCCGGGCGTCTCCGAATATGGGATCGCAACGCTGCCCCGGGCGCTCCGCTTTGTCGCGAGGCTGTTCGGCATGCGGGGCGAAAAGGAGCGGGGACTGGAGTGGGTCGCCCGGACCGCAAATGAAGGGGAGCGCTCACGCTGGGGCGCGCTCTGGTCGCTCGCACTCTTCATGCAGCGCGAGGATCGGTTGGAGGAAGCCCTCGACGCCGTCAGGAGGCTTCGCGAGCAGTTCCCGAAGAATCCGGACTTCTACCTCGAAGAGGCGAGCGTTCACCTGCATCACGGCGAGACCGCCGAGGCGCGCGAGGAACTGCTTGCCTTTGTGGAACAGCGGGATGCCGGTTTCGGGAACTTCCATCTGTCCCCGGGCGGCCTCGCGGAGCTCAGGCTGGGCGAGACCTGGCTGTTCGAAGAGAACTGGGAAGAGGCGGAGACCGCTTTCTCGAAGGGTCTCCAGTCCTCCCCACCTCCGGATGTCCGGGTGATGCTGCACTTGCGCCGCGGCAATGCCCGCGACGGCCTGGGTCAGCGCCAGCGGGCGCTCTTCGACTACAACCGGGTCCGGCAACTCGGCGGGGACAAGGTGGCCGAGAACTGGGCGAAGGCGCTGTGCAAGCGGCCCTGGCCCGAAGGCGCCCCCGAGGGATCCCGGCCACACCCGGAGGGGGAGGAATCCCACCCACACTGAGCAGCCGGTAGAAAGTCCATCGGCTGCCCGGCGAATCGCCGCCCCGTGGGCGGCGATTCCCGCATTCGGGCTGGGCGCGGCGCCCAACCCGGATGTCTGGTCCTACTCGGCGGCGCTGTAGGTGAAGCTGGCGTCCGCGGTGGCCGACTCGCCGACCGTCACCGCCATCTCCATCTCACCGAGCCGCTCGTGCCAGACACCCACCGTGTAGTCGCCCGGGGGCACGTTCCCGATGCTGAAGGAGCCGTCCATGCTGCTGACCGCGAAGTAGGGATGGTCGAGGACGCCCGCGTAGCTGTTCATCCAGCGGTGCACGTCGCACTTGAACGGAACCATGACCTCGACGCTGTCGAAGGTCCGGGTCGTGCTCATGTTCGCCACCGGCTGGCCGATGTTGAACTCCTGATTGTTGGTCGGGGTCGCATGGATGTTGTGCAGCGTCGCGTCGCTGTTGAGGATGTTGAGCTCCTGGCCAACCTGGAGTCCCAGGACGTGCGGAACGTAGACGCAGCCCTCCTGGTTCAGGGTGACCGGCTCGGTCGGCGTCGGGAAGCTCATTCCCTCGAGACCGCCCTTGATGTAGACGAACGCGTTCTGCAGTCCGCCCTCCATGTCGGTGATGACGAACTCGGTCATCACGGCGCTCTCGTGCATGCGCGCGCAGTTCGGGTCGGCGGCCATCTGGATGGTGTCGGCCGGCGGAGCGTCGCCGTCGAGCATGATCTTGCCGTTGATCGTGCCGGCGGTCGCCGGATCGACAGTGGCCATGGCCGCGACCGGGGCGGCCTCCATTGCGGATTCCGAATCGCCGCAGCCGGCCAGCAGGGCGAGGGCAAGGGGAACCGCGAACAGAATGAGCGTGCGAGGGGCTCGGTTAAGCATCTTGCGGGGAACCTCCGTTCCTTGTGCAGGGGGATGAATAGCGGTCCGCAACCGGTGGACCTGACAGACTCAGGGCCGCACCTGACAGTCGGGAAACCGACTCGGCGGGGCGATTCCGCCCCGGAATTGAGCCGGGAATTGTAGCAGCCCGCGCGCCTCGAGGCCCGGTTCCCTACGGGGAAGCTCCTTGACGGGGTGTTTCGGGGCCACCGTCACCCCCCCCGTCCCTTTCCCGAGACAGAATACGCGGGAAATGTCCGGGCGAATACGGAAAGTCATGCCGGCCGCCCTGGCCGCCGTGCTCTCCGCAGCCATCGCGGGCACCTTCGCCGCCGCCGCGGGTCACCGGACGCAGCAGGATCCCTTCCGCATCCAGGTGCAGGTGGAGGCGGTGAACCTGGGGGTGGCGGTCAGCGACGAACGCGGCCGCTTCGTTTCCGGCTTGACCGCCGACGACTTCGTGGTTCGGGAAGACGGCATCCCCCAGCAGATCAGCTTCTTCGCGGCCGAAGCGGCGCCGCTCACGATCCTGGTGCTCCTCGACGCCTCGCTGAGCATGAGGGCGAGTCTCGACTACGTCAAGGAAGCGGCAGCCACCTTCGTGGATCGGCTCTGGGAAGGCGATCGCGCCATGATCGGCGAGTTCAACGACCGGGTCCGTTTCGGAGGAGAGTTCACCGACGACCGGTACCGGCTGGTCACCAACATCATGGCTCTTGACCCGCTGGGACCGACCGCGCTCTACGACGCCTCGATCCTGGCCCTCGAGCGACTTTATTTCGCCGATGGTGACCGCAAGGCGCTGCTGATCTTCACCGACGGGGACGACTCACGGAGCATGGGCTTCGGGAGCGAGGCGAGCGCCGGGGACGCCATCGAAGCGGCCCGGCTCACCGATGCCGTCGTCTACGCCATCGGGTTTGAAGGAAACGGCGCCCGGGTCAACAAACGGTTCCTGCGCCGGCTCACGGAAGAAACCGGCGGTCAGGCGCTCTTCCCGGAACGGACCGGGGATCTCATCAGCAGTTTCGCGCGGATCGAGGCGGACATGCACGCCCAGTACCGGTTGGCTTACATCCCGCGCGAGGCGGAGCGGGACGGCGAGTGGCGCGAAATCGAGGTGTCGGTCCGCGGGCGGCGCGACCTTCTGGCCCGTACCCGAAACGGCTACTACGCGTTCCCAACCGAGGAGTGAACCGAGAGCCCGCGATACCCGGGCACGACAGCGGAATCCGACTCGCGGTTGCCTCCGGTCGACGAGCCGACCTTACGGCGCCCTCCAACTCCCGCGGCGCAGCAGTTCGCCGCTGCCCGCCCGGGCCAGAATCTCTTTGTTCTCGTAGACGACCTCTCCCCGGCGAAGCGTCATCACGGGCCAGCCCGTGACCTCCCGTCTGGAGTAGACCGAGAAGCCGGTCCCGGAGAACATGTCCTCGTCGCGGATGGTGCGCGTCTCGTCCGGGTCCCAGAGGACGATGTCGGCGTCGGACCCCAC
>LXNJ01000356.1_pt1 | contig 32624 bp, 29 predicted proteins | sample 809081 | NCBI WGS metagenome assembly LXNJ01 (sample SAMN04870510, study PRJNA318959) | sponge metagenome | biome: sponge; feature: marine sponge reef; material: water | host: Petrosia ficiformis | place: Greece: Milos, Mediterranean Sea | collected 2013-05-29 | depth 5-7 m | reverse complement strand
CATCGGATCGTCGGAACCGCCGCCGACGGCGAGACGCTCTTCTCGATCAGCTTCGCCATGCCCGTGCTGGCGGACGGCGACGGGGAATCGTCGTTCGTCTTCGTCGTGCCCGCCCGGCCCGCCTGGCAGGCCGCGCTCGCCGCCGTCACGCTCACCGGGCCCGGAGGGACCGTCGCGCTCGACGGCGACCGCGACCGCGCCATGGCCATCCTGCGCGATCCGCGCACGGGGCAGGTGCGCGCCATCCTTCGCGACCTGCCGCCCCAATACCGACTTGCCGCTGACGCAACGGCGGGCGTGGCGGAACCCGGCCTGGACATGCTGTTCAGCCGCGGGATCCCGGATGCCGCCGCTTGGAGACGGTGAGCGCTCGAGAGTGCGATGCCATGCCGCCCCCGATTTCCTTGGACGGCACCCCGGCCACCCGTCCGGGGTCCGAGGAAGAGGAGGCGGGTTGACCGACCCCTCCGGACGAGCCTCCTCAGCCCCCCGATTCCATTTCGACCTGACCGACCCGCTCTCCTACGCCGTCGAGCTTGAGCTGGCGAGCTTGGCGCGGTCGGGGCCGGGGCGATACGATCTCGCTGCAGTCGAACGCGTACCCATAACGTCTCGCGGCGTCCTGGCCGACACTGCGGACCCCGCTTGGGCCCGCCGTCTGAAGAGCGCCCGCGAGGCGGTTCCGGCGCTTCCTCTCGCTTCGGATTTCACCGAAACGCCCCCCCTGCTCGTGCCCGATCCCGGCAAGGCTCACGAGCTCGTGTTGTTCGCGAACCGGCACGACCAAGCGGCCCGCACGACGGCGGCTCTCTTCCACGCCTTCTTCGCGGAGGGGCGCGACATCGGGAGGATCGACGTGCTGGTCGAGATCGGCAGGCGCCTCGGACTCTCGGAGGGCGAGGTGAAGGTCACCCTCGATCTGGACATCCACGCGGCCGAGCTCGCAACACGGAGCACGAGAGCCCGAGAGCGGGGTATTGAGCTACCCTGCCTGACGCTGGGAGAGCCCGACGATCCGGAGTTCCGCGTCTTTCGCGGTTACCATGGGGCTTTGGAGATCGCGGATTTCCTTTTTCACGGCGGATGAGCTCGGACCCACCGCTCCAACCGACACACCATGGCTTCATACCAGCGCAAGACCGTTCTGACTCCGCCCGAGGCCTTCGAGCTTGCTGCGGACATTCTGTCCAACGTGCTCAAGCTCTCCAAGACCGGGCAATCGGACCACGAGGCGACTTTCACGGGCGAGGAGGGCACGGTGGCGCTCTCCGCGCACCGCCATGGTCCCTACACCTCCGTCACCGCCACCACCGACAAGCTTCGCACCTCCCGACTCGATTACGAAGTACAGCGGATCCTGAGCTGGATGCCGTACGAGCCCGGCGACAAGCGCGGTCCGGCGTCGACCCGGCTGATGGGACGAGGCCCACGTGGCTCGAAGCGGGCCTGGAGCGCTTCGGCGTCCAGCCGGTAATAGTCCGTGAGCGTGGACGAGCTAGGCCTCTCCGATGCCGTGATCGAGGCCCTGACACTTGAGGGTATCGAGACTCCGACAGCCGTCCAGATCGCGGCGATTCCAGCGGTCCGGCGCGGAAAGGACGTCTTCATCGAAGCCGGTAGCGGCGCGGGTGTCACATGGGCGTGGGCATCGGGCCTGATCGACCGCCTCGCGAACGGGAACGGCGACTCTGCCGGTGGGATCGTTCTCGTGGTCGCCGCGACGGAGGAAAGAGCCGCCTATCTGGCCGAGAACGTCGCGCGGGTGGCCGCCGCCCGCGGGCTCGCGATCGCGGCGACGGGCGGCGTCTGGAGGAACGCGGCCGGGGCGAACCTGCTCTTCGCCACCCCGGACGACATCGCCGAGCTTGTCTCGGCTCCCGATGGCTCCGCGCCTGGCGACGACAACGCGCCGGGCCTCTCTCCCTCGGGCTCGCTGCCGGTGCTCCACTCGACTCTGAGCGGACGAGGCCTTAACGAGATCTCGGCGCTCGTCATCGACCAGCTTTCCCGCCTTGAAAAACAGCATGGCCTGGAACAGGTCGGACGCCTGCTGGGGGCGCTGCCCGGAGACACTCAGCGGATCGTCACCGCCTTCCCGGCCACGAGCGGAGTGCGCGATCTCTGCAGGGCTCATCTCAGGAAGGCCCCGAGCATAACCGGATGGCCGGCCGCTACGGAACCGCCTCGCGGCCGCGGCGGTCTGCGCTACCGGGTCACCCTGGAGGACCGAGAGGAGGCCGCGCTCGAGGTTGCGCGCTCACTCATGGCGGAGGGCGTCCGTCACGTCATCGTCTTCCGCAAGGGCGACGACGCCTTGGCGGATTTCGGGGACCTGGCGGCCCTGCGGGGGTTCGGCGCCGGGGGAGTCGGGGATGCCGACTGCTCAATCTGGCTCGCCCGCGATGTCGCCTCGACGCAGGAAGCGCTGAGCCTTTCGACCCCCCGCATCCCTCCGTCGCATCTCGCCGTGCTGAGCTGCGATCTGCCGCACTCGCCGAAGGAGCTGCACGCTCGCCACGAGCTGTCGCCGATCTCGGCCGCCGTGGCGCTGCCGAGGGAGGTGGCGCACCTGAAGGCCGTGCTGAAGGCCGCCGGTTACGCCGGCGTTCCCTGGCCTGCGCGTGCAAGGACGCCGGACAGGGTCGACGCCCTGCTCGATCCCATCCGGAAGACGGCCGGGAACGAGGCTACGACAGCTTACCTGGCGGCGCTCCAGCCGCTCTTCGAGGAAATGGAGCCGGCAGAGGTGGCGGCTGCGGCGGTCTCCCTATGGCGAGCGAGCGCGAACGCCGCCACGCCCTACGCGGCGACGCCGCAGGCGGAGACGACCTCCTCGGATCAGCCGGAGTGGGAGAAGCTTTTCCTCAGTTGCGGCCGCCGCGACGGCGCGGGCCCCGGCGACATCCTCGGGGCGATCACCGGGGAGGCCAAGGTGGCCGGCACCGACGTCGGCAAGATATCCATTCAGGAGAGCCACACCCTGGTGGAAATCCGCCGGGAGGTGGCCAAGACCGTCGTACGCGCCCTGAACGGGTGCAGCCTGAAGGGAAGGGCGGTACGCGTGGACTTCGATCGTCCACGTGACACGCGAACCCAAAACGACCGGAACGTCCGATCGGATCGCTCTTCGGGCAGGACGCGAGAACGCGCCGCACCCGGCGGAGGCCCCGGAAGGCGTCCGCCGGAACGCCGTGATCGTCCTAGAAAGCGTCCTTGAGGCCTTTTCCGGCCCGGAAGGCGGGGTACTGCGACGCCGCGATCTCGATGGTCGCGCCGGTGGCCGGGTTCCGGCCGGTGCGCGCGGCGCGGCTGCGTCGCTCGAAGGTGCCGAAGCCGATAACCTGAACGCGGTCGCCGTTACGGAGCGCCTCGACTATGGCGCCGTCGTCGGAGGAGAAGATCGCGTTTACGGCGTCCATGGCCTCTTTTCTCGAGATGGAGGCCTTGGCGGCTACCGCGGCGGCAAGATCGGACTTGTTCATCGGGAGGGATTCCTCTGGGGTTGGAGTGACTCCGAACGGGCGTGGATGAGCCCTTCACCTCATATAATGGCGAATGCGTAACCAAACCGCAACCACCCGGGCGCACCGACACCCAAGGCTCGGCGAACGCGAGCCGCTATGCTGAGGAAGTGGGTCCGGCGACTCATGCTGGCTGCGTGCTTCGTCGTCTTCGTGGTCTCGGGGGGAACGATCGGGTACATGCTCATCGAAGGGCAGTCCCTGGGAGATTCCCTGTACATGGCGGCGATAACCGTCTCCGCAGTAGGTTACAGCGAGATTTTTCCACTTTCGACGGCTGGTCGCGCGCTCACCCTATCGCTGCTCGTGGCGGGCATCACCGCGATCGCCGTCTGGTTCGCGACCATAACCGAGGCCTTGGTTGAGTACGACCTCAAACGGGCGTTGGGCGACTGGTCCATCGGCAGGGAGCTGAGAAGAGTGAACGGTCACGTTATCGTGTGCGGTGCCGGCAGGACAGGTCGGTTGGTGGCTGGCAAGATCCGTGCGGACGGCCTTCGATGCGTGATGATCGAGGTCGACGAGGATAAGATAAGGCAACTGAAGGAGGACGGGGGCGGAGAGGACCTTTACCGCGGCGACGCGACCTCGGACGAGGTGCTTCGGAGGGCCGGCGTGACCCGTGCCGTGGGACTCGTCGCCTGCCTGACGCGAGATGCCGACTCGCTTTTCGTCTGCCTTTCGGCTCGGACTCTGGGTCCCGAAGGCCTGCGGATAGTCGCGAGGGTTCGGAACGAGGAGTCGGTAGCCAAGATGAAGCGGGCCGGAGCCGACCAGGTGGTCAGTCCGTCGGTGAGCACCGCGCTGTCGCTGGTGGAATACCTGGAAATGGACGTCCGGAATCCGAACACCGGAATGAAGGACTGAAGCTGCCGCCGGAGATGGAGGTCGCGGCGAGAAGCCGCCGCCGACCGTTTCGCGGGACCGGCCCTTGAGGCCCGGCCGGAACCGTCAGCAGCAGTCGCCTTTCTTCTGGCTCTTCATGAACCTCCAGAGGAGCCAGACGCCGGCGCCGATGAGGGCGACCTTGAGGAAGGTGGCGAAGATGCCGAAGAGTATGCCGAAGATGGGCAGGACCAGAGGCGCGAGCAGCTTGAGCGCCAGGAGAACGACGGCGCCGCCCATGGCTGCGTAGGCGAAGTTGCGCATTCAGGAGCTCCGTAAGTGCGGGAGGAGGGGTTCGGCGCCGCCGGGGTCGACGTCGCCGGGATGTCCGCATGGTACGCACCCCGGGAATCCCGGGTTTCGGGCGGTCCGGGTTAGGGGCGGTTCGCCCTCGACGGCTACTTGTAGCGGTACGTGATGCGACCGCGTGAAAGATCGTAAGGAGAGAGTTCGCACTTGACCCGATCGCCCTCCAGGACGCGGATGTAATTCTGCCGCATCTTGCCGGAGAGGTAGGTCAGGATCTCGTGTCCGTTCTCGAGCAGAACTCGGAAGGTCGCGTTTGGCAACACCTCCTTTACGGTTCCTTCGATCGCTATTGCTTCTTTCGCCACTAGTTTCCATTTCGAGTGTACGCCCTTCGGCGAGGGCGAGGTCGGCGCGGGAGCGGGTGGAGCTGCTCCGGCGTTCCGGCGACGTTTGCGCCGCTTACCTTATAGGGAACCATGGTTGAACGCAAGTCTTCCGCTTCCAATGCGCGCTCCGAGGCTCGTTCCGCACGGCCTTCCGAATCCGGGAATGCGCTGGATGACAGGTGTGTTCGGTGCGGCGGCCCGATGGACGCCGACGAGGTGCCGCCCCGCCCGGATCTCGCATACGTTCGCCGCCGCCGGGTCTATCGGTGTCGTCGTTGCAAGGGCGTCAAGGTCAGCGATCTTGCCCTGCCGACAAGCGTTCTTGCCCTGGTCGTCGCCGTTCTCTCGATGGCCGCCCCGGCCTTCGGTCAGTCCACGTCCGAATTCCCGCGCATCCCTTGGGCGAGCGCTTCGGTGCGGGCTTTGGGGCTGGGCGGCGCCTACCAGCTCGGTGCGTCACGGGCCGACGCGGTCTTCTACCATCCCGCCGTCGTGAACGGCGGTGCCAGGGGGTTCGGGGCCCAACTCCAGTTCTGGAGCGGCGACGCCGTCCAGGCGACCTTGGCCGCGGCCCGGTCCTGGCACGGAGGCACCGTCGCCCTGGGGGTGAACTCGCTGCGCATTAGCGATTACACCGTCGTTCCCTTGAGCGCCCACCACTCCTGGTCGCCGGTCGGCTCCCACGTTTCTCCCGTCGACCTGGGGCAGGGCGAGATAATTCGCGGCGGCGGCTCGGGGGCTTCGACGCTCTCGGTCCACTTGGGCTATGCCCGCGAGCTGGGACCGCTCGACATCGGGGTGACGACGAAGCTGGCCGAGGAGGGCCTGGGAAGCGCGCGATGGCGGGAGCCGCTCGTCGACCTGGGTGTCTCGACGGAGCTGGTCGGTGTGACCGTGGCGGCTTCCTATCAGAACCTCGGGCGCGAGAAGCTGAACGCCGAGCCGCGGCGGATGAGGGTGGGTCTGGGCAGGTACGGAATCCAGGCGGGTCCTCTCGACCTGGGGTTCGCGGGCGAGCTCAGCGTGCTCGGCTCCGCCACCATTCCGGCCGGCGGCGTCGAGGTCGGCTACTGGCCGGTTTCGGGGCGGACTTTCGTGGCTCGGGCGGGACTGCGCAGGGTCGTCGCGGGCGGGGCCTCGCCCGTCACGCTCGGGTTTTCGTTCTGGGGGGACGAGATTGCCCTGGAATGGGGCTTTCAGCCCGTCGACTGGGCGGAGGCGGGCGGCACCCACCGCTTCGGGCTGGCCTGGCGCTGAGGACTACCGGTAGCGGGCCGTCCAGAACTCCGGGTGCAGTTCGCTGATACCGATCCGGTCGATCACCACCTCGCCGTCTTCGCTCCGATCAAAGACGAAGCGAAGTTCGACCAGCCTCCTGAGGCTCAGCTCGGGTTCGGCTTCGAGGAAATCCCCGAGGGGTATCGCGTAATCCTGGAGCGTCAGTTCCCACTGGTTGGCGTAGCTTTCCCGCTCCCGGTCTCGTCGTCTGAGAATGTAGATGTCGAGCGGAAGCCGGAGGGCGCCGTAGTCGGCGACGGCGAGCCGGGCGGTTCGGCCGGCGTCATCCGCGGCCTCCACCCAGACCAGCGGCGGCGCGGCGGCGGAGTCGGACTGATCGCCCCGGCCCCGCCGAGTCGGCGAGAGAGAGAAATTGAAGGAATGGAGCCTGCCCAGAGCCCAGCGGGCCGCCATCCGAGCAGGCAACTCGACCGCGAACCTGGCTTCCCGGTCATCCGGCAGTCCGCGAGTTGCTGCGGCCGCCCCGTCTCCCGCCCCGTGGTTCAGGGCCGGATCGCTCTCGGCGCCTGAGCTTCCGGAGCGATCACCTTCCGACGGGGTGGGTCCGCCGTCGCCGTCGCTCTCGTCGTCCTCGTCTTCGCCCCCGGCGCTCCATCCGACCGTCACCGCCTGGGATTCCTGCGAGGAGGAGGTGGTGGCCCGGTTGCTCGACCTCAGCGTCAAGGTGGATTCCTTCCAGGTCGAGAGGGAGTCGCCGCGCAGCCCGACGCCTGCGGCCGTACCGGTCTCGACATCGATGTCCTCCTCGAAGGAGGCCAGCTCCCGGAACGCGTTGGTCTCGAAGCGGGTCACGTACATGGTCTTGGGCAGCCAGTCGCCGATGACGCGGTGATCCCGGAATATGGGGAGATAGTCGAGGTTGTCCTTCAACACCGCTTCCAGGAAGGCCGACACGTAGATCTCCGCGAACCGGCGCTGCTCCTCGGGTGCGATCAGCGAACGGAGGTCGAGCGAACGTCCGCTGCGCGGCCCCCGGTCGTGAGCCCCCCAGACCGTGTTCCACTGGCCGTGATTGGCGCGGTAGACGTATACGGCCGACTTGAAGCGCATCTCGTCGGGATCGCCGAGCACGACACGGTCGTAGAGTCGCAGGCCGTGGAAGCTCGTCACGTCGCCGTCGTGCGAACCGTGGAAGGTCAGGTAGCTCAGGTCCTTCGCCACGACCTTGCGGCCTGTGGGCAGGTATTGGCCGTCGACGGGCGCGATCGAGACGATGCCCCGGATACCGTACTCGAAGTCGAAGACGACGGTGGCGTCGTCCGGGTAGCGGGCGAGCCGGTTGAAGGCTGCGGCGTTGGCCACGGCCTCACCGCCGCGCGAGTGGCCGATGAGGGCGATCCGGTCCATCGCCACTCGACCGAAGAAGGGATTGCCGGACTCTTCGTTGAAGCGCTCGAACTGCTCGATGTGTTTGAGCAGAAACCAGCCGCGCGCGTCGTTCTCGCCCCTGATGCCGCCGTTGATGAAGTTCTCGTCGACGCTGGCGAGGATGTAGCCTCGGCTCGCCAGCAGATTGCCCAGGTAGTCGTATCCCGGATCCGAGAAGTCGCGCATGTTGTGGTTGCCGTGGACCACGAGCACGAGCGGGAAGGGGCCGTCGCCCGCAGGATACCACACGCGGGCGTTGAGCGGCATTTCCTCGGGCGTGAAGCCCCAGTAGTCGTTCCGCTCGTCTGCCGAGCTCCCGAGATCGACGAGCTTGGAGGCGTCGACCGCAGGTGTGACGATGCTCACCGAGTCCCGGTACTCGGGTCGCCTCAGGTCCGTGCCGCTGCCGTAATAAAGGGTGAGCACCTCCAAGGGCCCGGGCTGCCCGGGGTCGGGAGCCGCGAGCGTGTGCCGATCGAGCACCCGGTCGGCGTCGTTCGGAGAGAGGCGCAGCGCCGGATGACAGCCGAAAAATGCGACGCCCAGCAGGACGACGACGCCCAGACGGTCGCGCCGGCCCGTCGCGCCGCGTGCAGTTGCGGAACCGCGTCGCGCTACCCCACAGGGCGTTCCCACCTGCCGATCTCGTAGCCCGCAGGCGGTTCGGCGTTCAGGAGATGGCGCACGAAGTAGTCCCAGCGCCTCCGCATCATGTAGGGTTCGTTGCCGAAACCGTGACCGCGGTTGGGAAGCAGAAGCAGGTCGAAGTCCTTGTTGGCGGCGATCAGCGCGTCGACCACGAGCATGGTGCTGGAGTGCGGAACGTTGGTGTCGAGAGTTCCGTGCGCGAGCAGCAGCTTGCCGCGCAGATTGCCGGCCTGGAGCTGGTTCGCCTGATTGTCGTAGTTGGTGGTGCCGTCCTCGTACTCTTCCAGCAGCCCCTGCCACTTCTCGCCCCAATCGTCCTCGTAGTTGCGGTTGTCGTGGTTGCCCGCCTGCGAAACCGCGACGTGGTAGAAGTCCGGATGGCGCAGGATCGCACCGGCTGCGGCGAACCCGCCTCCCGAGTGACCGTAGATGCCGACCCGGTCGAGGTCGATCCAGGAGTGGCGCTCTGCGAGCTGCCGGATTCCGGCGATCTGATCGGGTATGCCGTTGTCACCCATGTCGCCGTAGTAGAACTCGTGGAACGCCTTCGATCGTCCGGGCGTCCCCATGGCGTCGAGCTCGATGACCACGAAGCCGAGCTCGGCGATCGCCTGCAGGTCCCGGTGAGCGGTGCGGAAGGCGCGGCTGCCCACGCTGCCGCTCTGAGGACCCGGGTAGAGGTAGTTGACCACCGGATAGCTATTCTGCGGGTCGAATTTCGACGGGCGGAAGAGCAGTCCGCGGAGATCGGTCTCGCCGTCTCGGGCCTTGACCGCGAAGGGAAGCGGCGGCGTCCATCCGGTCGCCTCCAGGGCCGAGATGTTGGCTCGGGCCAGCTCGACCGCCACCTCGCCGTTTCGGTCGCGGAGGACCGCCGTCGGGGGCGTCGTGGGGGTCGAACGCTCGTCGTAAAAGTAGGCGTGATTCGGGCCCACGGAGACGGCGTGATGGGCCGAATCGGGCGTGAGCAGCACCGGGGCGCCGCCGTCGAGGCCGGCTCGGTAGAGGTAGTGAAAATAAGGGTCGCCGGGCTCGCGACCTCCTGCGGTGAACCAGACTTCGCGCCTGTCCTCGTCCACGGAGACGATGTCGAGCACGGTCCAGTCGCCGGAGGTCACCCGCCTGACCGCTTCGCCGCTCTCGGTGTCGTAGAGGTGGAGATGCCCCCAGCCGTCGCGTCGGCTGTACCAGAGGATTTCGTTCGTCCCGGAGAGGAAGCGCCAGCCGATCGAGTGTATGAAGGTCTCTTCGGTCTCGGTGAAGAGATCGCGCACCTCCCCGGTCTCGGCGTCGGCGATGCGCATGACGGCGCGCTTGTGGTCGCGGGAGCTGGAAACGAAAGCCAGGGTGCGGCCGTCGGCCGACCACTCGGCGTCACCGAGCTCGCCCCCGCAGACAACGTGGTCGGAGCAGGTGGTCCGATGCTGGTCGGGGGGCATGGCGAGATGGACGATTCCCTCTCCCGCCGGAGCCTCGACGTCGATCACCGCTCGGTGAATACGGAAGATGACGGTGTCCTCGGGCAGGGGATAGCGCCAGCGATCCACCTCGGGGTGCCCCACCTTCGTGCTGACAAGCGTCATGTGTCCCACACCGCGGGAATCGTGCTTGAAGGTGGCGATCCTCCGCGAGTCCGGAGACCACTTCACCACGGGACCCGGGCCCCGGACCCAGCCGGCGTTGTTGGTTCCCCAGCCGAAGTCCTCGATTCCGTCCGCGGTCAACCGCTTCTCCTCCCCGCTGTCGAGCTCGCGCAGCCAGAGATCGTGGTCGCGGATGAAGACCGCGCGTCCACCCGAGGGCGAGACGACGAGCTCTCTGCGGGTCCGCGGGTCGGCAGGAGCGCGAGGAAGCTCGGACACGGCCGTCGTCGTGCCCGTTCGCGGGTCGGCGATGAAGACACGGTCAGGTGCGCCCGGTGCTCCGGAGACGCCGAACCGGAACGAACCGTCCGCCAGCCACCGGTAAGAGCCGACGTCGCCGGCCACGAGGTCCGACACGTGGCTCTGAAGGCGGCTTTCGGCGCGTTCGTAATCGCTGGCGAGGAGCTGCCGGAGCTGCTGCCCCTCCGCTTCGGATACGGCGAACCACGAAAGCGGAAGGACTGCCAGGGTCGCGGTCCTGGCGAGGAAGAGTCGCATGCGGAAAGCTCCTTGGGAAAACGGTCGGCGTTCGTCGCTCGGCTACCCCTGGTTGGCGGGAACTGCTCCCGCGAGGCACGGCTCGCGGACCCGGGAAAGGGGGCCGCCAGGCGGCGGCCGTTACCTCGTTCCCGCCAGCGCGGTCAGTCCGTCTTGCGCTTTCCGGTGAAGGCGCGGGGGTCGCCGCGAGGGCCCTGTATGGTTCCTTCCATCTCGTCGCCGCTGATGGTGCCGGAGTAGCTCATCGCCAATGAGCGCTGGCCCATCGACATGCTGGCCACGAAGCTGAAGGAATCGCCTTCGACTTCGATCTCGGAGATGGCCATCGTCATTTCGCGACCGTCGCCTCCCGCTCTCCCCCTCCTCGCGGTGCGGAGCTCGCCCTTGAGCTCGCCGTCCATCATGGTGAAGGAGAGGGTCGAAGAAGCCGAGCCTTGAGGGTTTTCCACGGTAAGTTCCCAGGTGCCGACGAGGTCCTGGGCCTGAACCGCAGCCGGGGCGCCGGCGAGCATGAGAGCCAGAACCGAGGCCGGAAGGGTCGATCGCGCGATGCGTGAGGTGAACTTGCTCATTTGCGGTTGGGCAGGGGGGGCACAAGCCGGACAGCCGGTGAGCGCGGCGGCGGTTCGAGCGCGGTCAGGTCGAGCGTCCGCGCCCGGTATCTCTTCGTAGGATAAGAGACACCGAGGACGGAGGCAACGTTTAACGCAGCCAGGCCTCGGTGAAGACGATGATCGCGCCCTGAGGGTAGAGAATCGTCTCGCCGGGCATCACGACGCCCACGGCGTGGGCCATGTCGAGCGGAACGGCGTCGCTGAAACCCTGCGGCAGTTGGAAGTTGTTAAGGTAGACCGGCATGCACCCAGTCCCCCGGGCGCTGAAGCACGGACCGTCGGAGGTGTGGAAAACTATTATCCCGGACCGATTCGTCCAGCGCACGAGGTCCGGAAGCGAGTGCCCCCGGGCCAGGTGAGACTGGATCTCCTCGTAGTGGACGATCTCGTTGCGCAGAGAGGCCGGATGCAGTCCGATGAAGAGCCGGACCGCGCGTTCCGCCTGGGAGGGGCCGACCTCCACTTCGATCCCTTCGAGGAGGACCGGAGCCACCCTCATCTCCAGGTCGACCCGGTAGGTGCGCTCGGCACTCCTGACCTCCAGGGGCGGAGTCTCGACCCGGTCGTAGCCGATGCGCGCGGCCTCGATCCGGTATATGCCCGGAGAAGGCGCGTCGAGCCGGTACATGCCCTCCTCGTCCGCGATGGAGACGGCCGCCACCTCGCCGTCGCCATCGACGAGCGTCACTATCGCCGTCGCCACCGGGACGCCTAGCCCCTGCTCGATCACCTGGCCGGTGAATCGCTGCGCCTCGATCCGGTCGGCGGACGCGATCATCGCAAGCAAGGAGAGCTCGAGAGCCCAGGTACGCCGGATCTTCATGTGAAGGTCGTACACGGTTACGCGGTCGAATGCTCCGTTCCGCGTGCGCAGGTACCGCCGGTATCTCGGAGGTCCGGCGGTCGGGCCGCGATCTAAATTCAGACATGACCGCCCGTGCCGTTCCAAGCCCCCGACCACCCATCTCGGTCAAAGGGGCCCGTCAGCACAATCTCAAGGGTTTCGACCTCGACATCCCGCGGCGTTCCTTCACGGTGGTGACCGGTCCTTCCGGTTCCGGCAAGAGTTCGCTGGTGATCGACACCCTCTTCGCCGAAGGCCAGCGTCGCTACGTCGAATCGCTTTCCACCTACGCCAAGCAGTTCCTGGAGAGAATGGAGAGGCCGGACGTCGAGGCTGTCGACAACCTGCCTCCGGCGGTCGCCATCGAGCGAAAGAATCCGACGAGCTCCACACGCTCGACCGTCGGCACCGCCAGCGAGGTTCACGATCTCCTGCGGCTGCTCTGGGCTCGAGCGGGACGCACGCACTGTCCGCGTTGCGACCGGCAGGTGCGCCGCGATACGGTGTCGTCGGTCGTCGACCGTGTCCGGGATCTACCTGAACGAGAGAGGATCCGGGTGGCTTTCCCGCTGGAGGGTCGGAGCGGGGTCGCGCCTGATCGGGTCGCGGCCCGTCTGCTCGCGAGCGGTTACCTGCGCGCCGTGGTCGACGGCGCCGATGTGAACCTGCGAAACGACGGTCCGGACCGAGGCTCCACCGCCGCGCTCGCGTCCGCCGAAGAGCTGCTCGTGGTGGTCGACAGGCTGAGCGTCAGTCGCGAGATGGGGGATCGTCTCGCCGACTCGGTGACGACCTGCTACGCCGAAGGCGGAGGCGAGGTCGTGGTTCTCAGGGACGGCGGCTCTCTCCGCTTCTCCGAACGTTTCGTCTGCCCCGAACATCCGGATCTGGAGTTCGCCGAGCCTGCGCCCAACCTTTTCTCCTTCAACAGTCCGGTCGGCTCCTGCCCCACCTGTTCGGGATTCGGAGCCGTGCTCACCTACTCCTCCGACCTGATCGTGCCGCATCCGACCCGTTCCCTGGCCGAGGGTGCCGTCGATCCCTGGGAGAAGCCGAGATACGTGAAGAGACGCGCGAAGCTGCTTGCCTTCGCCGCAGGGAGAGGGGTGTCGGAACGGGCTGCCTGGACGGAGCTCCCGGAGGGGTTCAGGAAGGACGTCATCGAAGGCGCGAAAGGCTTCGTGGGGGTGATTCCCTTTCTCAGAACATGCGAGCGAAGACGGTACAAGCAGCACATCCGCATCTTCCTGCGCCGCTATCAGAGGCCCGTGATCTGCGAGGACTGCGGAGGCGAGCGGCTGCGGGAGGAGGCGCGACGTGTGCGAGTGGGCGGGATGACCATCGGGGCTCTCTCGGAGAGGTCCGTGCGCGAGCTGCCCGCGTGGACGGACTCCCTCGAACTCTCTCCGATGGAAGCCGAGATCGCCGCCCCGGTCCTCTCCGAGCTCCGCTCCAGGCTCGATGTGCTGAACCGGGTCGGCCTGGGCTATCTCTCGCTCAGCAGGCAGATGAGGACGCTTTCGGGCGGCGAAGCGCAACGGGTTCACCTCGCAAACACGCTCGGCAGCGCGCTCTTCGACACCCTCTACGTTCTGGACGAACCCACGATCGGCCTCCACCCCCGCGATTCGGCCGGTCTGCTCGACTTGCTCGCGCGTCTGCGGGACGCGGGCAACACCGTGGTGGTCGTCGAGCACGACGAGGAGGCCATACGCGCGGCGGATCACGTGGTCGAGCTCGGTCCGGCTTCGGGCGAACGGGGCGGGGAGGTCGTCTTCGAGGGTCGCGCTCAGGATCTGGCCGGGAAGGAGACCGAGACGGGGCGTTACCTCGCGGGGCGGGTTCCGAGCCGGCCCCGGGTCGGGCGCGTGAAGACGCGGAAGCTTACGCTCAGGGGGGCGCGTCTCCGCAACCTGAGAGGGATCGACGTCTCCCTGCCGCTCGGGGCGTTCACCGCCGTCTCCGGGGTCTCGGGTTCCGGGAAATCCACGCTGGTGCGAGACGTGCTCCACCGGGCCTTGGAGCGGGAGCTCGAGGGCGCGACGACGGCCCGCCGTCACCTGGGAGACGAGATCGGGGCGTACGACTCTCTCGAAGGGGCGGCCGCGCTCGATGCCGCGGTCGTCATCGACCAGTCGCCGATCGGACGAACCCCGCGTTCCAACCCGGCCACCTACGTCAAGGCGTGGGATCACGTGCGCCGGAGCTTCGCATCTCTCCCTGCCGCGAAGGAGCGAGGCTTCCGCGTGGGCGACTTCTCGTTCAACGTGCCCGGCGGGCGCTGCGAGGAGTGCAAGGGGGCCGGAAGCGTGGCGGTGGACATGGTCTTCCTGACCGATGTGTACGTTCCCTGCCGGGAGTGCTCCGGAAGACGCTATCGCAGAGAGCTGCTCGATGTGCGTCTCGACGGACGAAACGTGCACCAGGTGCTGGAGATGACCGCCGACCAGGCCCTGACCTTCTTCGCACACAACCGGCGGCTCGGTCGCATACTCTGGCAGCTCCAGCAGGTGGGACTCGGATACCTGCGGCTGGGGCAGCCCGCCACCACCCTCTCGGGCGGCGAGGCGCAGCGGCTGAAGATCGCCCGCGAGTTCGCCCGGGCCGTGGGGCGAGCCGGACGCAAGCTCTACATCCTGGACGAGCCGACCACCGGCCTCTCGGGAACGGACGTCTCCAGGCTTCTCTCGGTCCTCGACCGGCTGGTCGAGGCGGGCAACACGGTGGTGGTGGTCGAACACAACCTGGATGTTATCCGTTTCGCCGACTGGGTCGTCGACATGGGGCCCGGTGCGGGTGATCGTGGCGGGTCCGTGGTCTATCAGGGGCCGTCGTCGGGTCTTTCGGCCGCCGAAGGGAGCGCGACGGGCCGGTTCCTGGCGGAAGCCGGGTAGGGACCGCACCCGTCGTCCGCGCCGCGCGTGCAGCTGCGGTTGCCGAGCCGCTCCTGGCGCTCGTGCGAGGTTCGCTGCGGGCTGCCATGGAGAGCGCGTTCGTCGGGGTTAGATTTACCTCCGTCCGCGGCTACGGTTACTACGCCGCCAGTCAACCTCCGCGCGGGACACCGTGCGCGGCGACAATCGGAGGGTCGCAGGTGACCGTTGAAGCGAAGGCGCGCAGATCCGGTGAAACGGACGAGGTGCGAGTGGCCATCCCCAACAAGGGTCGGCTTCGGGAGCACGCCATCAAGCTGCTCCGGCTCGCCGGCGTAGGCCCCCGGTTCGTGGCCGAACGCTCGCTCGCCGCACCGATGGCCGAGAACTTCCAGGCCATCTTCGTTCGGGCGGGCGACATCCCCGCATACGTGGCCGACGGTGCGGCCGAGGCCGGGATCACGGGGCACGATCTCGTGCGCGAGAGCGGTCGCGAGCTCGACGAGCTTCTCGATCTGGGGTTCGGCTCCTGCAAGCTGGTGGTGGCGGTGAAGGAGGAGTCGGCGGTCGAGAAAGTGCGGGACCTGGCCGCAGGTACTCGGGTCGCGACCTCCTTTCCCCGTCTGACCAAGGAATTCTTCGCCGGCGAAGGGCTGCCCGCAACGGTCGTGCCGGTCAGCGGCGCGGCCGAAATCGCTCCGCACCTTGGCGTTGCCGACGCGATCGTCGATCTCTCGTCGACCGGCTCGACGCTCCGTCTCCACGGACTGCGAGAAATCGATTCGGTCCTGCGCTCCACCGCCAGACTCGTCGCGCGCCCCGACCCGTCGACGAACTCGGCGCTCTCCGACCTGGCCACGGCGATCGAGTCGGTCATCAGGGGAAGGGCCAAGCGCTATCTGATGGCCAACGTGCCCCGGACGAGGATCGACGAAGTACGAAACGTGCTGCCTGGACTCTCGGGTCCGACAACGATGCGCATCCTCAACTCGGACGAATGGCTCGCGGTCCATGCCGTCGTGGAAGCCGAGAGCGTCTTCCGGGTGGTGGCGAGGCTCAAGGCGCTGGGGGCGCAAGGGATCGTGGTCACGACCATAGAGAGGCTGATGCCGTGAGCTCGGCGGCAACCGGCGCAAACGCGACGACGCCGATGGTCGAGCTGGCCGTTCGGGCCGATGCGGGTTCGATCGTCTCGGAGTTCGGGTCCGCCGACGAGGCGCTGAGCGGCAGGGGCTGGGCCGCTCTGACGCGCGACGAGGCGGGAGCGGGTGCGTACGGGCCGGGTTCACCCGTCGAAGAATCCGTCAGCGAGACGATCACGGATGTGCTGACATCGGGAGACGCGGCTCTCCGCAGGCTCGCCCGCAGATACGACGGGGTGGAGCTCGGCGACATCGAGGTGCCGCCGGACCAGTGTGCGAGGGCGCTTGAAGAGCTCGATCCCCCGGTGCGCGCCGCGCTCGAGCGGGCAAGACGCAACATCGACGCCTTCCACGAGGCCACCAGGCCGCGGCCGGTCACCGTTGAGACCGAGCCCGGCGTGGTGCTCTCGCAGGAATGGGATCCGCTGGCGAAGGTGGGAGTCTACGCTCCCGGCGGACGGGCCGCGTATCCCAGCTCGGTCCTGATGGGCGTGGTGCCGGCGCGGGTGGCCGGGGTGGAGGAGGTCGCGGTCTGCTCGCCTCCAGGTCCGAACGGGCATCCGTCCGGAGAGGTCATGGCCGCGTGCGCCCTGGCCGGGGCGGACAGGCTCTTCGCCCTCGGCGGGGCGGGCGCCATAGCCGCCATGGCCTACGGCACCGAGACGGTGGCCGCGGTGGACGCCATAGTCGGTCCCGGCAACGCCTGGGTCACCGAGGCCAAGCGCCAGGTCCAGGGGCGGGTGCGCATCGACTCTCTCGCCGGCCCGTCCGAGGCGCTGGTCATCGCGGACGAGGGCGCCGATCCGTTTCTCGCGGCGCTCGAGCTCGTCGCACAAGCCGAGCATGATCCCGAGGCGGCCTGCGTGCTGGTGACCACGAGCCGGGATCTGGCGGGCGCGGTCGAGCGCGAGCTCGCGTCGATCGTCGAGAGGGCGTCGCGCCGCGACATCGTTACGGCCGCGCTCGCGGCGAGGGGAGGGCTGGTCCTGGCGGAGAGCACGGACGAAGCTCTGGCCTTCGCCGACTGGTACGCCCCGGAGCACATGGTCGTCATGGCGGAGCGGGCGGACGAACTGATCGCCGCGGCGAGACCGGCTGCCGGTACGGTGTTTCTGGGGCCGCACGCGTCGGTTGCTTTCGGCGACTACCTTACGGGGGCCAACCACGTGCTTCCCACCGGAAGACGGGCCGAGGTGGAATCCGGCCTCGGCACACGGGATTTCATGCGGTCGTGGACGGTCCAGCGCGTGAGCCGGGCGGCCGCGGCCCGGCTCGCGTCCGACACCGCCGCGCTCGCGGAGGCCGAGGGGCTGCCGGGCCATGCCGAAGCAGCCCGTGCCCGACTCTACGACCGTGGCCCAACCGACCATGGAGAACCGGCGTGACACGTTTTCCCCGACCCGATTTCAGCCGACTCGGCCGCTACGAGACCGGGAGAGAGCCTTCTCGGACGGAGCTGGGCGACAACACCAACCTCTGGGGGCCGCATCCGCTGGCCCTGAAGCGAATACGGGAGGCCGGGGAGCGCGACCTTGCCGGCTACCCCGACACCTACGCCGAAACTCTCGCCCGGGCGGTCTCCGACAAATACGGTTTCGGCCCGGAGTGCGTGACGAGCGGCCACGGTTCGGACGGGGTTCTCGACTACTCGATGCGTTGTTCGGGCGCACCGGGCGCGGCTGTGCGCTATCCGGCACCGACCTTCTCGATGGTAGCGCCTATGGCGGTGATGAACGGCCTGAAGCCCTCGCCGGTGGCTTGGCCGAAAGCTCTCGAAGACGCCTCGATCCTCTTTCGCGGCGACCCGGCCGTCGTGTACGTCTGCCGCCCCAACAATCCTACCGGCGAGCTCGCGCCCAGAGGGTGGCTGGAACAGGTGCTGGAATCGGCCGACGAGCGTTTCCGAGATGATCCCGGGACCGCGCCCCTTCTGCTCGTGGACGAAGCCTACGCCGAATTCTCCGGCGATACCGTGATCGAGCAGGCTCCGTCCCATCCCAGGCTCGTGGTGCTGCGCACCCTGTCCAAGGCCTACGGTCTCGCCGGGCTCAGGTGCGGCTACGGTGTCGCCGGCCCTGAGGTGGCTCTGGAGATCGACAAGGCGCGCGGCCCGTTCGCGGTCTCCCGCCTGGCGGTCGAGGCGGCGGCTCTGGCGGTTCGGGAGGGAGACGAGTGGATCGCGCAGGTGGTCGCGGAGTGCGTCGCCAACCGGGATCGGCTCGCCGGCGAGCTTGCAGGTCGCGGACTCGATCCCTGGCCTTCGCACACCAATTTCGTGCTCTTCCGCGTTCCCGAAGGAGGAACGGCGAAGGCGCTTTTCGACGGATTCCTGGCGAACGACGTGTGGGTGCGCCCCTTCCCGCGGGTCCCGGGTCTGCCGGAGAGCCTTAGGGTGACGGTCGGTCCCTGGCCCGCCATGCGCCGCTTCCTGGAAGTTCTCGACCTGTTGCTCGCGAGCGGGGCCGCCGGTGCGACGACCGGGTTGGAGGGCGCCGAAGCTCGGAGGGCGATCGTATGAGCGATTCGGCGCTCAAGGTCGGGCTCGTCGACTATCGGGCGGGCAATCTCCACTCGCTAAGGAAGGCTCTCGAATTCGCGGGAGCCGAGGTCACGATCGTCTTTTCCTGGGAGGATGCGCTCGGATTCGAAGCCCTCGTGCTCCCCGGCGTGGGCGCGTTCGGACAGGCCAGCGCGACGCTTCCGGACGATCGGACCGCGCTTCGGGAAGCGATCGGAGGCGGAATGCCGTGTCTGGGCATCTGCCTGGGGATGCAGCTCTACTTCGAGGGCAGCGAGGAAGCGCCGGGCGAGGGCATCGGAGTCATTTCCGGCAGGATCAAACGCTTTCAGACCCGGAGGGTGCCCCAAATGGGATGGAACCAGGTCGAGGTCGGAACCGACTCGGTCTTCCGAGGCGTGGATCCGCTTCTCGTCTACTACGCCAACTCGTTCGTCTGCAATCCTGTCGAGGAAGGGGTGGTGATAGGCTTTTCGGAGCACGAAGGCCAGCGCTTTCCGGCGGCGGTGAGGAAAGGGAACGCCTGGGGTTTTCAGTTCCATCCCGAGAAGAGCTCGAAGGCGGGGCTGCGGCTCCTGGTCAACTGGGTGCGCGAGGCGAAAGCGGTGCGCGAGGCGAAAGCGGTGCGCGGTGCGGCGATGACGGTCGGTTGCGAAGACGAGACGGTCCGCAGGGAGGCCAAATGATCGTCGCGCCTGCGGTCGATCTGAGGGGTGGCCGCTGCGTCCAGCTGGTCGGCGGCGACCCTGACGCGGAAGCGGTGTCGATCACCGACCCGGCGGCGGTCGCCGAGCGCTGGCGGAGTCTGGGATTCGGAACGCTGCACGTCGTGGATCTCGACGCCGCCTTGGGCCAGGGCGACAATCGTGCGCTGATCCGCGACCTGCTGGCTCGCTCGGAGGCCGAGGTTCAGGTCGGGGGCGGTCTGCGTAGGGGCGGCGACGTGCTCGAGCTTCTGGATGCCGGGGCCTCGCGAGTCATCGTCGGAACGAGGGCGGTGAGGGAACGCGACTGGCTCGAAGCGCTCCTCGGCGCGAGCCCGGGGCGAATCGTGGTCGCGGTCGACTCGCGGGACGGTCGCATCCTCTCCCACGGATGGCGAAACGACGCCGGGTACGACCTGGTACCTTTTCTGGAGGGCCTTTGCGGCTTGCCCCTGGCCGGCATCCTTTTCACCGATGTGGGCGTGGAGGGTCGCATGACGGGAATCGATCGAGCCTTCGCAGCCGAAGTGGTGGAGGCGTCTCCGTGCGGGGTCTGGGCCTCCGGGGGCATCGCGACCGTCGACGACCTGGAATTCCTCGAACGAAACGGAGCGACCGGCGCCGTGCTGGGCATGTCGCTCTACACCGGCAGACTCGACGCCGCGGAACTCGCGCGGAGGTGGGGCGCCCCGAAGCGTCCGGCCATGTCGTCCGCTGCGAAGGGGGCCGGACTCTTCGCGGGCGGCGAATCGCCGGCCCGGAAGACCGGACCGCGAAGGGAGGGGAGCCGTCCGTGAAGGACATAATTCGCCGGACCTCGGAAACCGAAGTGCGCATTCGCGTCTCGCGCGGTGAGGGTCGAAGCCGAGTCGAGGTCGAGGACGCGTTCCTGCGCCACATGCTCGAGACCTTCGCCCGCTACTCGGGGCTCGATCTGGAAGTCGAAGCCGAAGGCGACCTGCGTCACCACCTGGTCGAAGACGTGGGCCTCACGCTCGGCGTCGCGATCCGCGATCTCGCGGGCGAAAACGTCGCGCGCTTCGGCTGGTGCCTCCTTCCCATGGACGAGACGCTGGCGGAGGCGGCGATCGACGTCGGGGGCCGGCCCTACTTCGTGGGCGAAGCGGGTGCGCCGCTGTACACTCACTTCCTGCACTCCTTCGCCATGAGCCTCGACGCCACCCTGCACGTCCGCGTGATCAGGGGCGGAGATCGCCATCATGTGGTGGAGGCGGTCGTCAAGGCGGTCGGCACGGCTCTGAAGCAGGCGCTCGTGGAGCAGGAGTCCATCTTCAGCACGAAGGGGAGGGTCCGTATGGAGCGCGGCGAGGAAGGGGAGGCCTGATGATTCTGCCGAGGGTGGTCGCCTGCCTCGACGTCAAGGACGGGCGGGTTGTGAAGGGGACGGCCTTCCGCGACCTGACCGACGTCGGAGATCCGGTGGAATTGGCCGTTCGCTACGAGGAGGAAGGGGCGGACGAGATCGTGCTCCTCGATGTCTCGGCCTCCCAGGAGGGCCGGCACGCTCTGTTGGAGACGGTGAGAAGAACGGCGGACGTGCTCTTCATCCCGCTGACGGTGGGCGGCGGAGTCAAATCGGTCATCGAGATCGACCTCATGCTGCGGGCGGGCGCGGACAAGGTGAGCATCAACACTGCGGCGGTTCTTACCCCGGAGATCCTGACCGAGGGCGCGATCCGCTTCGGGAGCCAGTGCATCGTCGCCAGCGTGGACGCGGCGCTGGAGGACGGCATCTGGCGTTGCTACACCCACGGCGGCCACAAACCCACCGGACTCGAGGCCGTGGGTTGGGCGCTCGAGTGCGAAGACCGGGGGGCGGGCGAGATCCTCCTCACCTCCATCGACGACGACGGAGCCCGTTCCGGTTACGCGCTTTCCCTGCTGAAACTGGTTTGCGACCGGGCTACGGTTCCGGTGATCGCTTCGGGCGGCGCCGGGTCGAGCGACCACCTGCGGGCGGCCATCGTCGAAGGCGGCGCCTCCGCCGCGCTCCTGGCCGGGATCCTGCACGACGGCATCGTCAGCATCCGAGAGATCAAGGCCGAGCTCGCCCGGGCGGGCGTTCCGGTGCGGGAGGTGCGTTAACGATGGCGGGCGCCGAAGGAGTCGGATCCGGGGGACGGATCGTCGCTACCTGTGCCGATCTCGACCGAGTCGACTTCGCGAAGGCCGGTGGACTGGTGGCGGTGGTCGTCCAGGACGCCCGCGACGGAGCGGTCCTCATGCTGGCCTTCGCGAACCGGGAGGCGCTGGAGGCTACGCTCGCGACCGGCGAGATGCACTTCTGGTCGAGGAGCCGACGGGAGCTCTGGCGCAAGGGGGCGACAAGCGGCGACACGCTGCCGGTGAAGGAGCTCCTGCTCGACTGCGACCAGGACGCCGTGCTGGCCTTGGTCGAACCTGCGGGACCGGCATGCCACCTGGGCGAGCGCACGTGCTGGGGCGAGGTTGCGCCGAAGCCGTCTTGCGAAGAGACGCTCCGCAAACTCGACGCCGTGATCGCCGAGCGAAGCCGGGCTCGTCCCGAGGGAAGCTACACGACGCGTCTGCTTGCCGACGGCAACCTGAGGCTCAAGAAGTTGGGCGAAGAAGGAGCGGAACTGATCGCGTCGCTGGCCAGCGGCGATGAGGAACGGGCCGTATCCGAGGCCGCCGACCTGCTCTACCACGTCCTGGTCGCCCTGAGGGCCGAAGGCGTCGGGTTGGAAGAGGTCGCCCGGGAGTTGCGAAAGCGGTCGGGCAGGTGACCCCCGCGAGGCAAGCGTCACCGATTCGCCGAGCGATACCCGGCGCCGCGGTAACGGTCGGTTCCTCCTCTTCGAAGGGCTGGCGACCTGCGGTCGTCTCGAACCGACCGCCTACGACCGCGCCTTCCTCCGCCTCCCGTACGCCGTCGCCGGCGGGGTCCGCAGCTCCCAGACCAGCCCGACCTTCTCCAGCGTCCTGAGGAGGTAGTGCGTGACGTCGAGCTCCCACCAGTAGAAGCCCTGACGCTCGGACGACGGATAGCGGTGATGGTTGTTGTGCCAGCCCTCGCCCAGCGTCAGCAGCGCGACCCACCAGTTGTTCCTCGAGTGATCCTTCGTGGCGTAGCGGCGCCGTCCCCACATGTGGGTGACCGAGTTCACGAGGAAGGTCACGTGGTAGAGCAGCATCGTGCTTACGAAGAGACCCCAGCCGAGCATCTGCCAGCGAGTGGCCCCGAGCGTGGGAAATGCCGTTTCGAGCCACCAGCCGACCCCGAACAGCAGGACGCCGAGACTGAAGGGCGCCAGCATGTGCGCCCGGTCGAGGAAGCGCAGCTCGGGAAACCGCCTCAGGTCACGCACCAGCGACTCGTCGTATCCCTTGTAGCGCCGCGTCATGATCCAGCCGGCGTGCGCCCACCAGAAGCCTCTGAGGCCGGGCGAATGAGCGTCGTGTTCGGTGTCGGCGTGGCGATGGTGAAGCCGATGATGAGACACCCACCAGAGCGGCCCGTTCTGCCCCGCGCTGGCTCCGAGCCAGGCCAGGAGGAACTGGAGGACGCGGCTGGTCTTGAACGACCTGTGCGAGAAGTAGCGGTGGTAGCCTCCGGTTATTCCGAAGAGGCGAATCCAGAAGGTGACGAGCAAGGCGACGAGAGCGGGCACGCTGACGCCGGTGAAGAACGCGCCCAACGCCAGAACGTGCATGCCGATGAAGGCGTAGCTGCGGAGAAAGTCGACTCTGTACGTGCGGGCAAGCGAATCGTGGTCGATGTGCTCGCGAGCTGCGGTCTCGATCATGTCGCCGCCTTTGTCCTTGTCATGTCGTTATCCTCGGGCGCGGTCACGCTCTCTTTAGGAATCGATGGTGCGACACGCCCCATTCCCGACCGTTCCCGTAGGCGAAGGTTTCGGCGACGGCCATGAAGAAGAGCCGCCAGCGTTCCACCCAACGGTGGGCGGACGCGGCACCGTAGGTATCGACGAAGACCGAGGCGGCTTCGTGTCGCATGGCGTCCAGATTTTCCAGCCAGGCTTCGGCGGTGCGCGCGTAGTGAGTACCCTGCACGAACCAGTCGGCTTCGAGGGTCAGATCGCCCCGGAACTTCGGCACTAGCGACGGACTGGGCATCAGACCGCCGGTGAAGAACTCGCGGGCCATCCAGTCCCCCGCGCCCTTGTCGGCGAACCGGTACGCGCGGGCATGGTGGCAGAAGACGTGGACGAATAGCCGCGCCCGGGGCCGCATCCAGCTCTCGATCTTCCTCAACAGAAGTTCGTAGTTGTTCATGTGCTCGAACATTTCGACCGAAACCACGCGATCGAAGCTCTCCGGCTCGAGCTCCAGCTCCGAGACATCCGCCGTCATGATCCTCACGTTGTCGAGGCCGCTTCGCCGAGCCCGTTCCAGAATGTGGCGGCGCTGAGACTCGGAGTGCGACACGCCGACGATCCGGCTGTCCGGATACTTCTCCGCCGCGAAGAGCGTGAGTGCGCCCCAGCCGCAGCCGAGGTCGAGGACGTCCTGGCCGCCGGACAGATCGGAACGGGAGCAGGTGAGCTCCAGCATGGAGAGCTCGGCGTCCGCGAGAGCGAATCCATCTTCGTCATCCGGCCAGTGGCACGAGGAGTACTTCAGCCGGGGGCCCAGCGCCAGCTCGAAGAACGCTGCCGGGACCTCGTAGTGCTGCTCGTTCGCTTCACACGGCGCCGGCGCGACGGGACCCGAACGCAGCGTGGCCTCGTCGAGCTGGGGTTCGCTCGCCAAAGAGCGCAGCCGCGCACGCAACAGAGCTCGAATGCCGGCCCGGACAACCCGGTCGGGCAGTTTTCCGGACTCGGCGGCCGCGAAGGCCGTCCGCGAGAGCGCTTCCGCGACGCTCACCGATCTTTCCGGGGAAACCAGGGAACGAAGGCGCTCGTGGTGCGCTGATAACGACGGTATTCCTCGCCCCGCCTTTCCACCGAACGTCTCTCGATGGGCGGGATTCCGGTGATGAACCGGATAGAGAGCAGCAGGAGGACCGGAGCGAGGAGGATGGCCCACGGAGGAGCGCTCCCGTACGCGACCGGCACGTAGGCCACCCAGTGCAGCCATTCGAAGAAGTAGTTGGGGTGACGGGAGTAGCGCCAGAGCCCCGCGCGGCAGACCTTGCCCTCGTTGCCGGGCGCGGCCCGGAAACGTGCCAACTGGGCGTCGGCGATCGATTCGCCCGTGATCGACACCAGCCAGATCGCCAAACCCGCGATGTCGGCGACCCTGAGCGTCGGCTCCGATGCGCGCATGGCGAGCAGGAAGTGGATCGATAGAACGACCACCAAGGCCGCCTGGGCCTGGAAAAAGGCGAAGAACTTGAGCGGTGCCCCGCGACCCCACTTGGTGCGCAAGTCGCGGTAGCGGCCGTCTTCGCCCGGCGTCCTCACTCGCGTCAACAGGTAGCTAGCCAGGCGCACCGACCAAACCCCGGCCATCGCAGCCACCAGCCAGCGCCGCCATCCCACTCCCGTCGGCACGGCCGCCGCGTAGAAAACGGCCGCCGCACCCAGGCCTGCGGTCCAGGCGAGGTCCACCACGTCGGCCTCCCGGGTCCGGAGCTGACGATACCAGAGCGCGGCCATCACCGCGACAGCCACGACCGCGACCGTCGTGACGGCGAGCGCGGCGTTCAGGCCGAGCACCAGGGTCGAGAGCTCGAGCGGCGACGCAGCTTCGCCGCTTCTCCGCGCACCTTCCCGTTCGTGTCCATGGTCTCACTCTTCATTGTGCGGCCTCACCCCTTCCGTTCCAGGACGAGCTGCCAGTCGGCCACGTAGCGGGTGCGGAATGCGGCCTCGCAGTATGCGAAGTAGAACTCCCACCGATGAAGGAAGCTATCGTCGAACCCCAGCTTGAAGAGGGCGTTCCGTCGTCGAAGGAATCGTTCTCGCCACGCGGCGAGCGTGGGTCCGTAGTGAGGCGCCAGATCCTCCCGGTCGACGATCCGCAATTCGGTTCGACGCAGGGCTCGCCCTATCGCTCCCATCGACGGCAGATGCGCGCCCGGAAAGATGAAGCGCTGGATGTAGTCCGGGCGCAAGCGGTAGCGCAGGTAGCGGTTGTCGGGAATGGTGATCACCTGGATCACAGCTCTGCCTCCCGGATTGAGCGCCTCGGCGCACTTTTCGAAGTATGTGGGGAGATAGCGGTGCCCCACCGCCTCGAGCATCTCGATCGACACGATCGCATCGTACCTGCCGGTGACCTCCCGATAGTCGGTCAGCTCTATGGACACCCGGTCCGCGAGGCCGGCACGGTCGATTCGCTCTCGCGCATAGGCCGCCTGCTCTTGTGAGATCGTCAGCCCGGTGACCCGACATCCGAACTCCGAGGCCGCCAGTTCGGCGAACCCGCCCCATCCGCAGCCGATCTCGAGGACGCGCGCCCCCGGGCGCAGGCCGGCCTTGCTCGCCAGGAGCCGGTACTTGGCCCGCTGGGCCTCTTCGAGGGTCGCGGCGTCGATTCCGGACCGGCCGCGGGCCTCCTCGTCGGCCCGGAGCGCGTACTCGTCGAAGTATGCGCACGAATAAGTCATCGAGGGATCGAGGAAGAGCGCGAAGAAGTCGTTTCCGAGGTCGTAGTGCTTCGTGATGTTGCGCCGCGAACCCGTCTTCGTGTTCGGGCGGGCCCGGTGAGCCAGCCAGGCTGCGGCCGCCGCAGGCCAGAGGAGCGGAACCAGCGGACGCAGGAAACGGCGATTGAGGATGCCGAAGCGGGCCGCTTCCATGGGCGAGTCCGCCGACCACTCCCCCCGTATGTAGGCTTCGCCGGCGCCCATCTCGCCGTCGAGCAGCATCCGCCGAAAGAAACGGGTATCGTGAACGGTGATCGCGGCCTCCGGCCCCGGAACCGCACCCTTGAAGCGATGGACCGTCCCGTCCGGGGTCCGTATCGAGAGGCGTCCCCGCCCCACCCGGCGCAGGGAGGCAAGGACGATGGCGCGAGCGAGCCTGTCCGCCAGGCTCACCCAACGTTCCGGGGTGGGCTCCGAAGACCCTGTCGCCTTTGCTGCCGTGCTCACCGGGCCCGTGATCGTCCCTTGCCCTTGCCGGGTTGCCAGCCGTCGAGTCCGTTGTCGGGCGGCTCCGGCTTGCGGAAGAAGGGCGCCCGCTTCGCCCAGAGCTTCGCGGCCTGCCAGTGGATCATCATGATCGTCCGCGCCGTCATGTGCGGATAGCGCACCAAGGCCCGGGCCAACGAGGCGGCCGTAAGCGGCCTGCGGGCCAGCTTGAGCGTCGCGTCGAAGTACTTCCTGTCGGCCTCGAACTCGTCGATGTGGAGAGTCATGCGCTCGCCCGGGGGAGTCACGATCCATTCGTAGCGGACGCCGTCGATCGGCATGAAGGGCGAGACGTGGAACCGCTTGTCCACCCTCGACCGCACCGCCGTCCCTCCCACCGTCTCCGCCCCGTCGAGCAGGTAGCAGTAGACCTCGCCGAAAGTGTTGAAGACCTCGGCCACGGTAAAGCGCAGCTCGTCTGCGGCGTCCATGCAGAAGAAGTGCGACACGGGGTTGAAGCCGTACCCCAGCACTCGCGGATTGGTCAGCATCATGACCCTCGAGTCGCCGAGCTCCCGGCCTCGGCCATCCAGCCAACGGGCCAGCTTGTCGCGGACCGGCTCGGCCGTGCCGCCCATGTGGTCGCGGTCGTGGAACGAGACCGGCCCGGCCCGGTTGTAGCCGAAGAAGGGGATCGCGGCATCGATGGCGGGAAGCTCGTCGAGATCGAGAAGCAGTTGGAACACTCCGTAGCGGAAGGCGTTCTTGCGCGGCGCCGTGCGTCGGTGCCGAACCGTGCCCACATAGAGGCCTGAGCGGAGTCGGTCCGTCTCTGCGGTGGTCAATCCAGCCGCCCGCCCAGAGGCTCGACCGCTTCGACCGCCGAGCGGAAGCCGTCCTCGTGGAATCCGTCGCCGAGGTATGCGCCGCAGAAATAGGTGCCGAGCCGGCCGTTGAGAGTCGAGATCGCGCTCTGCGTGGCCACGGACTCCGTCGTGTAGATCGGGTGGGTGTAAGTGACGCGATCGTGAACGCTGACGGGCCTCCTGGACGGATTGAGGGTGACCAGGCAAGGCATCTCCGGATCGAGGCGCTGGAGTCGGTTGAGGTTGTAGGTCATGGTCGTTAAGGGCGAGGGATAGCGGCAGTCGGCCACGCGGTAGTTCCAGGAACCCCGCGCCGCCTGCCGCGACGGCAGGAAGCTCGGGTCGGAATGGACCCAGGTGTCGTTCTCCGCATACTCCCATGCGCCCAGCAACGTCCGCTCGGCATCGGTGGGCGCCCGAAGGAGCGCGAGCGCCTCGTCGGCATGCGTCGCCAGGACCACCTTGTCGAATTCCTGGCTCGCGCCGTCCGCGAAGTGGAGACGAGTGTTTCGGTCGGTGCGATCGACAGCCCGCACCGGCGAATCGGTGTGGACGCGGCCGCGCAACCTGTGGAGCATGGCCTCGACGTAGGTTCGGCTCCCACCTCGGACCGACCGCCACTGGAGACGGTTTCTCAACTGGAAGAGTCGGTGCCTGCGAAAGAAATCCACGAACGTCCGGGCGGGAAACCGCTCGACGGTCGGGATCCCGGTCGACCACAGGGCCGACGCCAGAGGATAGACATAGTGGCGGCCGAGCGTCTCGGGGCCCGAACGCGTCTTGCGCCCTTTCCCGCCGCGCTCGGCGGAGGATACGAGTTCGCGCAGGGTCTCGCCCCGGCCGCTCCACCCTTCGCCCCTCCCTGCCGCGTTGAATCTCCCGATCATCGCCAGAAAGCGTAGGAAGCCGGGTCGCAGCAAGTTGGCGGGGTCGGCGAAGAGCCCGCCGAGACCCAGCCCGCTGTAGACCACCCGGCAGCGTTCGCATTCGAACGAGAACGACATGTCGTTCGGCTGCGAGCGAACCCCGAGCGCTTCGAAGAGCCTGGTCAGGAGCGGATAGGTCGTCTCGTTGTAGACGATGAAACCCGAGTCGACCGCGACAGCCCCGCGAGGGCCGGCCACCCGGTGGGTGTGAGTGTGGCCGCCGATGCGGTTCTCGCGCTCGAAGACGCGAACCTCGTGCTTCGGGGCGAGCAGCCATGCCGCTCCCAGCCCCGAAATCCCGGTCCCGACGACGGCGATTCTCATCAACCCGCCGCAGGGGGGGGCGAGCCCCTTCCGCCTGGGAACCGGCGCTCGAAATCGCGGCCGGGCAAAACGGTCAAGTCGCCCGGTCGCGGGTCTGCGGCCGGCAGGGAGGCACGCGCTCCGGTCAGGTGCATGGCTTGTTCATCCGCGTCTCTCCGGTACGAGTTGACGGCCTATGCGGACCCACCTGTCGACGGATCCGTCGGTTCCTCGCCGGCGCGGGAAGTTTCGCCGAAACCACTCAACTGTCAAGTTATCTTTTGGCAGCCCCGGGCGAAACCCGCACGAGCGCGGCGTCCGGCACGTATGTGGCCTCGCACTGCCGCGGCGGGCCTTGACCGCTGGTCGGCGAACCTCGGCTCGCCTGCTGGAAAGGCCCACCGTTTCCATCCCCACCCCAAAGCCATGTTCCAGATCGAACCGGGCCGTTCCGACGCGGCCGGCCCTCCTCCTCCCCACCGCACGTCGATTCGCTCCGTGATCCGAAACCGTTCCGGAAGCGCTCGCGCCTTCGCCTTCCTTGCGTTTCTCATCGCGCTCACGCCCCTCGCGGATGTCGACGGCCTCCCGCGCGACCCGGCGGGCGCGGGCTCGACCCTCGCGGCCCAGGAGCTGGAAACGGTCGGCCTGGACGGTCTGAGCTACCGTATGGCGGGTCCCTTTCGAGGCGGACGCTCGACCGCCGCCACCGGCTTCCGCGGCGACCCCGATCGCTGGCTCATGGGCACCACGGGGGGCGGCGTGTGGGAGAGCGACGACAACGGCGTTTCCTGGAAGAACATCTCGGACGGATTTTTCGGCGGATCGATCGGTGCGGTCGCGGTCGCGGCTTCGGACCCGAACGTCATTTACGTGGGCGAGGGCTCGATGGACATCCGCGGAAACACATCGGCAGGCAGGGGCGCCTGGCGTTCCGTCGACGGAGGTCGCACCTGGAGCCATATCGGTCTGAGAGAGGCGGGGCAGATAGGACGGATCGAGGTGCATCCCGGCAATCACGATCTCGTCTATGCGGCCGCCCTGGGCCACCCCTTCGGTAAGAATTCCGAGCGGGGCGTCTTCCGCTCTCGCGACGGCGGCGCCACCTGGGAGCACGTGCTGGCGCTGAACGACTCGACCGGCGCCTCCGATCTGACCATGGACCCCGGCAATCCTCGCGTGCTCTATGCCGGCATGTGGCGCGGCGAGCGCAAGCCGTGGGCCATGATCTCGGGCGCGGAGGAGGGCGGCGTCTACAAGACCGTCGACGGGGGGGACAGCTGGACCAAGCTCGGCGGCGGCCTGCCCGAGGGCATGGTGGGCAAGGTCGGCGTTAGCGTCTCGCCCGCCGATCCCGACCGGGTCTGGGCGATCATCGAGGCCGAACCCGCCGGCGGCGTCTACCGTTCGGACGATGCGGGCGCGACCTGGACGCGCACCAACTCGGAGAACAGACTGCGCCAGCGGGCCTGGTACTACACCCACGTTCAGGCCGATCCCCGGGACCCGAACACGGTCTACGCGCTGAACACCGGTCTTTACCGTTCGATAGACGGCGGCTCCACCTTCACGCCCATACAGGTTCCGCACGGCGACGTTCACGACCTCTGGATCCATCCTTCCGATCCCTCGCGCATGGTGGTGGCCAACGACGGCGGTGCGCAGGTGACCGTCAACGACGGCGAAACCTGGTCGACCTATTTCAACCAACCCACCGCCGAGCTCTACGACGTGATCGTCGACAACGCCTTCCCCTACCGTCTTTACGGCGCACAGCAGGACAACACCACCATCTCGGTGCCCGCCTGGGCGGACGTCAACACCCTCTACCCCAAGCAGCACTGGCTCAACGCCGGCGGTTGCGAGACCGGGCCGGTCGCGCTCCATCCGGATCGTCCGCATGTCGTCTACGCCGGCTGCTACGGCGGGGTCATGGACCGCTACGACCTGGCGTCGGGTCAACGGCGCAACATCATGCTCTACCCGCAGCTCCAGCTCGGCATGGCGGCGAAAGACCTCAGGCACCGCTTCCAGTGGGTCTCGCCCATGGTCGTCAGCCGTCACGATCATCGCGTGCTCTATCACGGGTCGCAGTACGTCAACCGTTCGCGCGACGAGGGGGCGAGCTGGGAGACGATCAGCCCCGATCTAACCACGAACGATCCGGCGCATCAGGAGCAATCGGGAGGCCCGATCAACGCGGACGTGACGGGGGTCGAGATATTCAACACCGTCTTCTCCATCGCCGAGAGCCCCTTCGACGCCGACGAAATCTGGGCGGGAAGCGACGACGGACGGGTTCACCTGACGCGCGACGGTGGCGGAAGCTGGACCGAGATCACGCCTTCGGGCATGCCCGACCTCGGCACCGTGGACGAGATCGAGCTCTCGACTCACCGGCCCGGACGAGGCTGGGTGGCCGTGCAGCGCTACCGGCTCGACGACTTCGCGCCCTACGTCTTCCGCACCGACGACTTCGGCGCTTCCTGGACTCTCGTCGTCGGGGGCATTCCCGCGGACCACCCGATAAGGACCGTGCGCGAGGATCCCGGAAGCGAGGACCTGGTTTTCGCCGGGGGCGAGTTCGGAGTCTACCTGTCTTTCGACGGAGGCGACAACTGGCGAGACTTCCGGCGCAACCTCCCGCAGACTCCGGTCACGGGAATGCGGGTCGCGCACGGCGATCTCGTCATCTCGACGCAGGGCCGGTCGTTCTGGATCATGGACGACATCACTCCACTCAGGGAGATGCGGAACGCGGTGACCGCCCAGGCTCACCTCTTTGCGCCGCGGGAAGTCCATCGTCTCACGAACCTGGGACTCGCCGGGCTCGCCGAGCTCAATCCCGATCCCCCGCCGGCGGGAGCCCAGATCCATTTCCACCTGGCCGAGACCGCTGTCGAACAGGTCGATGCCGCCGCCGAGCGACTGGAGATCCAGGTGCTCGACGCCGAGGGCAGGGTGGTCCGCACCTTCACCACCGACTCGGCGAACGCGGAAGAGGATACGGAGACGATCAAGCCGACAGCCGGCCTGAATCGGATCGCCTGGACGCTCCGCTACCCGGGTCCCGAGCTGCCGGAAGGCTCGGTGCAGTGGGGCTACACGGGCGGTGTCTCGGCTCCGCCGGGCGACTACGTCGTACGGTTGACCATGGCCGAGACCGTGCTCGAGGAGCCCCTCCGCCTGCTTCCCGATCCTCGCATCCCCGAAGTGACGCAGGCCAGCTACCGCGAGCAGTTCCGGGTCGCGATGCTGGCGCGGGACTCGATCACCTCCATCTCAAGGACGATCGACGACCTCGCGTCGATCAGGGATCAGGTGGAGTCCGTCATGGAACGGGTTCGCGCCGCCGAGCGCGAGGACGAGCTCGCCGGGTTGGCGGATACGCTGACCGGGAAGGCGACCGAGGTCACCGAGGATCTCATGCAGACGCGCAACCGCTCGGGGCAGGACCCGATACGCTTCGCGCCCAGGCTCGACAATCAGTGGCTGGAGCTTTACGGTCGCGTCACCGGAACCGACGGCTACATCTCGGGCGGCGCCGAGGGCGAACCCCAGCCCGGAACCTTGGAGCGACTCGAATCCCTGCTCGGGGAGTGGGAAGGCGTCCGCCGGCGTTACACCGATCTGTTGGAGAACGAACTCCGGCGGTTCAACGAGGCGGTGGAACTGATGGGATTGCCGGCCGTGGCTTTGCCGTCCCGCACGCGTATCGTAAGCTGAAAACCTGCGCGGGGTCCGGAGCTGCTCTACCGACGGGGAACGTGTTTTCGCCGTGCGACGTGGCTTCCCGTCCCGACCTCCGCACGGCGACGAGCTCCCGGAACCTGCTACCCGCCCGGGGTAGCCTTTGCCCATGACCGAAACCGAACTTCCCCTGATCACGCCCACCGAGCTGAAGAGCAGGCTCGACGCGGGATCCGGGCCCGTCGTGGTCGATGTTCGCGAGCACTTCGAGCGCCGGATAGCCGACCTGCCCTATTGCGATCAGATCCGCATCCCCATGGGGGAGCTTCCCGACCGCTTGACGGAGATCGATGCGCGGCGCGACGACGAATCGCCCGACGTCGTCGTCTATTGCAAGACGGGCGGCCGCGGCAGCTGGGCGACCTCGTTCCTTATCGGGGAAGGACGCGCGGCCGTGTACAATCTCGAAGGCGGGGTGATGGGGTGGCGGGAGGAGGTGGACCCCTCCCTGCCGAAGTACTGATGTCGATGCCGACAGCTCGTGGATTGCCCGTCTCGCCGCGTCAAGGCCGAGGTTGCGCGTTCCTCTCGACGCTGGCCCTGCTTCTCTTGCCGGGCTGTGG
>LXNJ01000355.1_pt1 | contig 32650 bp, 33 predicted proteins | sample 809081 | NCBI WGS metagenome assembly LXNJ01 (sample SAMN04870510, study PRJNA318959) | sponge metagenome | biome: sponge; feature: marine sponge reef; material: water | host: Petrosia ficiformis | place: Greece: Milos, Mediterranean Sea | collected 2013-05-29 | depth 5-7 m | reverse complement strand
CCGCCGCAGGTGGCGGCTCGGCAGCCGGCGGCGGCTCCGCGGCGGGTGGCGGCTCGGCAGCCGGCGGCGGCTCGGGTGGCGGCTCCGCGGCGGGTGGCGGCTCGGGCGGCGGAGGCGCAGTGACCGTGCCCCCATCGTCCGCGTCCCCACCGCAGGCGGCGGCGATGAGCAGAATTGCAACCCCGACGGTCACGATTCTGGAAATCAACTTGGGCATCAAGAACCCTCCTCCCGCTGCTCATTCGAGCTGGCTCTCGTTTGTGTCCGTCGGCTACCCGTCGCAGCGCGAGTTGTCGCCGCGCGCGCCTAGTCGACTGCAGGCCAAAGTAGGTTTCGTCGCCCGCGCGTTGTATGGCCGGATGAGACAAGGGGAGACGATCAGCTTGTCCGCGGATGACAAGAACTCGCGGTGTCCTCACTGCACGGTGTAGGACGCGAGATCGAATCTCGCGCCGCATCGGCGGAGGGATTCGCGATGCCTTCACCGCACGGTAGGAGTCGCGGCCCCGGCGACGCATCCGCGGACCGAGCAACGAGCGCCGGAGGGCGGACGCCCCCGGTAACCTTCCGATCGCACGGCGAGTTGCGGGACGGTGTGGAACCACCGGATCGGCGACGTCAGGGAGAGCGGCGATGAAGCACAGCGTCACCATCACCTACTGCGTGGCTTGAGACTATTCCGACCGCGCCGTGAGCGCGGCCTCAGAACTGCTCGGCGCGTACCAGCACGTGATCAGTGAGTTGCGGATCATCGGCGGCGGGGGCGGCGTGTTCGACGTCACCGTGGACGGCCGGAACATCTTCTCCAAGCACGCCTGCGCCGACCGCTTCCCCGAACCGGGAGAGTTGGCCGCCTCGCTGGCTCGCCTGGTGGCCCCCGGCACTCGCCGCTACGGCACCTGAGCCTCCCGGCGCGCCCCCGGCGCAGCGTCAGTCCGCGCCGGTGAGGGCAGCCATCTCGGCGGCGAAGGCGGCGAACTCCTTGCCGCCGAGCAACGGGCGCAGGCCGAACAGGACACGTTCGTAGGCGCCGTCGATCTTGAGGCGACCCTGCATGTAGGCGACGGCGGGGTCGAGCCTGCCCGCCAGCATGTCGCGGGCGTCGGCGCTCGCGCACGAGACGGTGCAGTCGGCCCCGGCGAGCAGACCGGGGCTCAACTCGACGATCCGCCCGTCCACCACGACCACGCCGAACCGGCGTCTCCCGTCGGCACCGCCGGAGACCTCCACGCGGGCGGTCACGCTGCAGCCCGGGACCTCGGGGAGGGCATCGGCCGCGGCCTCCACGGCGTTCAGCCACCCGTCGCTCAGGAAGGGTCGCACGGCTGCTGCTCAGACGCCCCCGCGGAGCCCGGCGAACAGGTCGTCCTCGGGCAACTCCGTCGGCACGTCGGAGCGGGCCAGGATGTAGTCCTCCCACGGGTACGCCTCCGCCGCCACCTCGCGTGGCAACCCGAACCAGAACGGCGAGGTGGGATCCACCTGGGTGGCGTGGGCGAGCAGGGCGTCACAGCGCCGGTCGTACCACTTCGCCACCTCGATCCGGGTGGTGATCCGGTGATCCTGCCAGGGTCGCTCGAACCACCACTGCTCGTAGGGCGATTGCAGGCCCAGCTCGCCGAAGGCCTCGTGAATGGCCAGCATGCGGGCCTTCGACCAGAGCGAGTAGTAGAGCTTGGGCGGCCGCCATGGTGGTCCCGCTGCGGGGAAGGCCAGCGGATCGCCGGCGGCCTCGTAGGCGGCGAGGCCCACGTCGTGCACCCGCAGGTGGTCGGGGTGGCGGTATCCCAGCTGGTCGTCGGGATAGATCACCACCACGTGGGGGCGCTCGGCGCGCAGGATGGCGACCAGCCGCTCGGTCGCCTCGTCGAGGGGAGCCCCGCCGAACGACTCGGCCGGCAATTCGGCGGCCATCTCCGGCTCGCCGGTGGCGTCGGGGGCTTCGGGGTATCCCGAGTCGCGGTAGCCCAACCACACCACCTCGTGGTAACCGATGATCGCCGCCGCCCTGTCGAGTTCCGCGCAGCGCACCTCGGCCAGACGCTCTCGCACCCCGGGCAGGTCGGCGGCCGGGTTGAGGATGTCCCCCTCCTCACCGCCCGTGCAGCAGACCAGGACCGCACGCACGCCCTCGTCCACGTAGCGGGCCACGCTTGCCGCCCCCTTGGACGACTCGTCGTCAGGATGCGCGTGCACGGTGAGCAGGCGCAGCGGCGCGGCGGAAGGCACCAGCTCCGTCACGGCCCGCCCGAGAGGCTCAGGCCGGCACCCCGAGCGAGCCCGCCCGGGGGAGCAACCGGTCCGTGCCGGCCTCTTCGTCCCGCTCCAACTCCCAACCCAGCAGGGCGGCGAACGCCTCGGATCCCTCGTCGGGCCCCGAGGCGATGACCTCGTCGCCCGCCTGCAGGACGGTGCGCCCGCGCGGCCGGTAGACGTACCGGCGGCCGCGCACCAGTGTCAGCACGGTGAAGCCGGGCTCGATGTTCAGTCCCAACTCCGCCAGGGAGCGGCCGTCGACGGGGGAACCCCCGGCCACCGGGTAGTTGACGACGACCTCGTCGGAGTCGCCGAGGGCGATCTCCAGAATGGGGTGCACGTCCTCGCCCTTCTCGACGAGCCACACCATCTGGTTGGCCTGATCGCCGAGATCCTCCGCGGCGTTCGAGATGTGCAGCAGCCCCCGCAGCGGACCGGGATCGGTGGAGTCGGCCGCGGCGCGCAGCACCCACAACTCCAGCCGGTCGTTCATGTCGTCGAGGCGGCCCTCCAGATGTCGGACCTGCGCGGCGAGACCGGGGTCGCCGAGCACCAGCGTGGAGTACGCCAGATCCACGGCAACCTCGGAGAGGTTCTTCATCTCCACGAGCACGTCCATGGCCCGGTCCAGATCGGTGATCCAGGGGTCCTCCGGTGGCGCGGGCGGAACCCAGACCTCGTCGCCGGCGAGTTCCCGCAGGCGACCGATACCGTCCGGCGAGCCGCGCATGAACAGGGAATCGCCCGGCATCAGCATCGTGTCCCCGTCCACGTCGGTGATCCAGTCCCGACCCCGGCGGATGGCCATGATGCGCATGCCCGTGGCCACGGGAAGTTCCAGAGCGGCAACGGGACCGTGCGCCATCTCGGAGCCGTCCCGGACCTGCACCCGGTGCGAGACCTCCTCGGCCGCCGACAGCGCCACCACGAGTTCGGCGGGGATCCCCAGCCGGTGCGTCACGACCCGGGCGATGTCGACCGCGTCGTTGGCGATGCGCTCGATGGCGCTCACCACCTGCAGCACCGACGACATGCCCTCGGCGTCGCGGGGCCGGCGCGCCGCCTTGACGCACACCGCGCGCATGTCGTGCACCAGATCGCTCATCCGCTCCTCGAGGTCGCGCACCTCGGTGGCCAACTCCGGGTCGCCGAAGTAGACCGAGGCGTACGCCAGGTCGACCATCAACTCGCTGAGGTCCTTGGCCTCGGCGAGCATGGAGCGCAGATTCCGGGGGCGATCGTCCATCGGTGTCTCCGCGAGGCTATCGCGACGCCGGCGGGGCGCCCTCATCGGCGACGCCGGCTGCCTCCGGCGCGCGGTCATCACAGGATCCCCAGCGCTGCCAGCGCCGCCACGAGGGTGAGCGCACCGACGAGATCCATCGCGGAACTCACCAGGGGAATGCCGTAGGTGTCCGGATCCAGCCCCACCCGCTCGGCCAGTATCGTGCCGTAGTACGCCACGAGCGACGCAGCCGCCACGGCGACCACGCCCCCCAGCAGCGCCGCGCCGATCAAGCCGCCAGCGCCGGGACCCGCCAGATCCACGATCCGGGCGGCCCCGTACGCCAGGGCCGCGGTGCCCGCCAGCACGGGGAGACCCAGCAGGAACGTGTTGCGCACCTCGCGGCGCGCGTCGCGACCGGGCAGCGCCGCCGGCTCGATGAGACCGAGGTGCAGCTTGGAGGCCAGCCGGCTGGAGAGAATCCCGCCAAGGGCACCCCCCACGGCCAGGTAGCCCGGCAGCAGCACGAGCAGGCTCGGCAGGCGACCGAGGAACGCCTCCTGCTGCTCGACGATCACGCCCGCCGCGAGGTCGAACAGGACGGCGACCACCAGCACACCGAAGGACTCCCGCAGGAGGACACGCAGTGAGGGGCGTCCCAGGCGCCAGGCGCTGGCGGCGGTCACCGCGGCCGCCACCCCGCAGACGACGGCCACGGCCCCGGTGACGTGCGCCGACTCGGCGAGCGGCACCACGAGCAGCAGGACCGGCAGCGTGATGACGTCGGCTGCAGCCGTGACGAGGGGGGCGGTCACGTTGTCGGGGTCCCAGCCGAAGCGCACCGATCCGGTGGCCATGCCCAGCGCCACGACCACCACGAACAGCGACGAGATCACGCCCCCCAGCACGCTGATGACCACGAAGGACGCCAGGCTCATGGACTCGGCGATGTTGAAGAGTTCGGCCGTCGCCTTCGCCAGCATCGCCAGGACCGCCGTGGTCACGACGCTCAGCGCCAGGCCGGCCAGGATGTTCTCGCCGACGACGGTGGCGGGGCGCAGGCTGAGGCGGAAGGTGCCCGCGTGGATGGCGGTACCCAGGCGCGATCCCAACGCCCCGAAGATCTTCCCCTGCAGGGCGATCGCGGCAGGCACCATCAGGAGCAGCCCGCCCAGCTTCTCCAGGCGGTCCGCGCTTGCACCGAGCAGAACCCCCACCACCACGCTGACCACCGCCAGCAGCGCCAGCGCCACCAGGCTCTGGGCGCCGGTCCAGTGCCTCTCCTCGGGCGCGCCGCGTCCCCGCTCTGGTGTGCGCCGCAGACCAAGGCTCCGCAGCAGCGGGAAGGTTCGGGCCATGCCACGCTCCCCGGGGCCGACTGAGGATCAAGTCTCCCCCAGCGAGCAGGGTCGGGCGGGCATTTTCGACCGGAATCCCCGGCGCACGGGTGGGGTTCCTACGCCGGCGTCGTGCGACTTCCTACGCTGGGGTCATGCAACGTCGCCGGGCGCGCTCCACGTCACCGGGTGCCGCCCCGCGGATCGGAGGGACGCGCCGCCTAGCCCCCGGAGGTGTCCTGATCGCCTGTCTGGCGCTGTCCGTCGCAGCGGCCGGCTGTGGATCGTCGGGGCGGGAGTTGCGCCGCCCGCCGGGGTTCGTGGCCTCGCAGGCCCGCTACGTGCCCGTCAACCAGAGCCAGGGCCCCGGCGGGATGCTGATCGAGGGAGCGGACTTCGAGCCGGGCGGGGATCTGCCGCTGGTGGCAACCGCGACGGGTGAACCCCCCACGCTGGCCTGGTGGAACATTCCGGCCGGAACCAGCGAGCTGGTGCTGATCGTTAGCGCCTTCGATCCCGCCGAGCCGCCGATCCTGTGGGCTGTCACCGGCCTGGGACCGTCCAGCGCCGGGCTGTTCGGAGGGCCGCTCCCCCAGGGGGTGCGCCCGCTCTGGCGAACCGACGGGACCGTGGACTGGCCCGGCTACCCGCCGGCCGGCACCCGCGTGGTGTTCACGCTGTGCGCCCTGGCCGCCCCGCTCCTGCCCGATGCCGTTGCGGCCGACGCCTGGAATCTCTGCGCTGCCGATGCCCTGGGGGTCGCCACCGTCAGCGGGCTCGTGCCGGCCCTGCCGCCATGACGGTGACGGGCAGGCGTTTCCGCGTCTGGCTGGACGGGTCGGCGCCCGCCATCGAGATGCCCGCGGACGTGGAGCTGAGCGACGACCGCTCGGGCGCGGAGGCCGTGATCGTTGGTTCACGGGAACTCTGGGACGGCAATGCCTGCCGGCGACTGCCCCAACTGAAGGTCGTGGTTCGACGCGGCATCGGCTTCGACAACGTGGACGTGACAGGCTGCGCGGCGCACGGGGTCGCCGTCTGCAACACGCCCGACGCGCCCACGACCTCGACCGCCGAACACGCCCTGGCACTGCTGCTGGCCACCTGCAAGCGCCTCAAGCCGGCCGAGCGCCGCCTGCGCGACGGCGACGGTCTCGTCGGGACGCCGGCATCGGTCGGCGGACTCGAACTGGACGGCCGCACGCTCGGTCTCGTCGGCTGCGGACGCATCGGGAGGCGCCTGGGCCGCTACGCCGAGGCCTTGGGGATGCGCGTCCTGGCACACGATCCCCACCTCAACAGCGCACCCGTCGGGAGGCTGGTCGGACTCGAGGAACTCTGGGCGAACGCCGATGTCGTGTCGCTGCACGCCCCCGCCACGGCCGCGACCCGCCACCTCGTCAACGCCGCCTCACTGGCGGCGATGCGCCCCGGCGTGGTGATCGTCAATTGCGCCCGCGGCTCGCTGGTGGATCACGACACCCTCCTCGCAGCCCTGCAGTCCGGCCGCGTCGCCGGCGTCGGCCTGGACGTGACCGATCCCGAGCCCCTGCCGGCCGATCACCCGCTCCTGCACCGGGACGACGTGACGATTACCCCGCACGTTGCATCGGCGACAACCGCCGGCGAGGTCCGGCTCGTGACCCAGGCGCTGGAGCAGGCGCTCGTGTGGTTGCGCGGCGGCAGTCCCGAGCACCTGCTGGACCCGGCCGCCGCCGACCCTGCAGTGGATCGCCGGCGCCGTCAGCCGACCGAGGCGGCGCCGTGACTCCCCGCCGACCGATCGGTCTGGCGGTGGTCGGCTGAGCGAGCTGCGCCCGGCTGCGGGGCCCCGGCGACCTGGCTCGCCCGACGTCTACGAGCGATGAAGCCGCTCGCGCAGCACGAACTTCTGGATCTTGCCCGTGCTGGTCTTGGGTAGATCGCCGAAGACGACCCGTTTGGGGGCCTTGAAGCGGGCAACGGCGGCGCGGACGAAGTCGGTGAGCTCGCCCTCGGTCAGCGAGGCCCCCGGGCGCAGCGAGACGAACGCCACGGGCACCTCGCCCCACGTCTCGTCCGGGGCCCCGACCACCGCCGACTCCAGCACGTCGGGGTGGCGGGCGAGCACCTGCTCCACCTCGATGGAGGTGATGTTCTCCCCGCCGCTGATGATCACGTCCTTGGCCCGGTCGCGCACCTCCATGTACCCGTCGGGGTGCACCACGCCCACGTCGCCGGTGCGGAACCAGGCCCCGTCGGGGCGCTGCACGGTGGCGGCGGCGGTGGCGTCGGGGTCCCGGTAGTAACCCAGCATCACCACGTTGCCCCGCAGGACCACCTCGCCGGCGCTGGCCCCGTCGGCGGGCACGTCGGCGCCGTCCACGTCCACGACCCGCAGCGGCGAGCAGGCGATGTTGGCGACACCCTGGCGGGCCTTGCGCCGGGCCTGCTCAGCCGGGCCCAGGGCATTCCACTCGGGTCGCCAGTCGCAGATCACCGCCGGGCCGTAGCTCTCGGTCAACCCGTAGAGGTGCGTGACGTGCAGGTTCAGGTCGGCGAGGCGGGCGAGCAGGCTGGGCGATGGCGGCGCACCGCCGACGGCCACGTGCACCGGGGAGGCCGCCGGAGTGGCGCCGGGATGGGAGGCCAGCATCGTCAGCACGGTCGGTGCGGCGTTGAGGTGGGTGATGCCGAGGCGCCCGATGGCCGACCAGACACCACCGGCGTCGACCTCGCGCAGCGCCACGTGCACCCCGCCGGCGGCGGTGACCGCCCAGGGATAGCACCAACCGTTGCAGTGGAACATCGGCAGCGTCCAGAGGAACACGCTGGCGGTGTCCAGGCCGCCCTGGGCGACCATGGCCAGCGCCTGCAGGTAGGCGCCGCGATGGGAGTACATCACACCCTTCGGGTGCCCCGTGGTACCGGAGGTGTAGTTGAGGCTCAGCATCCCCAACTCGTCGGTGACGTCGATGCGCAGGGGCGCGGCCGCGGCGAGCCGTTGCTCGTAGTCGTCGTCGGGACCACCGCAGCTGATCAACAGCACCGGATGATCGGCCCCCGCGGTGATCGCCTCGCCGACCTCCGCCAGGGACTGGTCACAGACGAGCACCCGAGAGCCGGCGTGGTTCACGATCCAGGTCAACTCGCCGGGTGACAGGCGCGTGTTCAGTGCGTTCAGCACGGCCCCGGCCCAGGACACGCCGAAGTGGGACTCGAGAGCCACGTGGCTGTTCGGCACCAGTGTCGAGACCCTGTCACCGGCGCTCACCCCTGCCTGGCGCAGCGCCCCCGCCAACCGCATGCAGCGCTGGTGCAGTTCCCGGTAGGTGAAGGTGCTCTCACCGTCGACCAGCGCCGTCCTGTCGCCGAAAACGAGCGCGCTGCGATCCAGGAACAGCGTCGGTGCCAGCGGTTCGGGACCGAACGCCGAACCGTGACCGGTCGGAGACGACGAGGACTCGGACACCACGTCAGTGTCGCAGACCGCGGCCCGATCCGGCGCAGAAAAGGTCGAGGCGGGTTCGGACCTCGCTCCAAAGGCCCAAACCCGCCTTCTCCACCTGCCGCAACCCTGCTGCTCCAACACTCGGGCTGCGGCGTCCGGAAGATCCCGGCGATCTTTGCTCCACAGACGCCTCAGCCGCCGGTTCGGTTGACACTGTTGGAGAAATTTCTTGGAGGACCCCTCGAACTCGGTGGTGCGGCCGCCCGGGGCCGGACCCAATCCACCCGCCGCCGGGCGCGAAGTCTCAGAGATTCTCCAGCAGGTAGAGATCACCCTGGCTGCCTCGTTGCATGTCGGCCGCCCGCGTGGCGAGGAGGTCGGCGGCGTCGTTGTAGGGATCGGCGCTGTGGCCCTTGACCCAGCGGAACGCCACCCCCCGTTCCAGGACCTGTTCGATCAGAGGCTCCCAGAGGTCCCGGTTCTTCACCGGTTCCTTCTTGGAGTTGCGCCAGTTGCGACGCTGCCATCCCGCCCACCAGCGCTGCTCGAAGCAATGCACGATGTACGTGGAGTCTGTGACCACCTCCACGGGGTCGCGGCCTGCCAGAGCGGCGAGCGCCTCCAGAACCGCCTGCAGTTCCATGCGGTTGTTGGTGGTCTCGACCGCGGCGCCGGCAGCCCAAGGGCCGTCGGGCACCACCCAGCCCCAGCCACCGGGACCCGGGTTACCGCGGCAGGCCCCATCGGTGTAGACGACGGTCACAGCCCGCGCCCCGCTCGCCGGATCAACCACGCCGCTCATCCTCGCACGTGCCGACTCGGCGGCGGCGCTCCCGCCACCCGAGATGGCCCTGTGACAACTGGCGGCGACTTGGCCGAAACTTGCTGCACCGTGCGAGAATGAACACCGATGCGCGGCCACTTCTCGCACCAGTTGCCCGACACCGATCCCACCGAGACCGGCGAGTGGATCGACTCCTTCGACGCCCTGGTCCATGAACGCGGCAAGGAGCGCGCCCGGCTCGTCGTGGCCCGGATGCTTGAGCGGGCCCAGCAGCTCGACGTGGGCATCCCCGCCACGGTCACCACGCCATACGTCAACACCATCCCCGCCGACAGCCAGCCGTTCTTCCCCGGCGACGAGCACCTCGAGAAGCTGATCCGGCGCTACATCCGCTGGAACGCCGCGGTCATGGTGATACGGGCCAACAAGGCGGCCGACGGCATCGGCGGACACCTGTCCACCTTCGCCTCCTCGGCGTCGCTCTACGACGTGGGTTTCAACTGGTTCTTCCGGGGCAAGGACGCAGAGCAGCCGGGTGACCACGTGTACTTCCAGGGCCACGCCGCCCCCGGCATCTACGCCCGCGCCTTCCTCGAGGGGCGGCTCACCACCGAGCACCTCGACAACTTCCGGATGGAGATCGGCGGCCGGGGCGTGTCCAGCTACCCGCACCCCCGGCTGATGCCGGACTTCTGGGAGTACCCCACGGTGTCCATGGGGCTCGGCGCCCTCAACTCCATCTACCACGCCCGCTTCAACCGCTACCTCCACCACCGGCACATCGACGACACCTCCGGGTCGCGCATCTGGTGCTTCGTGGGCGACGGCGAGATGGACGAGCCGGAGACCCTGGGCGGCATCTCGCTGGCCGGGCGCTCGGAGCTCGACAACCTCATCTGGGTGGTCAACTGCAATCTGCAGCGCCTCGACGGGCCCGTTCGGGGGAACAGCAAGATCATCCAGGAACTCGAAGGCCTGTTCCGCGGCGCCGGCTGGAACGTCATCAAGGTCATCTGGGGATCCCGCTGGGACGAACTGCTCAAGCGCGACACCAACGGCCTGCTGTTGAACAAGATGAACTCCACTGTCGACGGCGAGTACCAGCGCTACGCCACCGAGTCCGGCACCTATATCCGCGAGCACTTCTTCGGGCCCGACCCGCGCCTGCGCTCCATGGTGGACGACTACAGCGACGCGGACCTCGCCAACCTGCCCCGGGGCGGCCACGACCACGAGAAGCTGTACGCCGCCTACAAGGCCGCCACCGAGAACGTCGGTTCACCGACGGTGATTCTGGCCAAGACCATCAAGGGCTGGAGCCTCGGTAAGGGGTTCGAAGGCCGCAACGCCACCCATCAGATCAAGAAGATGACCACACGGCAGTTGCTGGAGCTCCGCGACCGGCTGCGCCTCTGGGAGCAGATCCCCGAGAGCGCCCTCACCGACGATGACGCGCCGCCGTACTACCGGCCACCACCGGACGCGGAGGAAATGGCGTACATGCGCCGGCGCCGCCAGGCGCTCGACGGGGCGCTCCCGTCGCGCATCGTGCGGGACCGCCGGCCTCTGCGCCAGCCCGACCGCAAGATCTTCGCCACCTTCGACGAGGGTTCCGGCGATCGGGAGGTGTCCACCACCGTGGCGTTCACCACCTTGCTGCGCTCGCTGCTGCGCGACAAGGACTTCGGCGCCCGGGTCGCCCCGATCGTCGCCGACGAGGCTCGCACCTTCGGGATGGACTCGCTGTTCCGGGAGTTCGAGATCTACGCCTCGCACGGGCAGCTCTACGAGCCGGTGGACCACGACCTGCTGCTGTCGTACTCCGAGGACACCGACGGGCAGATCCTGGAGGAGGGCATCACTGAGGCGGGCTCGCTGGCGGAGTGGATCGCCGCCGGCACCAGTTACGCCAACCTGGGCGTGCCGATGGTGCCGATGTACACCTTCTACTCCATGTTCGGTTTCCAGCGGGTGGGTGACCTGATCTGGTCGGCGGCGGACAGCCGGGCCCGGGGGTTCCTCCTGGGCGCCACGGCCGGGCGCACGACTCTCGCCGGCGAGGGCCTGCAGCACCAGGACGGCCACAGCCACCTGCTTGCGGCCTCGGTTCCGGCGTGCCAGGCCTACGACCCGGCTTTCGCCTACGAGATGGCGACGATCATCGCCTGCGGGTTGGAGCGCATGTATCCCCCGGCGGGAGTGGCGCGCGGCGACGACGTCTTCTACTACCTGACGATCTACAACGAGAACTACCTCCAGCCCGGTCGCGCCGAGGGCGTCAGCGACGCCGACATCATGAGCGGTCTGTACCGCTGGGACGCCGGGCCGCCGGGGACGCGCCACCGGGCCACGATCCTGTTCTCCGGACCGGCGCACGCCGCGGCCCGCCAGGCGCAGGCGATCCTCGCCGAGCACTACGACACCGGCGCCGAGCTGTGGAGCGCCACCTCCTACAAGAAACTGCGGGAGGATGCCCTCGACGCCGAGCGCTGGAACCGCCTGCACCCGCTGGAGGCGCCGCGTGTGCCGCCTGTGACCGCCAAGCTGGCTCAAGCGAACGGGCCGGTCGTGGCGGTGAGCGACTACCTCACCCTGGTGCCCGATCAGATCGCCCGCTGGGTGCCCGGGGGCTACTTGGTCCTGGGGACCGACGGCTTCGGCCGCAGCGACACCCGTGAGTCACTGCGCCGCTTCTTCGAGGTCGACGGCGCCCACGTCACCGTGGCCGTCCTGGCCGGGCTCGTCGCCGCCGGAGAGATCGACGCCTCGGTCGTCGACGACGCCATCGAGCGCTTTGACGTGGACCCGGAGGCGGTCAACCCCGTCGACTACGAGTGCGGCCCGCTGAACTAGCGGGCGGAACACGACCACGGCCACCGACGGCCGCCGAGCAGCGCTCCGTGGTGGCTCTCCCGCCATCCCGGCAGAAGCCGGGATCCAGGTGGCACCGGCAGCGACCACCGGTGCCGCGGGGCTCCGAGAACGCTCCCGGCCGGGCTACTCGCGGGCGGTTGATCGACCGCCTACACCACCCGCGGCGAGGCCCGCCCGCCCGGCGGCGCTGCCGGCGGGGTAGAACAGCGCCATCGTCAACCCCGCCAAGGTGTAGGAGCTGATGAGCCAGATCCAAGCACGCGGGTAGCGGGCGAGATCCCCGGCGCCGCCGGCGCCCAGAAGCGCCACGATGGCGGCCACACCAACGCCGTAGCAGAGCTGCTGCACAGTGCGAGCGGTGGCGTTTCCCATGGCGAACTGGTCGCTGCCCAGGTCCGCCAAGGGTGCGGCCGTGATACAGGTGATCGCCATCCCCACACCGGCCCCCAGCATCAGCATCGCCGGCAGGAAGTCCGACCAGTAGTCCGCAACGGCGCCGACGCGCCAGAACTGCCACGAGAAGGCGGCGACGCACAGCCCGCTCCCCACCGCGGTGAGCCAGCGGTGGCCGAGCCGGTCGGCGGCGCGGCCGACCCACCAGGAGGCCAGGACCGACATCAGCGGGCTGGGACTGAGACCCAGACCGGTCTTCCACACCGGCCACTCCCAGAGACGCTGCAACAGTAGGGAGTTCAAGAAGAACCCGCCCAGGAAGGCGAACCCGAAGAAGATCGTGGCGAAGGTGGCCACCCGGAACGACGGGATGGCGAACAGCGACATGTCCAGCACCGGAGACGGGTGACGGCGCGACCGCCACACCAGGACCGGCAGCAGGACCAGGCCCACACACGCCAGCGTGAGCGTCCGGACACTGGTGTAGCCCCAGTGCTCGGCCTGAACAACCGCCAGCAGCACGAGTGCCACGCCCAGCACGCTGACCGGGACGCCGATGACGTCGAGGCGCCCTGTATCGGTTGCCACCCGCGTCTCGGTCAGGTAGCGACGACCCAGCACCACGACGGCGGCACCGAGGGGGACGCTCGCCCAGAAGATCCCCCGCCAGCCGAACAGTTCGATCAGCAATGCGCCGGCGGACGGGCCGACCGCCCCGCCGAAGCCGGCCACGGCGGACCAGATGCCCACGGCCGCCGAGCGCCGCTCGACGGGGAACTCCGGCAGCACCAGCGCCAGGGAGGACGGGAAGATGGCCGAGCCACCGAGGGCCTGCACCACCCGGAAGGCGATGAGCGAGCCTGCGTCAGGGGCCAAGCTGCACAGCAGCGACCCCAGCGTGAAGACACCCACCGAGATGAGGAACACCCGCTTGCGCCCCAGCCTGTCGGCGGTCCGTCCGGCCAGCAGCAGCAGCGAGGCGACCGTCACGTTGTAGGCGGTCAGAATCCACGACAGCACGGCGTCGGTGGTGTTGAGATCGGCGCCGATGGTGGGGAACGCCACGTTCACGATGGAGGCGTCGATCACCACCAGGAAGATGCTGACGCACACCACTCCCAGCACCACCCACGCCCGCCGCGGCACCTCCGCGCCGTCTCCTGGCCGTCTCACCATTGCCTCCTGCACGGCGCGATGCGCGGCGGGGACCAGGCGGCAGCGGACCGCGACGCTCGAATCGTGACCTCCGGCACGCTACCGGGCGGCGTCCAACGCTCCGAGCCGTACGCTCGGCGTGTGACCAGCCGCCGGCGGTTCCCGTGGGACGAGCCTGACGACATCGTCGCTCCTCTGCAGACGCGGCCGGAGCAGCTACCAGGACCCGACCCGCAAACCTCTCGGAGTCGCGGTGAATCCCCCGGGCACGAACCCACCGGCACCCCTGACAGCGCGCCTGTGCCGCCGGACGCGCCGCCCGCCGTCGCGCCGCAGGCATCCCAGCCTCCCGGGGACATCGCCCCACGGAGCGCCAAGGGCGGAGAACAGCCCGCATACGCGCGGCGCACGAGCGGCCAGGACCCCAACGCCCGCCTGTGCAGTCTGGGGGACGGCCGCTCGGTGGCGCTGGCCAGCGCGGGGACCCGCCTGGCCGCTCGGATCATCGACTGGACACTGCTGGGCGCGCTCGCCGCGATCGTCACCGGACTCTTCGCAGCAGCAACAATCCGGGACCGGGACGATGGCAACGGCACACTCTGGGCCGCCACCATCGTCTCGATCATCGTCATCGGCCTGCTCTACGAGGTGAGTCTGATCGCGACCCGGGGCGAGACCGTCGGCAAGCTCGCAGTGGGCGCGAAGGTGATCCGTCTCGCAGACGGCGCAGTACCGGGGTGGGGCACGTCACTACGCCGGTGGGCCATTCCCGGGCTGGTGGGATCGCTCCCGTTGCTCGCGGGGATCGCCCTGGAGTCGGCCGGCAGTGAACAGCTCATTGCGATTCCCGTCCGACTGGCCGGGCTGGCCGCGCTCTTCTGCTACCTGACGTTGACCTGGGACCATCGTCGACAAGGATGGCACGACAAGGTCGCCGGAACGGTTGTGGTCGGGACGGAGCGAGCCCGCAGAAGTACCGGCCTGGCCATTGCGGGCCTCATCCTGGGGCTGCTCCCCCTGATCCCCGAGACCTTCCTCGCCGTCGCGATCTCGAACGATCCGGACCGGTGGCTCGAAGGCTGGGACAGCCTGGGGGCCCTCCTCCTCCTCATCTTCCTCACACCGGTCAATCTCGCGTTCTGGACCGGAAGCGGTGTGTTCTCCGGCGTCGCGCTCGGGCGGTCGCGGCGTGGCCATGTGGCCACGAGGGTGATCGCGGTCTGTGGACTGCTCGCCATCTGCGCAGGCATCGGGCTCATTGTCGCCCTGTATCGGACGGTGCTGAGCGCCTGAGTGCCGCGCCGCCATTGCGCGGCCGTTACGCTCGGGGTATGACCGCTGGAACCCTTGCCGTCACCGGTGACGATGTCGCTGACGCGCTCGTCAACAACGAACCGCTGGCTCTGCTGCTGGCAATGTTGCTGGATCAGCAGATCCCCATGGAGTGGGCGTTCAAGTCGCCCTCTCGCCTTGCCGAGCGACTCGGCGGCAAATTGGATGCCTCCACCATCGCCGCCATGGACCCGGCCGACCTCGAGGCCGCCTTCTGCGCCAAGCCGGCACTGCACCGCTTTCCCGCGGCGATGGCCCGCCGGGCACACGATCTGTGCCGCCAGATCGCCGAGCATTACAACGGCGACGCCGGGTCGGTGTGGGCCTCGGCCGGAAGCAGCCAAGAGCTCTACGACCGGGTGCGGGCGCTACCGGGCTACGGCGACGAGAAGTCCATGATCTTCCTGGCGATCCTGGCCAAGCGGTTCACCGTCCGCCCGGACGGCTGGGAGCGCTACGCCGGCCCGTTCGCCGACGACACCCCCCGCTCGGTGGCCGACATCGACGGCCCCGAGGCCCTCGCACGGGTGCGCGCCTGGAAGAAGGAACAGAAGGCCGCCGGGCGGTCCAAGCAGGACTGACGCCTACTGCCACGCCCCGACCGGAGGAGCGATGGACCGCTACAACCGCCAAGAGCAGGACTACAACCGTGACGAACCGGACCGGCTGGACCCTTCACCCTCTGGGGCTCCCGGCAAGTTCCCCTGGCAGGAGACCTCCGACAGTGGGCCGGGCACGGACTGGGATACGGCGGCGGCCGCCCACGAGGGCAGCCACCGGCCGCAGCAGGCGCCCGCCGGTCACGGAGCCGGTTCGGCAGCACCTCCCGGAAACGGGATGGCCGTGGCCGGCTTCGTCCTGTCGATCCTCGCGCTGATCCTGTGCTGGCTGTCCCTGATCGACTTGGTTTTCATACTCCCGGCGATCGTCTTCTCGGCGATCGGGCTGCGCAGAGCCAACAGGCAGGCCAGACCCCACCGGGGCCTTGCCATCGCCGGATTGTCGATCTCGCTCGTCGCCGCCGTCATCATGATCGTGCTCACAATCATCTATGTGGGAATCGCAGACGACATCACCGACGAATTCGAGCGGATCGAGCAAATCGAGGACGTTTAGGAACGCGACGAGAACGGCAGCTAGTGGGCCGTCACCGGTGATTCGGCGCCGACTGTCACCGGTTAGGCAGGCGGCGCGGAACCCTCGGCCGTAGGGAACGCCTCCGGCCCTCCCGCCGGCACCGGGTCGGCGCTCAGCGCCGACATGGCGGCGGTGTCGTGGCCGTGGCGGTCGAGCCAGCCCAGCACCAGGGAGATGCAGCGCGGGTCGTAGCGCAGGCGGTGCCCCCCGGAGGCGATGATGCGCAGATCGGCGGCGCCGTGGGCGTCGGCGATGGCGCGGGCGTCCAGCGACGGCACGAGTTCGTCGTCGGAGCCGTGCACGACCATCAGCGGGCGCGGCGCCAAACGGTCGGCCGCCTCGGTCGTGCTGAACCCGGCGAACTGGTCACGCCATGCTCGGGGGTTCGCAGGGAACGAGTCGCTGCGGACCACGCCCGTGTCGCGGGAGTGACGCAGCAGGCGATCGGCATTGGCGGCCCACTCCCCGAAGTCCACCGGGGCCCCCACCGACACCACCCCCCGCACCGTCGGGCTGTCGGCCGCGGCGCGCAGCGCCACCGCTCCGCCGGTTCCGAATCCGGCGACCCAGACCCCTGTGGTGTTGGTCCGCCCGGCGACGTGGTCGACCGCGGCGCGCACGTCCTCCACCCAGCCGAGCAGCGAGAAGTCGCCCCCGGACGCCCCGCAGCCGCGGTAGTTGAGCACCAGCGCCGACCAGCCCATCTCGCTGGCGAGGCGGTCGGCCAGGACCCGATACGACCGGCCCGCGGTGGCCGCCCCACCGGGCGCCGCCGGCAATCCGTGGCAGATGACGACGGCCGGCCTGGGAGCCCGCAGTACCTCACCGTCGGAGCGCAGCGGCCGGGCCAGATAGCCCGAGAGCGTCAGCGGTCCCGAGGGGATTTCCTCCACTCACCCGCCCCGCAGGCGGTAGCCGCGATTGCGCGCCTCGGCCAACGTGTCGGGCGCGAAGCACAGGTACCGCCCCGACGCCACCAACTCCTCGATCACCGCTCGCGGGGTCCCCGTCGCCAGCGTCGCCGCACCGTCATCGGTGACGGCATTGAGGTCGTAGACGGTGCCCGTGCGCTTGTCGCCGATCCACCGGTGGTCGGCGACTCCACGGGGGCGGTACACGCCGACGATCGTAACCGCCGCCTGTCTACTCGCCGCCCACCTGCTCGCCGACGGCTCCGATGGAGGCCAGGTACTGCGCGTTGAGCTCCAGGATCACGACCGCATCGAGGGCGTCGATTTCGATCCCCTCGGCGGCGGCGCGCCGCAGCAGGCTGTCGAGAGCCTCGTCGGGTTCGCTCCGTCGAGGGGTGCGGGCGGCACCCGCGGCCATGGTGTCGCCCTGGCCGAACGCCGCCACCCCGCGACGACGGAGGTGATCGAGGTTCCAGGCCAGCAGCAGCGCCACCCTTTCGGTTCCCGCCCGCCGGCGGATCTCCGCCGGCAGCCCGCGGCGCACGAACTCCGTCGCCGCACTGAGGTCGTAGGTGGCCACGGCCTCCGTGTTGGCCAGGCGGGCGCTCACGGTCCCCACCGTGTACCAGGCCACCGCGACGACCACCACGGCGGCGAGAGCGACGAACACCCAGAGCACGCCTACCGGTCTCTCACATCCGGGATGGGCAGGTGGGCGGGTGCATCCGGCAGCGCCTGCGGCCTCAGAGGCCCACCAAGTTCGCCAGCCGCTCCCGATGGTGGGCGGGATCACCGAACATGAGCTGGCTGCTCTTGGCCCGCTTGAAGTACAGATGCGCCGGGTGCTCCCAGGTGAAGCCGATCCCACCGTGGATCTGGATGTTCTCCGCCGCCGCCCGGAAGTAGGCGTCCGAGCAGTGTGCCTTGGCCATGGCGGCCGCCACGGGCAGGTCGTCGTCGCCGGTGGCGGCGCACCAACCGGCGTAGTAAGCGGCCGAGCGGGCGGTCTCGGTGTCCAGCAGCAGGTCGGCGCAGCGATGCTTGATGGCCTGGAAGCTGCCGATGGGCCGGCCGAACTGCATCCGCTCCTTGGCGTATCCCACGGCCATGTCCAGGCACTGCTGCGCGCCGCCCACCTGCTCGGCGGCCAGCGCAACCGCGGCCAGTTGCAGCACCCGGTCCAGGACGGCCCCACCCTCTCCCAGGGTGCCGACGGCATCCGCCGGCGTGCCGTCGAACGTGAGCCGGGCCTGCTTGCGGGTGAGATCCAGAGTGGGGAGCAACTCCCGCTGCAAACCTTCCGCGTCACCGCCGCAGCGGAACAGGCCAAGCCCCTTCGGGCTCCGTGCGGCCACCAGCACGATGTCGGCTACGTGCCCGTCGAGCACGTAGCTCTTCTCACCCCGGAGACGCCAGCCCGTCCCATCGGCGAGCGCGACGGTCCCGTGCGCCTCGTCATCCTCCTCGACGGCCAACGTGGCAATGCAGTCGCCCGCGGCGATGGCGGGCAGCAACTCCTCGCAGGCCGCCTCGTCACCGCTGCGGCTCAGCGCCCCAACCGCCAACACCACCGTGGAGAAGTACGGGGCGCACAGCAGCGATCGACCCATCTCCTCCAGCACCAGCACCAGTTCCCGGAACGTGAAGCCCCCTCCGCCGTGGCGCTCCTCGATGGCGATGCCCTGCAGGCCCATCTGGGCGGCCATCTGCCGCCACACTGCCTCGTCGTAGCCCCGCTCGGTCTCCATCAAGTCCCGGACGGCCGACTCGGGGGACTTCTCCTCCAGGAACTGCCGGACGAAGCGCCGCAGTTCCTCCTGATCCTCGCTGTATCCCAGGTGCACAGCAGGCCCTCCTCGCCGCGACGTCACCGCAGAACATAGCCGCGCGCACCTGCCGGACCCCTCGGGAATCGCCGGGGGCGTCGTCCGGGCGGCGCTGTGCAGAGAAGTTCGAGCCGACCGAACCCGGTCGGCCAGTCCTCAGGCCTTGACGACGACCGTTCCGGCCACCTTGTCGTGCCAGCCCCGTCGCGAGGCGTCCCGCAGCAATGACGAGAAGCAGAGAGCGGCGAGGGCGTACCCGGCGCCGGGGATCGCCAGCAGCACTCCCGGAAGAGCCCACCGCGCGAATGACCTGCCCAAGGTGGGAAGTTCACCGTTGTCGGCTCGAACCACCCTGATTCCCGTCGCCTTCTTGCCGACGGTCTGGCCCCGGATCGCGATGAACAGCGGGTCGTAGAGAAGGCTCGCCAGAACGATCAGCAGCGCGGCGAGGAAAACACCCTCGACGAGCCCGATCCCGACACCGAACCCCTCGGCGACGAGCGCCACCAGGACCACGATCACCCCGCCGACGATGACCGCAACGAGGATCAAGAAATCGATGATTTTCGCACTCAAGCGGGCCGAGGGTTCGGCCAGTTCCAGCTGCTCGCCCGTCTCGAGCGTGACCCACCCCGGAGAGGATCTCCCCCAGCCGAGAGCCGAGCGGATCACCGGATCTGCCTTACCCTGCCGGCCGCACCCCAGGCTGTGTCGGCGGTCAGGACATGTGTGTCGAGCCGTTCAGCAAGCGCCATGCAGAGGCGATCCGCCAGAGACAGACCCTCACCACGGTGCCAGCGACGGGCCGCCCACTCGGCGTCCTCGACAGTGACCGGTTCAACGCGGAGTCCGTAACCCGCCATCAGCGACCGAACCAGACCTAGGTCGTGGCCGCCGACGAGCATCCGCTGCGCCACCTCGGACCAATTGGCGGCACTGCAACATGGCTCGCCCTCCAACGCCACCGAGACTCGATCGGCGCCGGCCTCGCCTAGGAGGAACGCCAGCACGGCCGAAGCATCGAGCACGACGATCACTGGACGCTGGCCATCTCGGCGTCCTCCAGTTCCGCAGCCCGCCGGCGCTCGCCCAGCAACTCCCCCACAAGGTCATGGCCGCGCAACTCGCTGCGAACCCGCGAAAGCAACTGCTCTCGGGTGACCAGAACGACACCGCCAGGAGTCTCGAGCAGAATCAGCCTGAGGCCCTCGGAGAATCCCGCTCGCTCTCGAACCGCTGCCGGAACGACGATTCTGCCCCTGTCTCCCACTGTTACCGTGTGTGTCCCATTCATAATACAAAGTTACCATCATACGATTCAAATGGGATCGCCGCCCGCACGGTCGGGAATGGCCTCAGCCGGATTGCCGAGTTGGGGAGAGACACGGCTGGCGGTCGCTGCACCGGCGAGCGGAGGCTCGGGTGCGGAGTGCGACCCGAGCGGTTATACAACATCGGTAGCGACGACGAGGTGGGCGAAGCCATCACCAGGGAGGCACCTACATGAGCGATCCAGCCGCACACGCCGACAAGGCCGGCATCGAGCACTACTGCTGGCCGCAGCACGGGATCGAACGGGTGGCCGCCGACGCCCGGCCCACGCTGCACTACCGGGACACGCAGATGGAGATCCACAAGGTTGTCGTCGGCCCGTTCGACAACAACGTGTTCATCGTGCGCTGCCGGCAGAGCGGCGACGCCGTGCTCATCGACGCCGCCAACGAGCACGAGCTGCTGCTGGACCTGTGCCGCCAACTCGGCGTGCGGACCGTGCTGGAGACCCACGGCCACCAGGACCACATCGGCGCGGTGCCGCAGATCCGCGATGCCGGCTACGACGTGCACGTCACCGCCGGCGACGCCCACATGCTGCCCTCCTACGACCAGATACTCGAGGGTGACTCGGCGGTGGAGGTGGGGCGGCTGCGCCTGCTCACCACCATCACGCCGGGCCACACCGCCGGATCCATCTGCTTCAAGGTGGACGGCTCGCCCGTGGTGTTCACCGGCGACACCCTGTTCCCCGGTGGCCCCGGCCTCACCCGCGACGGCTTCGAGTTCCGCGAGGGCAAGCCGCCACCGGCGGAGTTCCCCTGCGGCGACTTCGCCACCATCATCGGTTCGATCGACGAGTTGATCTTCTCCCGTTTCGCACCCGAGACCATCGTCATGCCCGGCCACGGCGACGACACCACCATCGGCCGCGAGAGCCCCCACCTCCAGGAGTGGATAGACCGCGGCTGGTAGGCGAACGGCCACAGGCGAGGGAGGGGGCCGGGGGGCCGGCCGTAGACTCCTCAGTGTGAGTTCATCCGATGCGGTGCCGCTCTTCGCAATCGAGGACCTGCACTGCGGCAGCGACGACGCGGAGATCCTGCGGGGTGTGAGCCTGGACATCCGCCCGGGGGAGCTACACGCCCTGATGGGTCCGAACGGCTCGGGCAAGTCCACCCTTGCCGCCACCCTCATGGGCAGCCCCGAATACGAGGTGAGCGCCGGGCGGGTGCTGTTCCGGGGCGACGACATCACGGACTGGGACCCCGACGAGCGCGCCAAGGCCGGGCTGTTCCTGGCCTTCCAGTACCCCCAGTCCATCGTGGGGGTCTCGGTGCTCAACTTCCTGCGCCAGGCCGCCGGTGCCCGGTCCGGCGAGGAGATCAGCATCCTGCGGTTGCGGATGCAGATCATGGACTGGATGGACCGCCTGGGAATCGATCCCGCCTTCGCCGACCGCTTCCTGAACGAGGGCTTCTCGGGCGGGGAGAAGAAGCGCAACGAGATCCTGCAGATGGCCATCCTGCGTCCCGACATGGCCATCCTGGACGAGACGGACTCCGGCCTCGACATCGACGCCCTCAAGATCGTGGCGTCGGGCGTGCACGCGGTGCGCGAGGAGAACCCGCAGATGGGCACCCTCGCCATCACGCACTACCAGCGCCTGCTGGAGTACCTGGTGCCGGACCACGTCCACATCCTCATCGACGGCCGGATCACCGAATCCGGCGACATGGCCCTGGCCGAGCGGCTCGAGGCCCAGGGTTACAACGCCTGGCGCTGAGCGGATCGGCCCCATGAGCGACCTCGCCGCCGCCACGAAGGCCGACTTTCCCCTGCTCAGCAGGGACGTCTACGGCAAGCCGATCGTCTATCTGGACTCGGCCGCCACCTCGCAGAAACCTCGGGCGGTGCTGGACGCCATGGACGACTACTACCGCAGCGTGAACGCCAACGTGCACCGCGGCGCCTACCACATCGCCGACATCGCCACGCAGGCCATGGAGGAGGCGCGGGCGAAGCTGCAGCGCTTCATCGGCGCCGCCTCGCCGCGCGAGGTCATCTTCTGCCGCAACGCCACCGAGGCCGTGAACCTGGTGGCACACAGCTGGGGCCGCACCAACCTCCGCGAGGGCGACGCCGTGCTGCTCACCCACATGGAGCACCACGCCAACATCGTGCCCTGGCACATGCTGGCCGCCGAGCGCGGCATCGAGCTGCGCTGGCTGCCCCTCGACGACGGCGGCCGGCTGGACCTGCGCCACCTGGACCGGCTGCTCGACGGCGTGCGGCTCGTGGCGTTCAGTGCCATGTCCAACGTGTTGGGCACGATCCCCCCGATCCGCCGCATCGTCGACGCCGCCCACGAGCGGGGGGCGCTGGTGCTGCTGGACGGCGCCCAGTACGTGCCCCACGTGCCCACCGACGTGACCGAACTGGGATGCGATTTCCTGGCCTTCTCGGGCCACAAGATGTGCGGGCCCACCGGCATCGGCGTGCTGTGGGGCCGCGAGGAGTTGCTGGAGGCGATGCCCCCGTTCATGGGCGGCGGGGAGATGATCCTGAACGTCACCACCGAGGGCTTCCTGCCCAACGAGCTGCCCTGGAAATTCGAGGCCGGCACCCCCGCCATCGCCGAGGTGGTGGGTCTCGGCGCCGCCGTGGACTATCTCAACGGCATCGGCATGGAGGCGGTGCGCCGCCACGACACCTCGCTCACCGCCTACGCCCTGCGCACCCTCACCGAACGCCACGGCGAACTGCTCACGATCCACGGACCCCCCGAACCGGCCGCACGCGGCGGGGTGCTGTCGTTCGCCTACGGCGACGTCCACGCACACGACATCTCCCAGGTACTCGACACCCACGCCGTGTGCGTGCGCGCCGGCCACCACTGCGCCAAGCCGCTGATGCGCTGCCTGGGCGTGGTGGCGACCGCCCGGGCGTCGGTCTACATCTACAACGACGAGTCCGACATCGACCAACTGGCCGAGGCGCTGGATCGCGTGGGCGATCTGTTCGGCCCCCAATAGCCTTCGATTCCAGCATGCCCGGCCTCGAAGACCTCTACCGAGAGATCGTCCTGGATCACTACCGCAACCCCCGCAACCGGGGCGAGTTGCCCTGCCCGCCGGCCCGCCGGGCCGAGGGGTTCAACCCGCTGTGCGGTGACGAGGTGGTGATCTACGCGGAGGTGGCCGACGGCGTGGTGCGCGACGTGCGCGTCGGCGGCCAGGGCTGCTCCATCAGCCAGTCCACCGCCTCGATGATGTCGGTGGCGGTGAAGGGCCGCAGCCTCGCCGAGGTGGAGAAGCTGGAGCGCTCCTTCAAGGCCATGATGTCGATCGTCACCGACGGCGACGAGGTGGCCCCGCCCGCCGATCTGGGCGACCTCGAGGCACTGCGCGGCGTGGTGAAGTTCCCGGTGCGCATAAAGTGCGCCACCTTGTGCTGGAACACCCTCTCGGAGAGCCTGCGCGCCTAGGGCCTCCCCGCTCGGAACCACGGTCGGACCCAGGCAGGCCCCTCGCCCCGGCCGGCACATCGCACACGCCTCCTGGGGCGTCATAAGCATCGGAGTGCTAAAACGACGGGCATCGTGCTCCGACCCTAAGAGGGGGAAGAAATGAGATCATCGACGTTCCGCGTCCTGACGGCCGCGGCGTGCGCGCTCGTGCTGCTGGCTGTCGGTCTGACTGCCTGCGGCGACGACGACACCACGGCGGCCCCGAGCCCGCCGGCTGCCGAACCGGCACCGCCACCCGAACCCGCACCGGCGCCAGAACCGGCACCGCCACCCGAACCGGCACCGGCACCTGAGCCCGAACCGGCACCGCCGCCTCCCGAGCCGGCACCGGAGCCGCCTCCGCCACCGGAGCCCATGGACGACGCGGAGCCCGTGACGATCTCGTTCCTCGGGTTCTACGGCCCCGAGGGGGTGGCACCACTGCTTGATGCGTTCCACGCCGAGAACCCCGGCATCACCGTGGAGTACCAGTCCGTGCCGTTCGGCGAGTTGAACCAGGTCATCCAGAGCCGCCTCTCGGACGGCGGCGAGAGCCCGGACGTCTACATCGCCGACCAGCCACGGGTTGCGGCGCTGGACAATCAGGGGTTCCTCCACGACGTCTCCGACGCCGTCGGCGACGCCGCGAACGACTGGGTGGACACGGCGCTGACGGCCTCGACCGTGGACGGCAGGCTGATGGCGCTGCCGCTCAACACCTCGACGCAGATCCTCTACTACAACAAGTCGCTGCTGGACCAGGCGGGGATTCCGTACCCGTCCACGTCTCCCGACGACCGCATGACCTGGGACGAATTGGTCGACCTGGCGCGCCGGGCCCAGGAGGGTGGCGCCACCTACGGCTTCCAGTTCGATCAGGTGAGCCGCTACTACCAGCTGCAGCCCCTGATCGAGTCGCTCGGTGGAGGCCCCGGCCTGACCGGTCCGGCCAACCTGCAGCCCGACCTCGTCAACGACGGCTGGATCGAGGCGATGGAGTTCTACGCCAGCCTGTTCGCCGACGACGGCGTGGCGCCACGCGGCATGCCACCGGAGGAGACCCCCAACGCCTTCGCGGCGGGCGAGGTCGCCTTCTACCTCGGCGGCACCCACTGGGGCGGCATTTTCGAGCTCTTCTGGCCCCTCGAGTTCGATCTGGGCTTCGCGCCCCACCCGTACTTCGAGGGTCACGATCCGGTCACGCCCACGGGCGCCCTGTCGCTCGGCGTGAACCCCAACAGCCCGAACACCGAGGCGGCCACCACCTTCGCCAAGTGGGTCACCACGTCGCCGACAGGCACGAACGTGTTCCTGACCGTCGACGTCGCCCCGCCGGCTCTGACCGGCGCGCTTCCGGCCTTCATCGTCTCCCCGCCGTGGGACCGCGGCGAGGGCGGCACCACGGCCGGCGAACTGGTCGAGTACGAGTTGGACAACACCTCCGTGGTGCGGCCGCGCAGCATCGGCTACATCCAGTTCGAGGAGATCCTCGGCCGGGCCTTCGAGGACATCCGTAACGGTCTCGACGTGCGTGAGACCCTCGAGCGCGCCCAGTCCGAGCTGGAGGCTCAACTCCCGAGCGGCTGATGGCCCAGCCTCGGTCGCGGGCGGTGCCGCTGGCGAAGCGGCGCCGCCCGCGCTCGGGCGGCGCGGTCGCCATGGTCTTCCTGGCGCCCGCGCTTGCGACGCTGGTGCTGACGCGCCTCGCCCCGGCGGTCGACACGTTCATCGCCAGCCTGCGCGATGGCGGGGCCTGGACCCTCGACAACTACGCCGATCTCGGGGCGACGACGTTCCGGGAAGCCGTCATCACGACGGTCGTCTTCAACGCCATCATCAACCCGGCGCAGGTACTGGTCGCCTACGCCCTGGCGGTCGTGCTCAGCCAGCGCCTGCCCGCAGTCGGCCTGTGGCGCACGCTGATCTTCCTGCCGATGGCGGTCCCGCCGGCGGTGTCCACGGTCGTCTGGGGCATATGGTTCCGCCCCGGCGACGGGATCGTGAACAGCCTGCTGGGAGTCGTGGGTCTGCCCGACCAGCCGTTCCTCACATCGCCCGGCCAGGCCCTGTACGTGATCATGGTCATCGCCAGCTGGATCGGGGTCGGCTACTGGATGATGTTCCTCATCGCCGGCATCAAGAACGTGCCGATCGAGTTGGTCGAGGCCGCCGCCATCGACGGAGCCGGCTGGTGGCGGAGGCTCATCACGATCGTCACGCCGATGGTCCGCCGGCAGTTGAGCTTCGTCCTCGTCGCCGCCACCGTGGCGAACTTCCTGCTGTTCGTGCCCGTGCAGGTCCTCACCCGCGGCGGCCCCGCCGGCAGCACGAACCTGGTCATGTACGAGGCGTACACGCAGGCCTTCGTGTTCAATAATCCCGGTCCGGCGTTCGCCCAGATCACCGTCCTCGTCGTGCTGGTGGCGGTGATCGTCGCCGTGCAGTTCCGGCTGATGAGCGGCCCGAGGGAGCAGGCTCGGTATGCGTCTTGACATGCCGCGCTGGGGCCGGATTCCCCTGCTGGTGCTCGTGCCCGTCTTCTCGATCCTGTGGCTGGTCCCGCTGGCCTGGACCGTGGCTTCCGGGCTCCGTCCCGGCAACGCCGTGTTCCGGTCCTTCCGGGGCCTGAACTGGCGCACGTTCATCCCCGACGCCGTCACGACCGAGAACGTGGCGGCGATCGCCGACGGCACGCTGGGTCGCGCCATCGTCAACTCGCTGATCGTGGCGGGCGCCACGGTCGCCCTGGGCGTGCTGATATCCGCCATGGCGGCTTACGGGCTGACGGCGTTCCGCTTCAGAGGCCGCGGGCTCATCTTCGCCCTGGTCGTGCTGGCCTTCATGGTGCCGTTCGAGGCGCTCGCCATCCCCCTCGCCGACAGCGCTCGGAGCGTGGGACTGGACAACAGCTACATCGGCCTGATCCTGCCGGGCGTGGGCAACGGGCTGGCGATCTTCCTGTTGCGCCAGTTCTACCTCGACATCCCCGCAGAGCTCGCCGAGGCCGCCTCCATCGACGGCGCCGGCGCCTGGCGGATCTTCCGGCACGTGTACCTGCCCCTGACCGGGCCGGCCATGGTCGGAGCCGGCATCATCATCTTCGTCTTCCAGTGGCAGGCCTACCTGCTGCCTCTGCTGCTCACCACCGACCCCTCCATGGACGTCGGAGCTGTAGCGCTCGCCCGGCTCTTCGGGCAGTACGGCGTGGACTGGGGAATGCTCTTCGCCGGCGCCGCGTTCTTGTGCCTGGTGCCGGCGATCGTCCTGCTGACCTTCCAGCGCACGTTCACCGAGTCGGTCGTGGGATCGGCGGTGAAGGGATGAGCAGAGTTCGGGGCCCGTCCCCGCCGGAGGGCCGAATCGAAGACGCACAAGGAGTCCACCGGAGGGATCCCACCACATGACCCAGGTACTGCTCGACACCGATATAGGCACCGACGTGGACGATGCGCTGGCGCTGGCGCTGCTCATCGCCGAACCGGACGTGGATCTCGTCGGGGTGACCACCGTCCACGGCCACGCGCCCCTGCGGGCCGCCATCGCCCGCTCGCTGCTGGAGGTCTCCGACAAGCGCCACGTCCCCGTGGTGGCGGGGCGCTCGCTGCCGCTGCGACGCAGCAGCGCCGCGGGCTTCCACTGGAACGAGATGTGGGGTCACGAGGGTGCCGGCGTGCTGTCCGACGCCGAGCGTCAGGTGCCCGACGACGAGCCGACCCGCACCGACGCGGCCCGGTTCATCCTCGAGGCGGCCGAGCGCGCCCCCGAACCCCTCGCCGTGCTGACCGTCGGACCGGTCACCAACCTCGCGCTGGCGCTGCAGATGGAGCCCGGTCTGGCCGAGGCGCTGGGCCCGGTGACGATCATGGGCGGGCTCGTCGAGCGACACATGGTGCCCTGGCCCGCCACGTTCGAGACGAATCTAAACTCCGACCCACTCGCCGCGGCCATCGTGCTGGGCTCGGGGCTGGACATCACGCTCGTCCCGCTGGAGGTGACGCTGCAGGTGTACCTCGATCGAGCCGACCGCGACCGTCTCGCCCGCGACGGGGGGCCGGTCTCACAGAAGCTGGTCCGCCTCATCACCGAGATGCGCGACCCGTTCCTGGCCTTCGCCGACAAGTACGGCCTGGACGGTTCCCACTTCGACGAGCGCACCTACCTGCACGATCCGCTCGCCGTCCACGTTGCCCTGGGCGGCGCCCACGCCACGTTGCGCGATGCGGGCATTGCCGTCGAGTACGAGGGACAGATCCTGCGCACCATCGATCACCCCGAACGGCGACCCAACATGCGGGTCTGCTCCGCGGCCGATGGCCCCGCCTTCGTGGCCGACTGGATGGAGGCGGTCGTCGCCGTCTAGGTACGGTGACCGTCAGCCGGCCAGCTTGTTCACCCGGGCTGCGAAGTCGAAGTCCTTCTCGGTGATACCGCCCGCTGCGTGGTTGCTGATGGCGATGGACACCCTGTTCCACACGTTCGACCACTCGGGGTGGTGGAACAGCCGCTCCGCCACGCAGGCCACCGAGGCCATGAACCCGAACGCCGCCGTGAAATCGGCGAACTCGAAGTCGCGGTGCAAGGCGTTGTCGCGCCGCTCCCAGCCGGGAATCTCCCCCAGCCGGGCATCCACGGTGGCGTCGTCGAGGAGTTCGTTGGGATTGCTCATGCGGCCACAGTACCGCAGGGGTCCGGCCGCCCCGCCGGCGGGGGCTACAAGCTGCGACCGAAACTGACCGCCACCTCGGCGGGGGCGGGGCGGTCCCAGCGCTCGTAGCCGGTGCGCTCCAACTCGTCGGCCAGTTCGGGACCCCCGGAGGCCACGATCCGGCCGCGGACCATGATGTGCACCCGGTCGGCGCGCAGGACGCCCAGCAGGCGCGTGTAGTGGGTGATGGCGAGTACACCCAGCCCGTCGGTGGTCGCCTCCTCGATCCGCCGCGCAACGGCACGCAGGGCATCGACGTCGAGACCCGAGTCGATCTCGTCGAGTACCGCGATGCGGGGCTGGAGCACGGAGAGTTGCAGTGCCTCACCCCGCTTCTGCTCGCCGCCGGAGAGGTCCACGTTCATCGCCCGCTCCAGCAGTGCCGTGGGAACGCCGAGGCCCGCGGCCTCCGCTGCCAGCAACGCCGGCAGATCGTCGGCCTCCGGGGCGCGGCCCGCCGCAACGAGTGCCGCGCTCAGCACGTCGCTGAGATTCACGCCGGGCACCTCGGTCGGGTACTGCATGGCCAGGAACAGCCCCGCCCGTGCCCGCTCATAGGGGGTCAGCGCCAGCAGGTCGCGACCGTCGAGGCTGGCCCGGCCGGCGGTCACGGTGTAGCCGCGGCGGCCCGCCAGCACGTGCGCCAGGGTGGACTTGCCACAGCCGTTGGGACCCATGACGGCGTGCACCTCGCCGGCGGCAACCCGCACGTTCACGCCGTGCAGGATGGCCTCGTCGCCCGCGTTCGCCCGCAGGCCCTCGACCACCAACTCGCTCACGACCTCTACCTGCCGCGCAGCGTGACGAAGACACCCTCGTCGGAGGCCGCCACCTCGTGGGCGTCCACCGGGCTGACCGCCGGCAGGGTGAGGGCGTCCCCGGTGCGTAGATCGAACAGGCTGCCGTGGGCGGGGCACTCGAGAGCGCATTCCTCGACATCCACGTCGCCCTCGCTGAGGGAGAAGTCGGCGTGGCTGCAGGTGTCGTCGACGGCGAAGTACTCGTCACCGATGCGGGCGAGGGCCACTCGCCGTCCCTTCACGTCGAAGCAGCGGGCCTCACCCGACGCCACGTCCTGCATCCCGCACAACCGCACCGGTCCGGCGCTCTCGGCTTCCATCGCGATGTCTCCCCCCTCGCTCGCCGGGTTCGCGGCCGGCTCGCCCGCGGCCTCTGCCGCCCGGCCACGCCCGTACCCTCGCAGCAGCCGGCCCCTCATCGGTCCGGGCCGATCTTGGCTCGCACAATCTCGCCGCAGCCCGCCGCCACGGCCTGCACCGGCAGGCGGCTCTGCACCTCGCCGAAGAATCCCTCGACGATGAGATGCTCCGCAACGTCGGGCGGGACCCCCCGGCTCTCCAGGTAGAAGCGATGATCCTCATCGATCGGCCCGACGGAGCTGGCATGGGCGCACCGCACATCGTTGTTCTCGATCTCCAGGTTCGGCACCGAATCGGCCCAGACGTCCTCGGAGAGCTTCAGGATGCGGTTCGTCTGCTGGGCGTCGGTGCCGCGAGCCTTGGGTCCTACCCTGATGAGGCCCGAATAGATCGAGCGGGCGCGATCCTCCACCGCGCCGACGAAGAGCAGGTTGCTGTTGGTGTCGGCAGCCAGATGGTTCTGGAACGTGCGGAAGTCCAGGACCTGGTCCCGATCCCCGAAGTACATCGCCGAGATGTCACCGGTGGCCCCCCGGCCCGCCAGGGTGCAGTCGACCCTGGACCGGGCGTAGGCGCCGCCGACGGCTGCGAGTCCGATCGCGAGATGCCCCTGGGAGTCCACCACCGCCGCCGTCTGGTCGATACCGACCGTGCGCGGCCCGAGTTCCTGCAGCGTCAGGTACTGGAGGCGGGCGGCCGGCCCGACGGCGATCTCGGCCACGGGTGCGACGAAGCCGTCCGCCTCGCCGGAGACGAGAGCGTTGACCACCTGCGCCTCGGCGCCGTCGCCGACGGTGACCGCCAAACGCGGGAAGACCGCCATCGCCGGTGATCGCACCAGGTTGACGACGGCCACGGGATCGACCAGGCGTGCCCCGGCAGGAATCTCCAGCACCAGGGGCGCGGTGCAGAAGGCTTCGGCCATCAGTCCGAAGGCATCCGCCGGCTCGGCGAGCACGTCGCCCAGACCGCCGGTCGGGGCCGGCTCGTCGGCAAGCATCCGCACCGCCAGACCGGCGGAGGCGGCAGCCGGAGCGACCTCGGTGCCGACGAGTTGCCCGTCGCAGGTCACGATGAGGGCGCTCAGCGATCCCAGGCGGCCTCGCAGCGGGCCGAGCAAGCCGGCGGCGCCCACCCCGGCCGCCGCCCCCAAGGCGCCATTGGACGCCATGGCGGGGGCCGCCGGTGCGGGGCGGTAGGTCTCGAGGGGCAACTCGCCGACGGGGCTGTAGCGCCACTCCTCCTCAGCATGCGTGGGCAGCGGTGTCTCCCGGAGGGCTTCGGCGGCCCTCACGCGCCGCTGTTGCAGCCAGCCGGCCCCCGGCAGGGCCGCGGCGTGCGCGACGGAGAACGTCTCGAAGAAGGTCGGCATGAAGACTTGCCGGTCAGTCGCGCTCGCCGCGGTCACGCCCGCGGCGGCGCGCGGCGCGGCGCAGGCGACTGCCGAAGCGCCGTTTCTCCTTGTCCAGGTCGGCCATGATGTCCCGCCCGGCTCGGTTCACGACGTCCTCGGCCTCGTCCAGCAAGGCGGCGATGGAGTCGTCGGATCCCAAGGACGCCGGCTCGTCGGGAGTCTGCGGGGTGACAAGGGTGCCGTAGGACCAGTTCACGTCAGCGCGCCGGCGGATGTACGCCTCGCAGTTCTCCGGGCAGCGCCACGGCGCCTCCGGGGCGAGGTCCAGGTCGCACTTGCGCACAGTGTCGCCGTTGGGGTACGTGCGGCTCTCGAAGAACTTGCAGTCCTGACGCATCGGCATGGCGCGCCCATTCTACGGGTGACGGCCGAAGCAAGGTCGCAGTTGGCAGGCGTTCGGTGCCCCCGACGGGGCGCCGTTTCAGCCGACCGAGCCCTCCATCTGCAGTTCGATGAGGCGGCTCCACTCCACGGCGTACTCCATGGGCAGGGTGCGGGTCACCGGCTCGACGAAACCGTTGACGATCATTCCCATGGCCTGCTCCTCGTTGAGGCCGCGGCTCATGAGGTAGAAGAGCTGCTCGTCGGCAACCTTCGAGACGGTTGCCTCGTGGCCGATGACGGCGTCCTGCGAACCCACCTCCATGTAGGGGTAGGTGTCCGAGATGCTGTCCTCGTCGAGAATCAGGGCGTCGCACTGCACGTGGCTCTTGCAGCCACGGGCGTCGGGCTCCACCCGCACGAGACCGCGGTAGCTGGTCCGGCCGCCGTCCTTGGAGATGGACTTGGACACGATCTTGGAGGTGGTCTCGGGGGCGGCATGGGTCATCTTGGCGCCGGTGTCCTGGTGCTGACCGGGACCGGCGTAGGCCACCGAGAGCACCTCACCGGAGGCCTTGGGGCCCACCATGACGACCGCGGGGTACTTCATCGTCAGCTGGCTGCCGATGTTGCCGTCGATCCACTCCATGTGGCCCTCGGCCTCCACCCTGGCCCGCTTGGTGACCAGGTTGTAGACGTTGTTGGACCAGTTCTGGATCGTTGTGTAGGTGACCCTTGCGCCCTCGCCCACCACGATCTCCACGACCGCGGAGTGCAGCGAGTCGCTGGTGTACACCGGTGCCGAGCACCCCTCCACATAGTGCACCTGGGCGCCCTCGTCGGCGATGATCAGCGTGCGCTCGAACTGCCCCATGTTCTCGGCGTTGATGCGGAAATAGGCCTGCAGCGGCAACTCCACGCTCACGCCCGGCGGCACGTAGATGAACGAGCCGCCCGACCAGACCGCCGAGTTGAGCGCCGAGAATTTGTTGTCGTTGGGCGGGATGATCCGCCCGAAGTACTTGCGCACCAGCTCCGGGTGCTCGCGCACCGCCGAGCCCATGTCGCTGAAGATCACGCCCTGCGCCTCGAGGTCCTCACGGTTGCGGTGATACACCACCTCGGATTCGTACTGGGCGGTCACCCCGGCGAGGTACTTGCGCTCGGCCTCGGGGATGCCGAGCTTCTCGTAGGTGTTCTTGATCGAGTCGGGAACATCATCCCACTCGCTGACCTGCTCCTCGGTGGGCTTGATGTAGTAGAAGATGTTGTCGAAGTCGATGCCGCCGAGTTCACCGCCCCAGGTGGGCAACGGCCGGCGCTCGAAGCGGTTGTAAGACTTGAGCCGGAAGTCCAGCATCCAGTCCGGCTCCTTCTTCATGAAGGACATCTCGCGCACGATGTCGGCGTCGAGGCCCCGGCGAGGCTTGAAGACGTAGTCCTCCTCGTCGCTCCAACCCAGGGCGTAGTTGCCGAGATCGACGCCGAGGGTGCTGGCTTCGGTCATCGGGTCTCCCTGCTTCCGGCGGGTGTCGTGTTCTCAGTCTATCGGCGGGGTGCCGCCGCCGTAGCGGGCGATGCGCCGAGCGAGGTGAGGTACCGGTGTGGTC
>LXNJ01000354.1_pt1 | contig 32666 bp, 25 predicted proteins | sample 809081 | NCBI WGS metagenome assembly LXNJ01 (sample SAMN04870510, study PRJNA318959) | sponge metagenome | biome: sponge; feature: marine sponge reef; material: water | host: Petrosia ficiformis | place: Greece: Milos, Mediterranean Sea | collected 2013-05-29 | depth 5-7 m | reverse complement strand
CTTTCATCAATCGGGGATCGGCACCGTGGACAAGGCGTGGATAACCCCCGCCACCGACGGTGCCACGGTTCAAACCGGGGGGTCAGTTTTCGTGTCGCCGGGGGTCAGTTTTCGTGTCGCCAAGGGGTCAGTTTCTGATGTCGCTTGACAGCCCTGTCGGCAATATGCCCCTGCAGCACCGCCGCAGTGCCATCCTCCCCGTGCCGCGAGCAGACCCGATCCGCGGCACCGAAGCGTACGGCACCGCCGGCACCGCATGAGGTACCTGCCGGTCTCCCGCGATCCATCGTTTAAGCTTCTGATAAACATGAAGTAATTGCACCTACTCCCCGAAGGGTGTATGACGGCCCAATGCACCCGTCTTCGAACTTCACCGCGGCCCGATGGCGGCTTCCACAGTGCGCCCGATGACGAAGCGCTCGCCCGTTTCGAGCGACGGAAACGCCTTCGACGCGGCCGCCGAAGCGGCGCGCCTGAGAGCCCAGACCCGCGCCCGCCGCCGTCCCCGCTACCGCCGCTCGAGCCGGCTGGAACGGATCTGGGGCAATAGGAATGCGGACAGCGTGATACAGTGGGGACGGGAGACTTGGCGGCGAGGAAAAAGCCGCGAAACGTGGTGTAGATCGGTGGTGGATCATTGGCCGTAGGGAACGATGAAAGCGCAACTGGCGACTTGCCAAATGGATGGGCGCGGGTGCGCGTGGATGATGTCGGCGAGGTACGGTTGGGGCGGAAGCGTTCCGCGACGAGGCAGACTGGCCAGTACAGCACGATGTACGTCCGTGCGGCCAACATAACTAATGCGGGCTTGGATCTTGGGGACGTATTGAAGATGGATTTCACGCCGGAGGAGCGTGAACGGTACCGCCTGCGGCCGGGGGATGTGGTCCTAGCGGAGGCATCGGGAAGCGCTGGGCAGGTCGGACGCGCGGCGCTGTGGCGAGACGAACTCGAGGAGTGCTGCCACCAGAATACGGTTATCCGATTCAGGCCGCATGCTACTGTCCCGGAGTACGCACTGTTGGCTTTCGCGCATCTGAGACACTCGGGGCAGATGGCCAACGCGGCGCGAGGAGTTGGCATCCAGCACGTTGGGGCGCGACGGCTCAGTGGTCTAGAAATCCCCCTACCTCCGTGGGCAGAGCAGGGCCGCATTGCCGAGGAGGCAAATCGACGACTAGGGGAACTCGAAAAGGCGGAAATCGAGCTTCGTTCGGCAACGGACAAGGTGGAGCGGCAAGAAAGGGAGATCTTAGCGGCGGCGGCGTCCGGGACGATATTACCCCGCCGGACGGAGCGCGCAGAGGAGCGGAGCGGAAAGGAGACGAGCGAGGGCCATCGAGACTCGGAACAGGAAGCGGCGGAGGCCGTTCGGGACGGGTGGGCGTTTGCCGCGATAGGGGACGTGGGCTCGGTTCAGCTTGGAGTAACTCGATCGCCGGCAAGGCGGCGACGTGGCGTTGGAGCAACGAAGTATTTGCGATCAGCGAACATAGCGGACGGTGAGCTGGACCTCGGCACGATAGCGGAGATGTACATTTCGACGGCGGAGGCAGCGCGCTTCGATCTGAGGGATGGCGATGTTCTTATAGCGGAGGCGTCGGGCAGTCCGAATCAGGTGGGGCGATCGGTGGTGTGGCGGGACGAGATAGCCGGGTGTTCTTATCAGAACCATATCATTCGTGTGAGATCGGATGTGGTGGTGCCTGATTATCTGCATCTGGTGATTAGCCACTACAGGTATAGCGGGTTGCTGGCCGAAGTAGCTAGGGGAGTTGGGATACAGCATTTGGGAGTTGGCAGATTCTCGGAGTTGCGGATTCCGGTACCGCCGAAAGCGGAGCAACGCGAAATCGTTGAACAGGCGGAAAGGCAACTCGCCGTTTGCCGCACACAGGGCGACGCGGCCCGGAACTCCTTGAAGCGTGTGGAGTTGATGAAGCAGGAAGTGATAGCGGCCGCAGTCTCGGGCGAGCTTGTGGTGCAAAGGGAGGACGAGGAGACGGCGACGGCCATGTTGAAGCGGTTGGGACCGCCGCCGAAGGCTTCGCGGGGCAAGCGGAGACGCAAGGTACGGGAAGGGACGGAGACGGAGTTGAAACAGGGTAGATTGCGGGAGAAGGCGACTTCACGGTTGTTAGACGTGTTGCGGAAGGAGAATCGACCGGTGCCTGCCGGGGAGCTGTTCCTGTTGGCGGGATATGACGCGAACTCGCCCGAACAGGTCGAGCTTTTCTATCTTGAGCTGCGGGAACAACTGGGAAACAGTGTGCGGAAGGTAGGGGATTCGGTCGAGAATCAGCTCTTGGAGGCTATCGCGGATGCGCCTGATTAGCCTGTCGATCGACAGGTTCAAGAACCTGCGGAACTTCGCGGTGGACTTTCACCGATGCTCCCCGTACACCGTTTTAGTCGGCGAAAACGGAAGCGGCAAATCCAATGTGCTGGAGGCGCTCACGCTGATCTTCAGGAACGTCGACTTGAGTTTGCACGCGCCGTTCGGGTATCGGTTGGTCTATACGTGTCGAGGAAATGAAATAGATGCCAGGGCGGAGAGCGGGGGTTGGCCGATTTGCAGAGTCCGTGTCGGAGGCGAGGGGTCCCGTCGGCGTCTCTCAAGAAGAGAATTCATGGCGGAAGACAAAAACGGTAAGCCGCTCTATCGACCGGCTTTCGTGTTTGGCTATTACTCAGGACCGAGTGATCGGCTGGCGCAACTCTACGACCGGCATCGGGATAGGTACTACAATTGGATCATTCGGTCTGAGGCGCAGCGCAGAGTGGCGAAGAGGGATCCGAATACGCTTCGACGGTTGTTTTACGCGCAGACGCTCCATGGACAGTTTGCCCTGCTCGCTTTCTTCATGGAGCCCGACGAGGGGGCGGAGGGCGATCAGGCGTTTCTGAGGGAGAAGCTCCAGATTGACGCACTTGACAGCGTCCTGTTCGTACTGAAGCAGCCGGGCTGGCGCGGGAAGGGCGGAGACGCGAGGTTCTGGAACGCCGAAGGAGAAGTGAGGGAGTTCCTCGGCAGGCTGTACGACGAAGCGATGTGTCCGCTACGGATGGAAAGGCGGCTGGCTGGCGAATTAGCGAGAAGCTCATCCGTAGAATGCTTGTACTTGTTTCTGCCGGGGGCGAATTCCCTGGAGAAGGTGTACGAGAAGTATTCTGACCAGTACGGGTTCTTTACGGCGCTGGAGAGCATGCACCTATCGGAAGTACTCGCGGAGGTGCGTACGCGCGTGCGGATGTCGGCCTCGGGCGGCGGCGGAGAGGTGACCTACCGGGACCTCAGCGAGGGGGAGCAGCAACTGCTACTTGTACTTGGGCTATTGAAGTTTACGGCACGGGACGAGGCACTCTTTTTGCTGGACGAGCCAGACACGCATCTGAACCCGGTGTGGAGCGCGCAGTACTTGGGCTTTCTCGACAGGTTCATCGCTGACCGTGAGTCCTGCCATGTGTTGATGACCTCGCACGACCCGCTAGTCGTGTCGCGGCTCAGCAAGGAAGAGGTGCGCATCTTCCAGCGTGGAGACGACGGCAAGGTGGAAGCGGAGGCACCCATGCTCGATCCGCGGGGGATGGGGGTGGGAGGCATTCTGACGAGCGATCTGTTCGGATTGAGATCGACGCTGGACGAAGATACACAGAAAAAAGTGAAACGGCAGCGGGAGCTTGCGTTGAGGCGGGATCTGGAAGTTGGCGAAGATGGTGAACTCCGAGAGTTGACCGACACGTTGACTAGACTGGGGTTCTCGACGGCGGGGAGAGACCCGCTCTACCAGCTGTTCCTCAGGAAGTGGGCAGAACGCATGAGTGTTGACACCGAGGCTATCGGACGGCTCTCAGCAGCGGAACTGCGGGAACAGGAGGCGCTGGCCGCGGAGATTGCGGCGGAGATAGCAGAGGAGATCGCGGCGGAGCGAGAGCGTCAAGAGTGAGGTTTATTGACTTGGGGATCGCCGCGACTGACCCAGAAGTGATGCCGTTGATCGAGAAGGCCGAGGAGGCGAGGCAAGCACTTCTGGACGAACAGGATGCCGAGAAGAGGAAGCGTTTAATTCGCTCGAGACGTCGCGTCTGGGTCGATTTCCGCGCGCACTTCGAGAGGATTTACGGTGCCAAGTGCTGGTACACGGAGTCGAAGAATCCGGGAACGGACGACGACATCGACCACTATCGGCCGAAGGGGGCGCTTGCCGGCGTGGACGATCACGACGGCTATTGGTGGCAGGCGTTCGACTGGCGGAACTTCAGACTGAGCTGTCATCGGGCGAACCGCTTGGGTACGAATCCCGACACGGGGGACGTGCACGGAAAGGGATCGTGGTTTCCTCTGTTGGACGAAGCAGGGAGAAGCCGCAAGCCGGAAGATGACCTCGATCGCGAACGCCCCACGCTACTGGATCCGACGGATCCGGGAGACGCGGCGGTGTTGACATTCGACCAGGACGGAAGCGTGGCACTCGTCCCCGGGTTCGAGGGAGACGACGAGGCGCAACGCCGGTTCGAGGACAGCCGCAAATACCTGCACTTGGATTGGCCGATGTTTCGCGAAGAGAGGCAGGGGCTGTTCGCCAGGATTCATTCGAAGGTCTCGGAGGGGGATCAGGCAGGGGTCAAGGCGGCCCGGGGCGATCACACGGCCAGGGTTTGGTTGAAGGGCGTGGCGGTCGAGCCGATCGCTCTGGCGGGAGAACCGAAGCCCTACTCAAAGGCGGCGCAGGCATACATCATGCGCTTCCGGGATCGCGGGTGGGTGAGGACGATGGTGGTGCCCCACATACCGAACCCGATAGCGTGAGCGGCATGGCGAACGGCGCGTCGGCGTTGGTCCGTAAGCTGTGGCAATACTGCAACGTGCTGCGCGACGATGGGTTGTCATACCCGGACTACGTGGAACAGCTTACGTATCTGCTCTTCTTGAAGATGTCGGACGAACGAGTGGATGGTCCTGTGCCGCAAGAGTATGGCTGGCGTTCGTTCGCGGGGCTGGACACGGACGGCATGTATCGGCACTACGGCGAGGTGCTGGACGCGTTGGGAGGCTCGGACGGACTGCTTGGCGTCATCTTCCGAAACGCCAGAAATAAGATTCGAGATCCGGGCAAGCTACGGCTGTTGATGACGGGGCTGATTGGGCAGACCGAATGGTCAAAGCTATCGCAGGACGTGAAGGGCGATGCGTACGAAGGTCTGTTGGAAAAGAACGCGAGGGACACGAAGAGTGGCGCCGGTCAATATTTCACACCACGGCCGCTGATCGACGCGATTGTCGAGTGCGTGGATCCGCAGCCGGGAGAACGGGTTTGCGACCCGGCCTGCGGTAGCGGCGGGTTTCTGCTGTCGGTGCATGAGCACATGGGGGCCCTGGGTCGCGGGGGAGGAGATCCTCGGGCGCGGCGATCCGGGACGCTGCGGGGCGTAGAGTTGGTCGAGGAGGTGGCACGGTTGGCTACCATGAACCTGCTGCTACACGATGCTGTTAGGGAAGACGAAAGGGATGTACCGATCGTGTGCGGCGACAGCCTGCGGTGTCCGAGCGATGACCTATACGAGGTGGTAGTAACGAACCCGCCGTTCGGCATTCGGGGTAGCGTGACTTACGGGAGAGATCCGCAAGGAAGTGGCGGCCCGGACGATCTGAATGTGACGCGGTCGGACTTCTGGGTGAACACGGCCAACAAGCAGCTGAACTTCCTGCAGCACGTGTTCACGCTATTGGCGCCGAACGGGCGGGCCGCAGTGGTGGTTCCCGACAACGTTCTATTTGAGGGCGGAGCTGCGGCGAGGATTCGGCAGCGCCTGCTCGCGTCGTGCGACGTGCATACTCTGCTCCGGCTTCCGGCGGGAATCTTCTATGCGTCGGGCGTGAAGGCGAACGTGCTTTTCTTCCGCCGATTGGCCGAGGAGCGGGTGAAGTCCGGGAAGTGGCTTTGGGTGTATAACATGAGGTTCCACAAGCGATTCTCGCTCAAGACGAAGCCCATTGATCGAAGTGACCTGGACGAGTTCGTCGATCTGTACCGCTCGGGTCGGCGGATCGATGGGAATGGCGAGGGGGATCTCTGGTCCCGGTGGAGAAGATTCGAGTACGCATCAATTCGGGACGACGAGGGGTGCGCGCTCGATTTGACGTGGCAGACGGAGACCTTTAGTGCGGAAACGTCGAGTCTCTCCCGGCTAGAGGCGTTGTCTCGCATGATATCTGAAGATCTGTCGCGGGCGATGGAGCACGTTGATGTGGCGACCCGAGACAGGTCCGGACGCACGTAGGGTTCAATCCGGATTGCGAAGGCGCGGTCAGGTCCTGTAGCGCCACGGCTTGCCGAGGCGCGGGAAAGTAGATGGCCGATGCTGTGACCCGCCGCCGTTGGGTGGGGTTGAACGCCTTGACGCGGCGGTGTGGGTAAGTTGATGGTGTGGGACGGTGATAAATGGAATTCATGCCGGTAGTGGTGACGACACTGGGAGCCTGCGTGGTGGCGGTGGTTACGACGACCTTGGGGGCTTGGGTGGCCGTCCCGTTCGCCATGCGGCGCTTCAGGAAGGAGCGCCGTTGGGAAAGGCGCGCAGAAGCGTACGAAAGAGTGGTGACGGGATTGGCCCACCTTAAGGCGTATTTGGACGTGAAGTGGGACGAGGAGGTTACCGACAGGAAGGTCAGCGCGGACGCCGAGCAGGAACTGCAAAGGCGGGCGTCTGAGGCAAGGAAGGAGATCAACCTGGCGGTTGACCTGGGAGGATTTCTGCTGTCGGGAGAAGCCCGGGAGAGATTGCGGGCGTTCCAAAGGGAAGACCGGGACGCATCGAACGAAAGGAGTTGGTTCGAGCATTTGGATTCGAGGTTGGCGGCGACCGCCTCCTGCTTGGACGATCTCACCGAGATTGCGGCGAATGACCTCGAATGAGGCCACAGCAGCGGTGGGGCACCAGCATCGGAGTATTGCGTTTGGTGAATAGGGCTCCGCGCGGACGCTGCGAACAGACGATGGAGCCCGAGATGTGATCGAAACGGGCACGTTTGGCCCGAGGATCGAATGAACCTCACACCTGTGGCGGGTAGGCCGATCCGGTTTTTCCGGTGGGTGGACGAACCGCGTCTTGGACCGCGACGGGCCGACGCACGATCCTCGCCGAATCCCGACCTCGGGGGCTGGACCGACTGGGTGAACTTGCCGGTTGGCGAAGACAGGTCGCCAAGGCGGACGAGTGGACGTCTTCGGCGATCGAGAAGCGGCAAGGGCTCTGAGTGACCTGGCTCTGCAAGCCTAGCCGCTGCAGCTATAGCCATTCATGATCGGTCGAGTCCGAAGGACTCCACGGGTATCTCGGGCTGCCTTTTGAGCACAATGTCGGCGAGGAGTTGACCAGACCCGGCTGCCATCGTCCATCCCAAGTGTCCGTGGCCCGCGTTCACGAAAAGTCCCGGTATCGACGTCGCGCCGATGAAGGGGCGGCCATCGGCGCTCCCAGGGCGAAGACCTGCCCAGTTGAACTGGCCGCCGGCGGCCAGTTTTTTCGGCAAACCCGGGAACAGGTTCTCGCAAAGGCGCAGCAGGTTGGCGATGCGCCGTGCCGCGACTTGCGTGTCGAATCCCGCGAACTCCGCCGTGCCGGCGATGCGAAGGCGATGGCCGATCGGGACGATCGCCGCATGCATGGCGTCGTCGATCACCGGCAGCGACGGCCCGAATCCATCGCGCTGGTCGAAGGTCACGGAGTACCCCTTGACGGGGACAACGGGGAGGCGGAGGCCGACGGCACGCAAAAACCGACTGGTGGCGGCACCGGTCGCGACCACCACCCGTCGGCTCCGTATGGGGCCCCCACTGGTTCGAACGCCAGCCACACGACCTCCCTCCACGATGGGTCCGTTGACGTCCACGCCGGTGCGAATCACCGCGCCGAATGCCTCTGCGCGGTCGCGCAATTGGGCGACGAACTTGCGCGCATCCCCCACGAGATCGTCCTGAAACCGAATCGCCCCTGCAATTCTGTGCTCGACTGGCGCCAGACTGGCTTCGATAGCCACGGTCGCCGAAGGGTCCAGGAGCTCCGCCTGGAGGCCGAGTGGCCGTAACAGTTCCGCCGCTGCGGCTCCGCGGTGGAAGTCGGAGCGTTCGCGGAAGACCTGCAACGTTCCGTCGGCGGCGAAGTCGCAGCGGAGCTCGAGGCGCGCGCACCACCGCTGCGTCAACTCTGCACTGTACCGAGCAAGGCTGAAGTTTGCCCGCGCGGAGGCGAGATGTTTTCCCGAGGCGGAGTGACGGAGAAACATCGCGCCCCAGGGCAACAGCGACAGGATGGCAGACGGGCGAACCAGAAGCGGGGAACGAGAATCGACGAAGGAACGGCAAAGCTCTCTCCATACCCCGGGAGCATTCCACGGCCAAGGCATGGACGGCGTGAGCATCGCCCCATTGGCGTGGCTTGCTCCTCTGGCGAGATGGTCACGCCGTTCGAGAAGGACGACTTCCTCACCCGCCTGCGCGAGCGCGAACGCGGTCGCCATGCCCAGCAGCCCTCCGCCGACGACCAATGTGCGGTCACGTTCCATGGTCCATCTTATCCAAGAACGGCGTGGATGCCGATGCCGATGAAGTTTCCGATGGCGTAGCCGAAGATTCCGGTGACCAGTCCTGCCGTAACGAGGTGCCGCCAACCCAGCAGCGTGGCCAATGCGACCGCGATCGGAGGCCCCCCAATGCAGGCACTCGAGAGGACGACGACTTCCGGGTATCCCAGGCGGAGAGCCTTCGCGCCGGCGAGCATGACGGCGAGGTGAACGATGATGATGATGGCGACAAAGATGAACAGCGTCGGGGCCGACTCGAATATCGACCGAACGTCGACTCCCGCACCCAACACCACGAAGAAAAGGTACATGAACAACATGGCGACACTTCTCGCCGATGCCGATTGTGCGCGAGTCCAACGGGTGACGGTCGCCAGGGCGAGCATGATGGCCGTGATGTAAAGAACGCTGTAGGTCGCATGCCCGAAGGCGTCCGCCAGCGCCTTGCCCGCAAAACACACCATTGCCGCGACCGCCAAGGGAAGGAGGATCTGAAACAAGGAGTCTTGGGCGTCGGCACCTGTGTTCGCCGGCCGCTCTTCAGCACCGGGGGTACCCGACTGCTTCGTGTGTTGGGGATCCGGAGGCCGCCTGACAGGCAACCACCTCTGCACCGCGGACGATCGCGCCGCCGCCCCTAACAAGACCAGATAGGAGAGTCCCAGTACGTTGTCGACCGCCATCGCAACAGCGACTTCAGGCTTACCCTGGGCGTTGACGGCGTCGGCCACCGCGGCGAAGTTCGCCGACCCACCTACGAACGAAGCGCTGAACAGGGCCCCGTATTCCGGCGTGAAGTCGCCGAGAGGCAATACCGACGCCCCGAGCAACGTGCCGGCAACGACGCCGAATGCGCCGAACAGGAACAGCGTCAGTGCTCGCCCGCCGCTTCTGAATATCGTGATCAGGTTCGCGTCGAGAAGAAACAGGGCTATCGCGAGGGGAACCAGATAGCTCCAGATGACGTCGTAAGCCGGCGCGGCCGACGGAAGCACACCGGCGTTCGACAGCACGGCCGCGAGGATGATCGCGATCATCGCGCCGGAGATACGACGGCCAACGGGCGTGTTCTCCAACGCCGCGCCAGCGGCTGCAACGGCAAGACACAGCGCCAGAACCTGGAAAGAGTCGTCGGACATGGGAGGAAGAGGCTCCAGTGGGCGCCGTCAGCGGGACTTCGGCAGGGCGGCTATCCACATGCCGACGCGAAGACACGCAGGAAGTTCTCGCCCAATATGCCCTCGATCTCTACATCCGAATATCCTCTGGACACGAGACCGCGCGTGATGTTCGGGAAGTCGAGGTAGTCGCCGAACCCATCCAGGACTGCAGTGCCGTCCACCTTGTGGTCCTCTCTGAAGCCTACGCCTCGAATCGCTTCCTCGAAGAAGCCCTGCAGCACGGAGAAGGGAAGCTGGTTCGGCCAGTCGGTACCGACGGCGACGTGCTCCGAACCCACCAACTCGGACACATAGTCAATGTGGTCGAGCATTGCGTTGATCGTCACATCGTCGCCTTCGGCGAGGAAAAACGGAACCGCCACGACGCCGATCACGCCGCCGGTTGCGGCTATTGCGTCAAGCTCGTCGTCAGACTTGCACCGCTCGTGATCGTAGAGACCCGCGGCCGCCGAGTGGGACGCCACGACCGGCTTGCTGGAAACCTGGCAAGCGTCGAGCGTGGTGCGGCGACCGCTGTGCGCGGTATCGACGACCAGGCCGATTTCGTTCATGAGTCGTACGGCGTCTTTTCCGAACCGGGTGAGCCCACTATCTTCGGCGTAAGTGCAACCGCAGCCAAGTTCGTTCCTGCCGTTGTAGGTGAGCTGCGCCATTCGAAGCCCCGCCTCCCAAGCGTGCTCAAGCACGCACAGTGACGGGAACGCGCCTGTGACAAGCTGCGTGGAAATGAACCCGGCGAACTTGCCCTGCTTCTTTGCGGTGTGGAAGTCGGCGGCCCGCAATGCCTTTGTCATCCAGGGAAAGCTGTCGAATTGTCGCTGCGCTAAGCCCATCAGGTTCGCGTAGAGTTCGAGGCTTGAAAGTTCGATTTCCCGGTTTCCGCCATCGACCCCGGATCTGGCCCAGTGGTCGCGCAGCTCCGGCGCCCGCCCTTGGATGGCGAGTCGCACCGGGGCCGATACTAGGGAGAACAGGTCCGAGATGTCCCGGGACTCCTCGACAGGCGGGCACCGGGCCGCGCGGTTTCGGGTAATCTGCGCCTGGACGTGGGAGTCGAGCGACTGGGTGAAGGTGAGGGGCCCGATCGGCCCTTGATACAGCAGGTCGATCACAAGAGAGGTGCTGTGCAAACGCGCCGCCCGGCGCTCCTCGTCCTCCCCGAGGCCGAAGTCGAAGCCGCTCAGGGGCACGTTTCGTCCACACGGGGGGAACGACGCCGAACGGAACTCGGTGGACATCGGGTCGCGTGGCAACGCCGAAGAGCGTGGAGTGGCCAGCGAGCAGATGAGAGCGGCTCAGAAACGATACCGGATCTCCAGTCCGACCGTCCGAGGACGGTTGGTGTTGATGCGCACGTCTCCAACGATCCGATTGAAGAAAAGCACGGCCCGCTCGTCGGTGAGGTTGTTCGCGAACAGCGTCGCCTGCCAGGATCGGCTCCGAATCCCCAGCCGGAGATTCGCGAGGTCGTACGGATCCTGTTTGTCGGCACCGGCGGCGCTGATGCCGGTCGACGTTCCAAAACCGTTGAACGAGTCGCCCACGTGTTGATAGTTGAGGCCTAGGAAGCCGGTCGCCGTGTCGGATATCTGGCGCTCGAAGTGGACGCCAGCGCTGAAGGTGACCTTGGGAACGCCCGGAATCCGGTCACCGGCCTGCCCGTCGCCCGGAGGGAGCTGATCCGCGGTGAGGGTGCTGTCGACATGGGATGCGGAAACGAAGATATCGACACCCGCGGCGAGTATGGCCCGCAGCTCGACCTCTACGCCCTTGCTGCGAGCGCCCCCCGCGTTGATCGTAAAGGTGTGACCGTCGCTCCGGATGGAAGTGGTCTGAATGTCCTCCCAATCGATAGAGAAGATGGCCCCGTTCAACACGACGCGGTTCTCGGCGAATGCCAACTTGGCCCCCAGTTCGTAATTCCAGAGCGCGTCGGAGTCGAACTGGGTGGGTGCGGGGTGGCCCGTTTCTGGGTCGGGCGGAACGCCTTGTCCGGTGGGGCCTCCTTCTCGAAACCCCTGGGACGCGAGAGCATAGAGTAGGGCGTTGTCGCCGAGGTCGAGGGACAGTCGGAACTTGGGATTGAAACCCTCTTCCGAGGCGTCGGTTAGGGTGACGTCGACCTCCCCGGGAGGCAGCCCCGCCAGCAACCCCGCGTTTACGTTGCGACCCTCCTGCTCGATCCTGAACCACCGCACGCCGGCGGTTGCGGAGAGACGATCGGTGAGATGCCAGTCGAATTCGGCGAACACGGCGGAATGGCGCTTGTCCAGGTAGTTGTCGGAGTCAAAGACGTCCCCGCCGAGGGCCGCCGCCTGCGCGTCCTGGCGAAAGAACTCGTCGTCCTGCCGGTGGAACGCGCCGACGAACCAATCCAGTCGATTATCGAACAATCCGCTGTCGGAACTGATCCTGATTTCGTGGACCAAGGAATCGAACTCGGTCAAGTCGTCCAGGAATATGGGCAAGCCGCGGAGAAGAGGGGAGATGTCGCGAAGATTCACCACTTCTCTGTCGAATGACGCCGTTGAGCCCACCAAAGTGGCCCCGCCAAGATCCCACTCGAAGGTCAGGTTGGCGAGCGTGAAGTCATCGCCCAAGGCTTCGTCGAAGGTCCTTGCTTGCAGCAGGTCGCCCAACTCGGGATCGTATTGGGCCTTTCCGGAGACGGTCGTGTCCTGCCCGAGGATCGAACCCGTGATCGAGAACTGATCGCTCGGGGCGTAGCGAGCGAGCACGCGAAAGCCCGACGTGTCGGTCTGGTTGACGTCCTTCTTGTCCAATGTCACGTTGTCGACGAACCCCGACTCGTCCACCCGATAGCCGAGCATTCGAAGGGCGAGCTTGCCCTCCACGAGCGGCAGGTTCACGCCGGCGACTGCTTCGTAGTTGGTGCCGCCGTTGCGCGTGCCGGATCCGGTCGCCTGCAGCCAAGCGTCGAACTCGTCGAGATTCGGCTTTCGGGTTACGAGACGGAGCGTCCCCCCGATCGAGCCTTCTCCAAACAGGGTGCCTTGAGGCCCCCGAAGAACCTCGACACGCTCGATGTCGTAGAGCCTGAGGTCCGGGTTGAATCGCCGGCTACCGACGGGGACGTCGTCCACGTAGAGTCCGATGACCGAACCTTCGTCGCGCGTGACCACGCCCGTGGACACCCCGCGGAGGACGATCTTGTTTTCCGGGCTGTTGTTGCCGACGAAGGAAAGACTCGGCACGGCAAGCGCAAAATCCTGAAATGTCCGCGCGCCCATTTGATCCAGGCGATCACCCGAAAGGGCCGACACCGATACGGGAGCTTCCTGAAGTCCTTCTTCCCGCCGACGGGCGGTAACCAACACTTCCTCGATCGCCAGGGAGGCCGACTCCGCCGCTTCAGCGTCCTCGCCATGGGCGGCGGTCGCGCAGAATACCGGTATCGCCAGCAGCATAGAGATGGCGAAGAGTCCGAGAGAGCGGACAAATGCGATGATGTTCATGTTTCCGTGGTCCCCCATGGTCCTGCGCCGATGCGAGACGGCCGCGTAGCAGATAGCAAACTAGCGCCGCTGAGTCCTGTGAACACCCGAAACGGGTAGGATGCGGACTGATGAAGGGTAGGTGCGGTATCATGGGTTGGGACATGGAATTTGCCGGGTTGTTTCCGCTGAGCGAGAACGCGGAGCGGGCCCCCTGGGACTCTCGGAACCAGACGCACAAAGCGTACCCGCCGCGCCGCCGTCACGCGACGGCGGCGAAACCGCCGCGGGTTGCAGCTGGATACTACCCGTGTTCGGCCTGCGGCCTACCTGAGACGGGTGTTAACGGCGACGCAATCGGTTGTTAGTGTGCGAGAACGTGCATTTTGGGCGGTGAAGGGCGCGCATGCGCATCGGGTTCGACGTGGGGGTACCAACACTGGCACCGTCATCATCGGCGGGCAACGGGTTGTGTCTAGCCGCAATACCCCGACGGACCTTGCTTGCGGGTCGAGGAGTGAACCGCCGAAACCGATTCGATAGATCGGTTGAAGTGCGGGCAACGACTCAATGTGATCGGGACGGCCGCGTCCGGATCATCGGAACACGGGAGTGGCACGCCGTCTTCGGACCCGAAGCGTTAAGACTCGACGGCCGTTCTGCGTGTGGTGGAAGCACATGAACCTGAGGACATGCATATGATCATTGAACTGATAACGCCAATAATCACAAAGGGTTTGCGAACGCTGGACGACGTTCGGCCGTTGGAGCGCGGCGACTTGAAAATCACTCACAGTCTTCTCGACTCCGGACCTTCTTCGATCGAATCGAGGTTCGAAGAAGCCCTCGCGGTGCCCGACACGGTGCGAAGAGCGTTAGAAGCGGAAGCAAACGGCGCCAGCGCCATCGTGATCGACTGCATGGGGGACCCCGGTATGCATGCGTGTCGAGAGTTGGTGTCGATTCCCGTGTTGGGAACCGGCCAGACCGCCATGCACCTTGCCAACATGCTGGGCAGTCGATTCGCGTTCATCACGGTACTCGATCGCATCAAGCCCTTGGTGGATGACCTCGTCGCCAGCTATGGCCTTAGCGAGAAATTCGCATCGTTTCAGGCGGTGGACATTCCCGTGCTGGATCTGTTCCGAGATGCGGATACATTGAATGCGGCGTTGACGGAGAAAGCGCTGGTGTCGATAGAGTCCGACGGCGCCGACATTATCGTGCTTGGCTGTACCGGGTTCTTCGGCTGTGCGGAGGCTATGGAAGCTTCGCTGCTGGAGGCCGGACACAAGGTTCCGGTTATCGATCCGGTTCCCGCTACCATTCATGTGGCGGAGGCGCTCGTCAAGGCTAGGCTCAGCCAAAGCAAACGCGCCTACCCCGATCCCGACAAGAAACCCGTTGCAGGATTCGACTCGCTCGAACGTGCCGTCGACGCCGGGAGCACAACGAACGGGACATAGCGACATTAGCGACATCGACATGCAAGGCGCAACGCACAATCGTGGTCGAAGCCGAGACACTGTTGTGTCTCGTGCAATCGTTGCATCTCTACGTCAATGGGCTCTCTCGAGCATAGTGCCTGGCGAACGCCGATCACCCACGAGGTCGTTCAGGCGATCGAGTTGTTGGTGGCCAACGACGAAATCGAGTATGGCGCGGTCTTCGCCCGAAACGCCGATTTGGAGGCCATTGCGGTGATAATTCTGTACGGGACCGAGGGGCCGAACGTGGCTAAGACGAGAGCAGGCTTGATGCTCAAAGAACTGCCGTATTCGCAGGTGGAAGTGGACATCGTAACGCCGTCCGCGGAGTTCGCCAAGCTGACGCCGATCAGGAAAATACCTGTCATTCGGGATGGCGAGATCGTGGTGCCCGACAGCCTATTCATCGCCGAGTATCTAGATCGGGCATACAGCGACACGTATCCGTTGCTACCGTCGGACCTTGCGACCAGGATTCGCGTCTACACGATGATCGCCTTTCTCGACCGTGCATTCACAACGATCGCGCCGATCGTAGCCTCTCGAGCCGGCTTTTTCGCGCTTGGGGAAGAACGGGCGGCGTGTTCTGGGTATCACATCGTGTCGGAGAACGTCGAGAGTGCGCTACTAGAGTACTTCGGGGGTCAAATAGAGTTCCTTGAGCAAGCATTGGACGGTCGCTGTCGATTCTTCGATGGCCGAACGACCCAGGCCGACATCGCAGTGTTCGCGTTTCTAAGTGTGGCGAAACAGGTGTCGCTGGCAACCGGATCATTGGGCAGCTGGTGCGCGATGGTCGAATCTGAAATGCCTTTCGACAAGATGTTCGAGTGCCCGGAAGACAGCGTGCGAGGCAAGATCTAGAGTACGTTTTCCATCTTGGGAGGCCGGCTACCCGGAACGGGAAGAACGGGAAAGGAACGGGAAAGGAAGGGCTCGACGGGATGGGATACGATTTGCCCCCCGCCCATCTGAAGCCGCACCCTGTAGCCCGCCGAGAGCCGGCGCAGGCCAACTCAAGCGAAGCTTAGTTGTGTGGTGGCAGCGGCCACGCGCCGAGGTGACTGTTCCAACGTAATCCGAGCCGTTTGGATGGTGGGTCGTTCTCGGAAGGTGATGCAGCTTTGGGGGGGTAGAAAAAGAGACCCGAGGGCGAGCGTTGCCCACCCGGCCAATCCAGAGACCCCTACCCTGGCAAGGTGTTCCACTCGCGACGGGCAACGACCAGAGTTCGGGCGTATGGCTACGAGAGTGGGCATTGATGTCGGCGGCACCAACACGGATGCGGTGGTCGTCGAGGACGGGTCCGTTGTCGCTTCGCACAAGACTCCGACAACCGCTGACGTTACGGAAGGCGTCGTGGATGCGATAGAGGCGGTGCTCTCCGCCAGCCAGCACGGGGTCGGCGAGATCGAAGCGATCATGATCGGGACGACGCACTTCACCAACGCGGTGCTCGAACGGCGGGGCTTGGTACCGGTCGGAGTTCTACGATTAGCACTGCCGTCAACGGCTGCCGTCCCGCCGTTCACCGACTGGCCCGACGACCTGTCGGCGGTGGTCCGTGGAGGGAGTTGGCTGGTCCGGGGCGGCTATCAGTACACGGGCGAGGTTGCGGACGCTCTCGATGAGAACGGTCTGGTTCGCGCGTTGCGCGAAATGAAGACGGCCGGCGTGGGATCGGTGGCATTGACCGGTCTGTTCGCGCCGGTCAACGACGCCATGGAACGGCGGGCGGCGGAGATCGTACGCAACGAATTGCCGGAGGTGCACCTCACGCTGTCGTCCGCCATCGGACGGATCGGCTTGCTGGAGCGCGAGAACGCGGCGATCCTGAATGCGAGCTTGGCTGACCTCTCGCGGCGGGTGGTGGATTCGCTTCGCGCCGCCTTGGCGTCGCTGGCTCTGGAGGCGCCGCTTTTTGTTAGTCAGAACGACGGCACGCTGATGAGCGACGCGTTCGTGGCGCAGTATCCCGTGCTGACGTTCGCGTCCGGCCCCACCAACAGCATGCGAGGTGCCGGCTTCCTTTCCGGTCTCGACGACGCCCTGGTGGCCGATATCGGCGGGACGACGACCGACATCGGCGTGCTGGGCGGGGGATTCCCGCGCGAGTCTTTCATCGGAAGCGACATCGGCGGCGTGCGGACGAACTTCCGCATGCCGGATCTGCTAGTCCGTGCGCTCGGCGGGGGATCTCGGGTGTCGGAGACCAACGGCGAGGTACATATCGGGCCGGAGTCGGTGGGGTACCGGCTAACCACGGAGGGAGTGGTGTTCGGGGGCTCGACCGTGACGGCCACTGACGTGGCTGTAGCCGCCGGTCACACGGACATCGGGGATCGGGAGCGAACCAGTCGGATTCCCGGAAAAACGGTGCGGCGGGCAGTCGAGCTGATCAAGCGCATGGTGGAAGAGGACGTCGACCGCATGAAGACAAGCGCCGAGCCTTTGCCGCTCGTACTCGTGGGAGGCGGCGCCGTGCTGCTCGACAGGGACATTGCCGGCGTCTCCGAGATCGTCGTTCCCGAGTACGCCGGCGTCGCGAACGCGGTCGGGGCGACGATCGCCAAGATCAGCGGCGAGGTCGACCGGGTCTTCTCCTACGAGAAGATGGACCGGGCGGAGGCGCTAGCGCTCGCGGAGGAGGAGGCCGCGGGCCGGGCGATCGCCGCTGGCGCGGTGGCCGAGAGCATTGAAGTGCTCGAGGTGGAGGAGTTGCCCGTGGCCTACGTGCCGGGTGGCTCGGTGCGGGTCCGGGTGAAGGTCGCCGGCGATCTCGCTCAGGTTCGGGGAGCGGGCGGATGAAGCTCGTCGGCGAGGATCTTGTGCATCTCGCGAAAGGGGCGGCGTTCCTCGGTGCGGGAGGTGGCGGCGACCCCTATCTTGGTCGGCTGCTCGCGAGGGCGGCTATCGACGAGTTCGGCGCCCCCGAGCTGTGCCATCCGGACGAAGTGAGCGACTCGGCCCGCGTGATGACCATCGCGATGCTCGGTGCGCCGACGATCATTCTGGAGAAGGGATTGGCCGGGGAAGAGGTGGATATCGCGATCCGCCGTCTCGAAGAGCACCTTGGGGAAACGGCGGACTACCTCATGCCGCTTGAGATCGGGGGCATAAATTCGCTCGTCCCCATCATGGCGGCGGCGCGCTTGGGTCTCCCGCTGATCGATGCGGACGGTATGGGGCGGGCGTTTCCCGAACTCCAGATGACCACTTTCAATGCGTACGGAATCTCCACGACGCCGCTCGCGCTGACCGACGACCACGGAACGTGGTTGCTGCTCGAAGCGCCGGACGCTGGTTCGGCCGAGGGAATGATCCGCACGGTGGCGGTGGCACTCGGGTGCAGCGCCGTGCTGTGCAGCTATCCGATGACCGGCCGAGAGATGAAGAAGTGCGCGGTTCACGGAACGCTGTCCGTGGCCCGGGACGTCGGGCGCGCCATTGACGCGGGATCCGGTTTCGCCGATCCCGTGCAGGCATTGATGGACCACCTGCGCGGGACCGCGTACTACACGCAGTGTCGGTTGCTGTTCGATGGTCGCGTGGTGGATGTCCGCCGCGAGGTGGAAGGCGGTTTCTCGGTCGGTCATCTGCGCCTCGCCCACTTGGAAGACCGCAACAGGTCCATGGAGATCGTGTTCCAGAACGAATTCCTCGTGGCGCGCGAAGGGGAAAGGCTGTGTGCCGTGGTGCCCGATTTGGTGTGCCTCGTGGAACGCGAGACCGCGCAACCCGTGCTGGCCGATACCGTGCGCTACGGACAGCGGTTGAAGGTCCTCGGGGTGAGCGCTCCGCCTGTCATGCGCTCGAAAGAGTCGCTATCCATCTTCGGACCGCAGGCGTTCGGTCTCGACGAAGCATTCGTGCCGCTGGAGCTGCTGGCGGATTCGTGACGAACGGAACGACGGGCAGGTCGATGAATGCGGCTGTTCGCAATGTGAGCGAAAAGGCGCGGGGAGTCCGTAAGCACACGCCGATTTGGGCGAAGCCACGGTCGGCGTCGTTCGGAGCCAGCAGCTGCCGGGTCGGACTATACGGTGTCGAGGGGTACCCGCGACCGAGCGAGGCCGACGAATGGTGCTCTCGTCGGCCCGCGCTTGGCGAGCGCCAGGGCTATGTGACCCAGCGGCTCCGTTGATGCATTTCGAGTTGACGGCGGAGCAGCGGGCCTTCCGCGACACGGCGCGGGAGTTCAGCGACCGCGAGTTCGCGCCCCAGGCGGCGCGCTGGGACGCAGAGCAGGTGTTCCCGCGGGATGCCATCGAGCGGGCCGGCACCCTGGGCTTCTGCGCCCTCTACGCGCCGCGGGACATCGGCGGCATGGACCTGCCGCGGCTCGATTCGAGCATCGTGCTCGAGGAACTCGCGCGGGGCTGCACCTCGACGACGGCGTACATCACGATTCACAACATGGCGCTCTGGATGATCGCCGAGTTCGGGTCGGAGGACGCGAAGACGACGTTCGGACCCGGGCTCGTCTCGGGCGAACGGCTGGCATCGTACTGCCTCACCGAGCCCAACGCCGGGTCCGACGCGGCTTCGCTCAGGACGGTCGCGCGCAAGGACGGCGGCTGTTACCGGCTGACCGGGACGAAGGCATTCATCTCCGGGGGCGGTGACACGGACGTCCTGGTGGTCATGGCGCGCCTGTCCGACCGGGCCGGGGTGCACGAGGGTGCTGGCGGGGTATGCAGCTTCGCGATCCCGGCGGACAGCCCCGGCGTCGCTTTCGGGCGCAAGGAAGCCAAGATGGGCTGGAACAGCCAGCCCACCCGACAGATCGTCTTCGACGACGTGGAGGTGCCCTCCGCCTACCGTCTCGGCACCGAGGGCGACGGTTTCAAGATCGCCATGCGGGGCCTCGACGGCGGCCGCATCAATATCGCGACGTGTTCGGTGGGCACCGCGCAGGCGGCGTTCGACGCGGCCACCGCTTACCTCAGCGAACGACACCAGTTCGGCCAGCCGCTGGCCAACTTCCAGGGACTGCAGTTCCGGCTTGCGGACATGGCCACGGACCTCGTCGCTGCGCGCAACATGGTGCGCATGGCCGCTTGGAAGCTCGACCGCGTCGACCCCGATGCCACCATGTACTGTGCGATGGCCAAGCGGTTCGCGACGGACGCCGGCTTCGAGATCTGCAACCAGGCGCTGCAGCTCCACGGCGGCTACGGGTATCTCAAGGAGTTTCCGCTCGAACGCCACGTCAGGGATACGCGCGTACACCAGATACTCGAGGGCACCAACGAGGTGATGCGGGTCATCATCTCGCGCCGGCTCCTGATGGAGCAGGCGGTCGAGTTGGTCTGACCGTGGTGCGTGGTCGTACCGGCCGCGGCACAAACAGGGAAAGGACAGGGGAGTCCCGCCATGACCATCGAGTCGCGATCCGGCAAGCTGCGAGCGGAGGTGCGCGGGCGCACCGTGCTCGTGACCGTCGACAACCCTCCGGCCAATACCTGGGACCGGGAGAACCTGGCGGCGCTCACCGACCTGGTGGACGACTGCGAGGGGGAGCCGGAGGTCTACGCCATCGTGGTCACCGGCGCCGGCGACCGTTTCTTCTCGGCCGGGGCGGACCTCAAGGTGTTCGCGGACGGGGACTGCGCGGTCGCCGCCGAGATGGCGGCGGCGTTCGGCCGGGCGTTCGAGCGCCTCGCGGCGTTCCGCGGCGTGACGATCGCGGCGATCAACGGCTACGCGATGGGCGGAGGCCTGGAATGCGCCATGGCGTGCGACATCCGCATCGCGGAGAGCCAGGCGTCCATGGCGCTGCCCGAGGCGTCGGTGGGACTGCTCCCGTGCGGCGGCGGCACGCAGAACCTGGCCTGGCTGGTCGGGGAAGCCTGGGCCAAGCGCATGATCCTGTGTGGCGAGCGCGTGGACGCCGACACCGCCGCCCGCATTGGCCTCGTGGAGGAAGTGGTCGCCACGGGAGGCGCGCTGGAAGTGGCGTTGGCGCTCGCGGAGCGGGTGTCCGGCCAGAGCCCCCCGGCGGTCGCGTCCTGCAAGCGCCTGATCCAGAGTGGGCGTTCGTCGTCGATCGCGGAGTCGTACCAGGGCGAGCGGGACGCGTTCGTGGACCTCTTCGACACGGCCGACCAGAAGGAAGGCGTGACGGCGTTCCTCGAGAAGCGGCCGCCACGCTGGATCAACGGCTGATGCCGGACGCCGCCGAGCCGGCACGGATCCGGTTCGAGGAGCTTGCGCTGGCGTCGGGGCGGTGCCTCGCGGTGGCGACCCTCGACTCCGAGGAAACGCTCAACGCACTCTCTCTGTCGATGGCCCGGGCGCTCGAGGGGCGACTCGTGGAGTGGGCCGGCCGCGAGGACATCGTCTGCGTGCTGCTGAGGGGCGCGGGCGAACGCGCCTTCTCCGCCGGCGGCGACATCCAGGACCTGTATCGGGCGATGGTCAAGAACCATGCCGCAGGGAGGGTAGTCGACGACACACCGGATCGCTTCTTCGAGGCGGAATACCGGCTCGACTATCGCATCCACACCTTTCCGAAGCCGGTCGTGGCGTTCGGGTGCGGCTTCGTCATGGGGGGTGGGCTCGGGCTCTACTCCGCGTCGCGCATCCGGGTGGTCACGCCCACTACCCGCATCGCGATGCCGGAAGTGACCATCGGCCTGTTCCCGGACGCGGGTGCGACCTGGATCCTGCGGGGGCTGCCGCCGCACCTGGCGCTGTTCCTGGGGGCCACGGGGAACCGGATGGATGCGGCCGACGCCCTGTACGTGGGCCTCGGTACGCATTTCGCGCCCACCGATTGCGACGCCGTAGCCGCGCTGGTCGCCGCGGACGGCGATCCGGAGCGGGCCTTTGGCGCGGCTCCCGCGCTCGAGCCCGCCAGCCTGCAGGTGGCCGAGCCGATACTCCGCGAGGCCGTGCCGGAGATTCCCGCCGATGCGGCGGATGCACGGACTGCGCTGGAATCGCTGTGCGGAGCCGGAGACTGGTTCGAGCGTGGTCTCGCGACGCTGCGCGGCGGCTGCCCGACCACGGTCGGCATCGTTTGCGAGCAACTGCGCCGGTCGCCGGCCCTCGACCTCGCGGACTGCTTCCGCATGGAGATGGTCGTCGCGAGCCGCTGCGCGCGGTTCGCCGATTTCACCGAAGGCGTGCGTGCGCTGATCATGGACAAGGACGGTACGCCGCGCTGGCGGAGCGACGGGGCGCACACGCACGTGCTCGCCCACTTCGAACCGCCCTGGGAGGTAAACCCGCTGTTCGATCTCGGGAGGACGGGGAGATGAGAGTAGGATTCATCGGCGTCGGCAACATGGGGGCGCCGATGGCCAGGAACCTGGTGGCCGCCGGCCACGCGGTCGCGGTGTACGACCTCGTGGAGGATCTCGTCGCGGCGTGCGCGGCCGCCGGGGCGGCGTCCGCCGAGTCGGCCCGGGCGGCGGTGTCCGATGCGGAGGTCGTCATCAGCATGCTCCCGGCGAGCCGGCATGTACGAGGGCTCTACCTCGAGGACGGCCTGCTCGCCGTGATCGATCCGTCCGCCACGGTAGTCGACTGCTCGACCATCGCGCCGGCGACGGCGCGGGAGGTAGCCGGGCGTGCCCGCGAGCGCGGCATAGACATGCTGGACGCACCGGTGTCGGGGGGCACGGCCGGCGCCGAGAACGGCACCCTGACCTTTATGGTGGGCGGCGAGGGCGCCGTGCTCGACCGGGTCCGGCCGCTCCTCGAACACATGGGGGTGAACATCTTCCACGCGGGTGGCCCCGGGGCGGGACAGACGGCCAAGGTGTGCAACAACATGCTCCTGGCCGCCCAGATGGCGGCGACGGCGGAGGCGCTCGCGCTCGGGGCGGCGGGCGGGCTCGACCCGGGAACCCTGTCCGCGATCATGCAGCGCTCGTCGGGCGGCAACTGGCCCCTGAACGTCTACAACCCGTGGCCGGGGGTCATGGAGGGCGTCCCGGCGTCACGCGGCTACACGGGCGGTTTCCTCGTGGACCTGATGATCAAGGACCTCGAGCTCGCCCTCGACGCCGCCACCGAGAGCGGCACGCCGGTCGCCATGGGGTCGCTGGCCCGCAACCTCTACCGACTGCATCGCCAGGTAAACGAAGCTGGCGAACTGGACTTCTCGAGCATCCAGTTGCTGGTGGACCCGGCAGCGGGGGGTAAGCCCGGCGCGCAAGATCCCGGGTGCAAATGGCGGTGTTCGGAAAGGGTCTGAGGTTAACTGTCTGCCGCCGTCCGGGCAGCTGGTCGGGTAGCGTTGCGTTAGCCGCTGCGGGTGCACGGGAGCGAAGCACGCCGCGTGACGCGGTTTGAATGGGGAGCGATGCTGGGCGGTCGAGTGGACCCGCGATAATGGACATCCGTACGCGAGCTCGACGGTGCCGGCCTGGTGTAGCCTGGGGTTCCATGCGGTCGCGATCCCGAATCCGGTGCGAACTTGGCTGGTAGAATGCGTGGTCCGATGCGTCTTGAACAGCAAAGCGAAGGCTTCCTCGCGCGGTCCAAGCTTGAGCCGGTGGCAGCTACTGCAGATTGCGTGAACCGGCGTGCCGAGGCGGCGGGCCTGGATGGTCTGCAGCATGCACGGCTCACCTTGGTCCATGCGCCGGCGGGGTACGGCAAGACCACGCTGCTGGGGCAGTGGCTTCGCCGGCTACGCGAGACGGGCGCACGGGTCGCGTGGCTATCCCTGGACGAGTTCGATGCGACGCTGGACCAGTTCGCGAGAAGTCTGCTCGAGGCGTGCGCGGAAGCGGAGTTCTTCCGCCGGCGTCAGTGGGCCGGGATGGAGGATCCGGAGTCGGCGCGAGGGGTACTGCTCGCAACACTGTCAGCGTGCGACGGCGAGCACGTTCTCGTGCTGGATGACCTGCACCAAGCTGCGAGCGCGGACGTGGTCCGGTGCCTGAATCACTTGGTTGCGAACCTGCCGCGGGAGTTTCGGATCGCATTGGGCACCCGGGGCTTGCCAGAGGAGTTGGTGACTGCGGACCTCAGGGTGCACGACCAGCTGTTCGAGGTCTCGGAACGGGATCTTCGGTTTTGTGAGGACGACGTGTTGGCCTATTTCGGACCACGCATCGGGGAGCGGAATCGAGTGGTGCTGGTCGGCAGGTTGCTGCGACGGACGGAAGGGTGGCCGGCGGCTCTCCAGATAGTCCGCCGGCGGTTGGACGATGGCGACGGTCTTGAGGCCGCGCTGCGAGACCTCTCGGGCCGAAGTGCGGATTTGGCGCACTACTTTCTGGAGCAGGTGTTCGGCGGGTTGAACGAGAACCAGCGGCAGTTCCTTCTCCGCACATCGATTCTTGAGCGGGTCAACGGGGAACTGGGCAGCCGCCTCTACGGCAATTCCGAAGGGTGGCACGTGCTGGAGGAGCTCGAACGGCACGACGTGTTCGTTCATCTGATCGACGACGCCCGCGACTGGTTTCGGTACCACGGGCTGTTCAGGGAGTTTCTGTTGGAACGTCTTCGGCGCGATACCGTTGAGGTTGGCGACCTGCATGCGCGGGCCGCGTGTTGGCTGCACGAGCACGGGGACCCGGTCTCGGCGCTGCGGCATGCGCAGCAGAGTGGGCAGGCCGAACTGGTCGCGGCGATACTCGAGTCCGTGGGCGGGTGGCAGTTCGCTGTCCAAGGCAACGTGGCGTTGGTAGAGAGTGCAGTTGAGTTGCTTGACGAGACGGTGAGGAATCGCTTTCCGCGCGTACAGCTTGCGTCGATCTACCTCGCGGCCCGTCATGGCCATGTAGACCGGGCGCGGACGGAAATGGACGCGCTTCGGGAGGCGGCCCCGTGCGCGGATGCCGAGTTGTGGGGCGAGTTGGAGATCATGTCGGCCTTGCTGGCGCGCTATGGGGACGAGATCGACGAGCGCCAGCTCCGAATGCTGGAAGCTCTCAGCAAAGAACTTCCGGTGCACAATCACGTCTTGCAGGCGGTGCGGTGCAATCTGCTTTGCGCGTTTTACGTTAGCACGGCGCGCTACGCGGCCAGCGTTCCGAGCGGCGACCAGGCGATTGCGCACTTCCGCGCGTTCGGGTCCGTGTTCGGCGAGGTGTTCATCTACTTCCACCAAGGCTACGCGTACGTGCAGCAGACACGACTGCGGGACGCAGAGGCGTTGTTCTTGGCGGGCCTCGACATGGCCCGGGAGCGATTCGGCCGGAGCAACGACCTGGTCGCAATCGGGGGCGTCTTCTTGGCGCTGATCCACCACGAGCGTAACCAGATAGCCCGGGCGCAGAAGCTGCTCGATGCGTCGCTCGAGCACGTCGAACAGTTCGACGGCTGGTTCGAGGTCTATGCGTCCGCATACGGCATCGCGCTTTCGATCGCTGAGTCGAACGACGATGACGACTGGTTATTCGACGAACTTGTGGGCCGCGCTTCGGCGACGGCGAGGGAAAGGCGGTTGCCCCGGCTGGCGCAGTGCGTGTCAATCCGCCGCGCGGCGCGGGCGTTCGACTCGCTGGAGCGCGAGGCGGTGGAAACGCAGTGTGAGGAATGGATGGAGGCGTTGCAGGACTGCCGGCATCCGGTTGTTCGCCACGAGTTGGCGTTGGGCGCGTGCCGGGGGTTCATCCGTGTCGGCGCGCACGAGCGGGCGACGTCAGTGCTCCAGACGGAGGCGGATGAGGCCCGCGCGGACGGGCGGGTTCGAACTTGGCTGAGCTGTTCGATCCTTCTGGCGGGGGCGCTTTGGCATGTCGAGCGCAAGCCTCAAGCGCTCGCGGCGTTCGAGTCGGCGGTATCGACCTGCCTGTTCGAGGGCATCAAGCAGCCGTTCGTGGAAGAGAGCGTCGTGTTGCCGGATGTGATGCCCAGGTTGATCGAAGCGGTGTCCGCAAGACGTACCAACAGGCTGCGCGAGGCCTACTTGGCCGAGCTTTCGGTGGAGATGGCTGCGCGCGCCGCCCGGGCCGGCACGACGGGCGAAGGAGTGCTCAGTCGACGCGAGCAGCAGGTGCTCCGGCTGCTCGTAGAGGGCCTGACTTACCGAGAGATGGCTTCGGAACTGGAGTTGTCGGTGAACACGGTCAAATTCCACATGAAAAACCTGTACGGCAAGCTGGGCGTACAGAACCGGCGCGCAGCGATCCAAGCAGCAGCGTTGACGCGTTTGCTCTAAGTGCTTCTGGTCCGCAGCCTTGTAGGAAGTTGCTAGCGGGGGAGCACCCCACCTAGGTTCACCCGACCGAATCGAAGGGCTCACACGCAAGAGGCGTGGGCGTCGTTGGCGTGTTTCGCAGCGACGAGGTCATCTCACTACTCGGAAGCGGCTCTCATCGGCCAGGCCGGGCGTAGATGCTGCCGGGAAAGCATATGAGGTCGACCGTAACCCTGGCATCGTCACAAGGCACGGCGCAGCTCGAACCAAGGGACTGCTTTGCCGCCCCTCAGCTCGGTGGGGAGATGGCGGCGCTGTCAGCGCAAAGCGATGGACTCGATGCGAAGACGTGAGCAGGCCGTTCTTGCCGCCGCGGGGAGAGCCGCGTGATTGCGGTTGCAAGGCGGGGGGACGAGAGCCAGCGACGTGGCGAACTCGCGGCGGTCGGAAGTTAGACCTACCCTTGCCTTATGTGGAACCTACCCGTGTGGTGTGTTCAGCAATGTGGGAGGAGCGCCTATGTTCGCGATTTGTTCGGCAGTCGCTTCGGAGACGGAGGAGGGATGGATGGTCCGGATGCACATACGAGAATTGGCCATTTACGGGATCGTAGGCGGGATTGCGTTGATTTCCGGCGCTGCGGCGACGGCGGAGGCGACCCAGCCGGAAGAGGTGGCTACGGAGCAGGTGGCGATCATCGAGGAGGTCTTCGTGACGGCGCTCAAGCGCAAGCAGCCGCTGAGCGACGTTGGCGTGTCGGTGACCGCGTTCGCAGGCGCAGACTTGGAGGAACTCGGCTTCGACGAGCCGTCGGATATTGCGGCGCAGACACCCAATCTCAACGCGAACATCGTGTTCGGCAACAGCATTCCGAACATCAGCATACGTGGCATTGGCTTGAACGACTACGCTGTCAACAACAATCCGGCCGTCGGTGTGTACGTGGACGAGGTTTATTTGGTGTCTCCCGCGATGCTCTCGTTCCAGCTCTTTGACCTCGACCGCGTGGAAGTGCTCAAGGGTCCGCAGGGGACCCTGTACGGTCGCAACACGGCTGCCGGGGCGGTCAACTTCGTGAGCCGGCAGCCCGAGGACGAGTTCGAGGCGTACATAGATGTGGGCTACGGCAACTTGAACCGTACGGAAGTGGGCGGCGCTCTGAGCGGCCCGCTGGGAAAAGGTATCTCGGCGCGAGTCGCCTTTCGCTCGGATAGACAGGGCCGAGGGCATCAACACAACCGCGCGACTGGGCGGACCGTGGGGAAGGTGGACCGGCTCTCCTGGCGCGGTATGGTGCGGTTCCAGCCGTCGGACGCCTTGGACATTGTGGCGGAATGGCACTCGGGGCGTGACCGATCGGACACGCTCTTGCTTAAGGTGGACAACATTTTCACTCCGGAGGACGACGTCTACTTTCCCGGGGATCCGTTCAACTCCAGCGGGCGCCCCGACACCTACATGGACGTCGAGAGCGACGGCGGCGCGCTGACGGCGAACTGGGTGTTAGCGGACGGGGTGACGCTCACTTCCATTACAGCGGTTGAGGACTTCTCGCGGCTGCACGTGGAGGATCGAGACGGCACGACGCTCAGCCACCTTGATGGGGCGTTCGCGAATGACATTGAGCAGTTCTCGCAGGAAGCGCGGCTGACCTGGGAGACGGGCGGGCTCGTGGCGATCGCGGGCGCGATGTTCGCGTCCGACGAGGTGAAAACGCGGAATTTTTTCGAGACAGACGACTTCTTCCAGGCCGGCATCTTCCCGTTCCGGGCCGTGGGCCACGAGTATCGGCAGGAGACGGATGCCAAGGCGGCGTTCCTGAACGCGGAGTGGCAGTCGAGTCCGGACTGGCGGCTCACGGCGGGCGTGCGCTACACCGACGAGGACAAGAGCTTCTCGAACGCGTTTACGTTCATTTACGTGGACGCGTTGCCCGGGGCGGGCGGGACGCAGGTGGACATCTTCCCGCCCGTGCAGGAGACGTACACCGCGGCCGACGTTTCCGGACGGATCGGCCTCGATTACACGGGTTGGGAGAACGCGCTGGTCTACCTTAGCTTCGCGAAGGGGTTCAAGTCGGGGAATTTCCAAGGCCAGTTGACGTTCAATCCGGCTGATCTGGCCCCGTTCGAGGCAGAAGAAGTGCTCTCCTACGAGGTGGGGTTCAAGGGTCGCCTGGCGGACAACGCGGTATACCTGACGGTGGCCGCGTTCTTCTACGACTACGAAAACGCTCAGATTTACGGTTCCATTTATACGGAACCGATCGACCCGCTCTTTGGGATCGACAACCTGGGAGACGCGGAGGTAGTTGGGGCAGAGTTGGACTTGTCTTGGCAGGTGACCGCCGCTCTGGGTATGCACGTTGGGCTGGGTCTGCTTGACACGGAGATCACAAAATCCGTCTTGTCGACGGTGGCGATCGGCAGTTGGCTGCCGAATGCGCCTGAGACCAACTTCAACGCCAGGGTTGACTATTCCCGGAGCCTGGCGAACGGCTTGATCTTCGAGTTGCTGGTGCAGACCAGCTACAAGGGGGAGGTGGCCTACGACATCGTCCGCGCCCCCCGGGAGACGATCGAGAACGGCTACTGGCTCACCGGCTTGCGCGCCGTGATCCGGAGTTCCAGCGAGGAGGAAGGGTGGGAACTGGCCCTGTGGGGCAGGAACCTTTTCGACGAGGAGTACCGGGCGCAAGTGCTGACTTCCACGGTGGGCTGGGGCGAGACTTGGGGGCTGCCTCGTACTTACGGCGTGAAACTGACCTATCGCAGGTAGCCGTCAACCGATGCCGTCTGCCCGTACGAGGTCGTGGGGTCCGGCGATCGAGAGCCGCGCGCGGGAAGCGCGTGCGCTTCGGGACGGATCGCAGCGAATTGGGACGGTGACATGAGTGCCAGGCCACGGTTGCACGTGCCCCGAGCCCCGGCGCGGCCCGGCGAGGCGCCGGATTTCGCGTACTTGCAGATCTCCCCGGCCGGGGCGGTTCGGAGACCGACGGTGGAAGCTGCCGCGAAAGATTTGTCGGACTGCAGCGACCCCATGGTGCGGGTACTTGACGAGCAGCACATGGCGACGGGGCCATGGGATCCGGAGCTGGAGGACGAGACGCTACGGGCAGCCCTCCGACACATGCTGCTGACTCGCATCTTCGACGAACGGATGCAGCGTATGCAGCGCCAAGGCGAGATCTCCTTTTACGTCAGTTCGCGCGGCGAGGAGGCCGTGTCGGTGGGTTCGGCCATGGCATTGCCCCAGGGAGACATGCTGTTTCCGTCATACCGGAACCAGGGCGTGCATTTCGCCCGAGGACGGGCACCGGTGGAACTGATGTGCCAGTGCCTGTCGAACGTGGGCGACATGTGCAAGGGCCGGCAGCTCCCGACGCTCTACCACTGGAAGGAAGGCAACATCTTCTCTATCTCCGGCAACTTGGCAACGCAGTTTCCGCACGCTGTGGGATGGGCCATGGCCTCGTCGATCCTAGGCGAAGACACCGTAGCAGCGGCATGGATAGGCGAGGGGTCGAGCGCGGAGGCGGACTTCCACCATGGGCTGACCTTCGCGGCGGTCTATAGGGCGCCGGTGGTCCTGATGGTGGTAAACAACCAGTGGGCCATCTCGACGTTCCAAGGGCTGGCTGGTGGGGAGGAGCGGTCGTTCTCTGCCCGCGGCCCGGGATACGGCATTCCGTCGTTTCGTGTGGACGGAAATGATGTGTTGGCGGTCTATGCCGTGACGCGGTGGGCCCGAGAGCGTGCACGCGCAGGCTACGGCCCGACACTGATTGAGCAGGTGACCTATCGCGCCGGGCCTCACTCGACAAGCGACGATCCGAGTCGATACCGGCCGCGCGACGACTACGCTCACTGGCCCCTGGGCGATCCCGTCGAGCGTTTGAAACGGCACCTGATCGAGGGAGGTCGGTGGGACGAAACGCGGCATGAGGCGCTCCAGACCGAGTTGACAGAACTGATTGGCGCTCACTGGACGCGGGCGCGCGACTTTGGCACGGCCAACGACGGGCCGCGTCTCGACAGCGCGTTGATCTTCGAGGACGTGTATCGCGAACTCCCGGACCACTTGCGGTCGCAGCAGGGAGAGCTTCAGCGCTTCAAGGATGGGACTTGAGTGTGGCACGTATGAATATGGTCCAGGCCCTGAATTCGGCCATGGATGTGATGCTCGACCGCCACCCCGAGGTTGTCTTGATCGGGGAGGACGTGGGCTATTTCGGCGGGGTGTTTCGTTGCACCGACGGCCTGCAGCGCAAGTATGGGGAGAGCCGCGTTATCGACGCTCCCATTGCGGAGGGCGGGATCGTCGGTGTGACGGTCGGGATGGGCGTGCGCGGACTGCGACCTGTGGCCGAAATCCAGTTCGCCGACTACATCTATCCCGGATACGACCAGATCGTGAGCGAGTTGGCGCGGCTACGTTACCGTACTGCGGGAGATTTTTTCGCGCCGGTGACGATCCGCGCCCCCTGCGGAGGGGGCATTCGCGGGGGCCAGACGCATTCGCAGAGCCCGGAAAGCCTGTTCACGCATGTGTGCGGCCTGAAGGTCGTCATGCCGTCCACTCCCTACGACGCAAAGGGTTTGCTCATCGGCGCGATTGAAGACGACGATCCGGTGATCTTCTTCGAGCCGAAACGGCTCTACAACGGACCGTTCGACGGGGCCCCCGAGAAACCGGCCGTGCCTTGGAACGAGCATCCGGGCTCCGAAGTCCCAAACGGATACTACAGCGTGCCCATTGGCCCAGCCGAGGTTGTCCGGGCGGGCAGCGCGGTGACGGTGTTGTGCTATGGCACGATGGTGCATGTGGCAGAGGCTACGGTGGCGAACATGGGTGTGGACGCGGAGATCATCGACGTCCGCACGATGTCGCCGCTGGACGTGACGACGCTGACGGGGTCGGTGCTCAAGACCGGGCGTTGTGTTGTCTTGCATGAGGCCACGCGCTTCTCCGGCTTCGGGGCGGAGCTTTGTGCCACGGTGCAGGAGGCGTGCTTCCACTATCTCGAGGCGCCGGTGATGCGGGTGTGTGGGTGGGACACGCCGTATCCGCATGCCTTCGAGTGGGAGTACTTCCCTGGGCCAGAGCGGGTCGCGGCGGGGATCGACGCGGTTCTGGCGGATGGCTAGCGGGTTACGTCCTTGGTGACTGAGTTCGTATTCAAGCTGCCAGATCTAGGCGAAGGCACGGTCGATGCCGAAGTGGTTGAGTGGCGGGTGCGTCCTGGGGACGTTGTTGCTGAGGGTGACGTCATTGTGGACGTGACGACCGAGAAGGCGAACGTGGAGATCCCGGCGCCTGTGGGTGGGACGGTGGTCCGGATCGCGGGAGGGCCGGGTGACCGAATCGCCGTGGGAGCGGAGTTGGCGGCTATCCGGACGGAGGTAGCCGCTGACGAGCTGGTGGAAGAGGCCGCTGGAAGGCCGACTCCGCAAGCAGGTGCCGAGGATGCAGAGCATGACTCAATGCTAGGCGACAAATTGGGCACTAAGGTGCTGGCTTCACCTGCTTTGAGGCGGAGAGCACGCGAAGCGGGCGTCGACTTGTCGGAGGTGACCGGCAGCGGGCCGCGTGGTCGCGTGCTGGATAGAGACTTGCAGGCGTTTGTCCAGGGACGGGTAGAAGGCAAGAACGGTCGATTGTCTGTAGATGAAGGGGCCGCGCCAGAGGGCCAGCGCATCATCGGCGTGCGGCGGCGGATCGCCGAACGAATGTCCCAAAGCAAACGTGAGATACCGCACTTCTCCTATGTCGAAGAGGTGGACGTGACGGAGTTGGAAGCTCTGCGGCACGTTCTCAACGAGCGCGACTCGGATTCGGTGCATTTGACGCTGTTGCCGTTCATTGCCTTCGCGCTGGTCCGCGCTCTGCAGGCTCATCCGGAGTGCAATGCGCGCTACGATGCGGAGAGGCAGCTGCTCTATCGGTCGACCGCCGTGCACCTAGGGATTGCTACGCACACGGCAGAGGGTCTGATGGTCCCCGTCGTACGCGACGCCGAAGGCCTCGGGTTGTGGGAACTCGCCGGAGCTATCCAGCGCGCGGTGGAGGCGGCCAGGGCGAAGCGTCGGAAAGCCTCCGACCTGATCGGTTCGACCATTACCGTGACGAGCCTCGGACGTCTCGGCGGATTGGCCGCTACTCCCATCATCAACTATCCGGAAGTTGCCATTATCGGTGTGAACAGGTCCGCGCTGAGACCGGTCGTGAAGGACGGTGGCATCGCAGTTCGGAAGGTCATGAACGTGTCCTCGTCGTTCGATCACCGTTTCGTGGACGGATACAACGCCGCGTCGTTGGTGCAGGAGTTGAAGACGCTGCTCGAATGTCCGGGCACGATGTTCTTGGGGAGTGCGACGAGCGTCTGAAGGTCGGCTCGGATGCGGTTGGGCGCAGTCTTGCCCGGGTCGGCGTCAAAGCGTCGGGGAGCGAGCCGTTGCGCCGGGTTAGATTCCGAGGTCGGCGCGGAGCGGTTCGTCTAGGGGGGCGGAGGTCCACGCCGCTCGGTTGCGGGTCGTGGGTGATCGAGCGAATCATGGTGGGAGACGTGGACAATGTACTTCGGTGCGGAGACATTCATCGTTCGGGTGGCCGATGCGAGCATGGAGCCGCGCTTCAGCAAGGGTGACTTCGCCTAGGTGGATCCGGACGAACGGGCGGAACACGGCCGCTTCGTTGCGGCGGAGGACGATGACGGCGGGGGGTGTCGATACGGCTGTTGGCGATCGCGGAAGATCGCCGCCTTTTGCGGCCCCTCAATCCCGCTTGGCCCGAGCGGCTGGTGGACGTGGAAACCGAGATCATGATCAGGGGCGTGGTCGTCTTCGCGGGGCG
>LXNJ01000353.1_pt1 | contig 32699 bp, 21 predicted proteins | sample 809081 | NCBI WGS metagenome assembly LXNJ01 (sample SAMN04870510, study PRJNA318959) | sponge metagenome | biome: sponge; feature: marine sponge reef; material: water | host: Petrosia ficiformis | place: Greece: Milos, Mediterranean Sea | collected 2013-05-29 | depth 5-7 m | reverse complement strand
TGGGTTTCGGTGGTTTCTCCCGGCCGGTACATTTCCTGCTGCCGCTGCTGGGATTTGCTGCCGCGGGTTTAACGGCGTTTTACATGTTCAGGCTGATCTTTCTTACGTTCTATGGAAAACCCAAAGAGAGAACCCTTGTCGAATTCGCCCACGAATCTCCCGGCGTAATGACGGTTCCGCTGATTGTGCTGGCGGTGTTGAGTATCTGGATCTTCTATGCCTGGAACCCGCTGGGCGGAGAGGGCTGGTTTCAACATCTCGTGGAGCGTCCCGAAGCCGGGCTGCTCGCGGGCAGCGGCGCGCCGTTGCCGATCGAACCCGGAACAACCGTCTATGCTGCGGGTTCAGACGGCGATGCCGCACACGCCGCTCATTACCCGGCAATGATCCTTTCGTTGCTGGTTGCCGGGGCCGGGATCTATACGGCTTACCGGAAGTATTACAACCGGCGGGAGGAAATGATCGCCCTGGAGGCGACGTTGCTTCAGTCGGGCGGGTTCTTCCGGACGTTGAACCGAAAGTGGTATTTCGATGAACTCTACGAAGCCACCTTTGTCCGTGCGGTAATGGTCGGCCGAACGGTATTGAACTGGTTCGACGCCCACATTGTCGACGGGCTCGTGAATCTGTCAGCCACGTTGACACGGGGTATCTCGTCTATCGATCGACTGTTCGACGAATGGGTGGTGGACGGGTGTGTGAATGCCGTCGCAGGGGTGATCAGGTGGGCCGGCAGCGGGCTGAGACGCGTTCAGACGGGTCGGCTGCAGACCTACGTCGTTCTGGTTATGGGTGGTATTCTGGTCCTGATGGTGATCAGATTGATGGTTGCGTGACCTGTCGTCATGTGAATGACCTGTCGTAATCCGACCCGTGGATCCGCGAACAACGCGCTGACAAACGTCGCGCCAATACAGAACAACAGAACGATTCCGGGAATTGGCACCCCGGGCGGTTCTGCCATCCGACCGGGACGTGCGATTCTGAAGGAGGTAGCCGACAGATGGATCAGTGGATTCTTTCACTCTTGACCTTCGTTCCCGTGCTCGGTGCCGTGGTCATTCTGCTGATGCCCGGCAGGGCGGTCGATGCGATTCGCCGGGTCGCCCTCGCTGCGACCGGAATTTGCCTTTTGCTGGCCATCTGGCTGTTTCAGGATTTCGATCGGTCTGTGCCCGGCATGCAGTATGAAGTGCGGCTTCCCTGGATCGAATCGTTCAACATCCAGTATTATATGGGCATAGACGGCCTGAGTGTTTCAATGGTACTGCTGACGGCGTTGCTGGGTTTCCTTTGCGTGCCCGCCTCCTGGTCCATCAACCGTGGGGCTAAGGGATATTTCGCACTCTTTCTGCTGCTCGAGACCGGCATGCAGGGTGTGTTCGTATCGCTGGACTTCTTCCTGTTCTACGTGTTCTGGGAAGTGATGCTGTTGCCTATGTACTTCCTGATCGGAATCTGGGGAGGGCCCCGAAAGGAATACGCCGCCATCAAGTTTTTCCTTTATACACTGGCAGGAAGCGTATTGTTGTTGCTGGTCATGCTCGCGTTTTACTTCAACGTCACCGATCCCGATACGGGCAAACATACATTCAATATGCTTGTCATGATGGACCAGGCCAACCACTCGGAATGGCTTCGTGCCGGCATGATTTTCGGGTATTCGGCTCCCGTGGTCATCTGGATGGCCATGTTTATCGGATTCGCCATTAAAGTACCCCTGTTTCCGTTCCATACCTGGCTTCCCGATGCCCACGTCGAAGCGCCTACGGCCATCAGCGTCATTCTGGCGGGGGTACTCCTGAAGATGGGTACGTACGGTATTCTGCGGTTCAATTACCCCATGTTGCCCGATGTCACACGCGACTTCAGTTATTTTCTGGCCGTGATCGGGGTCATCAACATCATCTATGGCGCACTCGTTGCAATGGCGCAGACGGATCTGAAGAAACTGGTGGCGTATTCCAGTATCAGCCACATGGGTTTTGTGATGCTTGGCATGTCGTCGTTCACGCCCCATGGAATCAACGGGGCGGTCTTTCAGATGTTTAATCACGGCACCATCACGGCGATGTTGTTTCTGCTGGTTGGCGTCATTTACGATCGGGCGCATCACCGGTATATTGTCTATCCCAATGATTACGAAGATCCGGATTTGCGCGGGAAACTGGGATTCGGGGGGTTGTGGTCGCACATGCCTGTGTACGGCAGCCTGACGATGGTGGCATACTTCGCCGCGCTGGGTCTTCCCGGCCTTTCCGGGTTTATCAGCGAAGCGCTCTGTTTCCTGGGCGCATTTCAGGTCCACCGCACCATGACAATCCTGGGTACCCTGGGCGTGCTCCTGGGAGCGGCGTACATGCTCTGGGCCTTTCAGCGTCTGTTCATGGGGCCGTTCAACGAACGGTGGAAAGATCTGCCCGAAATCAATGGGCGCGAGATTTTCAGCCTGGCTCCGCTGGCGGTCATCGTTATTGTCCTGGGCATCTATCCCTCGCCGGTACTGGATCTGCTGGCGCAGTCGCTCGGAGAGCTTGTAAAGGACCTGAACGGACCGGTTATGTCCGCATTGCAGCGGTAGTGGCGTGAAGAGAAATTCGATCTTCCGGGTCTTCGCTGCGTTTTGGGCCCGATATCGATAGGAGGTGCGATCCTTTGGCTGAGGCCATTAAATACGCGATCGCGGTGAATCTGGACGGCCTGCAATATATCTGGCCGGAGATCATCATTACGGTTGCAATTATAGGCATCGTGACCGTCGATCTGATCCTGACCGCCAGGAAAAAGGCGTTGTTGACGGGACTGACGCTGCTTGTTCTTGCGGCCTGTCTGTTTTCGATCGCGGATTTGTACGACGAGCCGCCCAGGTCGCTGTTCATGGGCATGATCGCCCTGGATGGTTTTGCCCTGTTCTTCAAGCTTGTTATCGTGGTCACGACCATCCTGGTCACGCTGTTCGGCCTGCAATCGCGGGACATCGACGCCGACCGCGTGGGTGAATTCTACGCGCTCTTTCTTTCTGTCGGGCTGGGCGGCTTTCTGATGGCCGGTGCGACCAATCTGCTGATGATGTATCTTGCCCTCGAACTCGTCAGTCTGCCTTCCTACGTGCTGGCGGGCTATCAGAAACGGGTCCGGCGATCCAACGAGGCGGCGCTTAAATATGTCGTCTACGGCGGGGTGTCGTCCGGTATCATGCTCTACGGATTCTCCCTGATCTACGGCCTGACGGGTACTCTGGATATCTACGGAATTGCCGCGCGCCTGGGAACCACCGCACCATATGAACTGACGTTGTTTCTCGGCGCGACGCTCGCGATGGCCGGTTTCGGATACAAGGTGGCTTCGGTACCGTTTCACTTCTGGTGTCCTGACGTCTACGAAGGTGCGCCGACTCCGGTGACGGCGTTTTTCTCAGTCGCGCCAAAGGCGGTAGGATTCGCCATGCTGGCGCGGTTCTTTTACGTGGGACTTTCCGCTTTTGACGGTGCGTCGGGCACTGGCGCCGCGTTAGGTGTGGCATGGCCGCAGTTACTCGCTCTCATTTCGGCTTTTACAATGACACTGGGCAATCTGACGGCCATCTGGCAGCGCAACCTGAAAAGGCTGCTTGCGTACTCCAGTATCGCCCACGCGGGCTATATGATGATGGGTGTGGTGATGTTGTCGTCCGCGGGCCTGAAGGCAGTGATGTTTTACGCAGGCGCCTATCTGTTTATGAACCTGGGTGCGTTTCTGGTTGTTCTGCTGTTGGCCGAAAGAATCGGAAGCGAGGACATCGCGGATTACAGCGGCCTGGGGTGGCGGTCGCCCTGGATTGCGTTGACGATGTCTGCGTTTCTTTTTTCTCTTACGGGACTGCCGCCAACCGCAGGTTTTGTTGGGAAGGTGTATCTGTTTGCCGCCGTTGTAGATGGTGGGCTCTACTGGTTGGCGGTCGTGGGTGCGCTCAACAGTGCCGTTTCCTTGTATTATTATGCGAGGGTTGTGCGCGCCATGTACCTCGAGAAGCCCCGCTCAGATACGCCTGTCGCCATATCCCGGTTCGCCACGGCAACTCTGGCCGTATTGTTTGTGGGTACGCTGCTGTTTGGCGTCTACTGGGCGCCGCTGGCCGATCTGGCCGAAACGTCTACCGCGATCTTCCTGAACGGAGGGGATGCCGTTCAGGCCATGATGCGGTAATACGGTGTGCCGGACTGTGAGGAGCGGATCCGATATGGACCGTATCATGTAAGTTCCGGTTTTTTTTGGCACAGACACGATTACGGCCCCGCGATCCTGAATCGCGGGGCCGCTTTCTTCGAACCCGGTTTTGAACGCTATCCCCAGGCCTTTCCGCTGGCGCTTCTTTTCTTTTTTCTCAGATCGCCTTTTTCGACCAGAAACCCGAGCAGATTCTTGCGTCCCAGGGTTCTAAGGTAGCTCAATAGAGAGATTTCAGCTTCCTTTGCATTGAGCTTGTGGGTGTCGCACAATCGCTTGATCATTGCGGCCACGGACGTGCGGCCGTCACACATATTCCAGACCTGAGAGCCGATCTCATCAAGGACCAGCGTTCGTTTTTCAGGCACCCAGAATATCTTGGAAAGGATCTTCACCTTAGTGGTATCCGCGCGCCTCAATGTAATGGTCACTTCGTCGTCTTTGTTCGTTTTCCATTCCAACTGGCTGTTCCGGGCAGGTTTGGAGTTGAACATCGCCTCCCGGCTGATCTTGGGCTGTCTCTTCAAGGAGAACAAGGACATATGACTTCCCCGGGTTCAGGGATAGAGACGGGCCGTCCGTTAGTGTTCCGTGCACTCCGGAACGGCATCCTGGTGGCAGATCACGGAGCGGCGGGCATTTTCAATGTCGGCCGCGTCCTTCTGTTTCTTGTAGTAGGTGTGAACCGCGTATATCTTGTTTACTTGATTACAGATCCAGACGCGGGCTTCCATATTCAGACGCGGCCTGACATTCCAGAAAGGTAGAGGCATCAGCAAGCCCCGCCAGCGGCTCTTGGGTTTTCCGCGAAGTAGCAGACCAGGATGGCTGCCGACACTGGACTCGCGGGCGTCCAGATTGACCTGCCGCAGGCTTTTGCGGAAAAATTCCTGATACCAGTCCAGGAGTGTGCGTCGCTTCAGGAGTACCTGGGCAAGGCTGAGCCGGTCAACCTGAAGGATATTCTGGCCGTGCTGAAAACAGAGTCGAAGATGTCCGGACTTGAGGTCGTAGGTTTCAAGGGAAAACAGGGGAGGCGATGAACACACGAGGTCGTATAGCGCCCAGGTTCTGTGACCGTCGGGTGAGGTATCCCGGATCGAGTTCAGAATCCTGCTGATATTCTCCCGCGCATCCTCCTCCGGTTTTGTCCGGATTCTGACGAACAGGAGCCTGTCGGAACGCAGGCTGTAGAATGCCAGCGCGTGGACCCGGTACTCAGCCTGCCAGGCGAAAAAGACTGGAGAACGCGCATCGGGCAGATCAATCCACCCTGCATCGGGATTGCGGTTGATATCGATGCGTTTCTTTTCCTTGCCGGCGCTCTGGGTGAGTCCATCGACAAAGCGGTCCACGATTGGCGCGACTCGCTCGTCTCCCCGGGCATCCTTCCACTCAATTTCCAGTCTGGCCAGTGTGGGGTCATCCAGGCGAACGCTACCTGCCTTGAAATCGCCCGTTATCTTGCCGGGATTCCACTCCAACGGCACCTCGAGTGTCAGCCCGTGCCACCCGAACAGGGACCAGTCTGAATAACGTAAGGGCTTCAAGTGACGCCACCTCCTACCAGGCAACCCGTTGAAAAAGCTCAACCGGGCTGCCTGCCTGTGCGGTGCACGCAGACAGGCGGCCGGCTCGCGTGGCCGAATGACTTCGTTGCGCTCCCTCGCCGAATCCAACAGGTCGACTCGGTCTCGCCTGTGGAGCGACTTTACCAACGGACTACTGGAGAGCCAGTGCGCAGGATGGATAAATATACCTAACCCGACACACCTGTCAAGCACTTTATGTTTTACCTAAGTATAGGTTTTGCAGTGATTTGCAATTGAACTTAGAGGTGACGTCGTGTGGATTTTCCGTTTGGCGAGAGTAATCGTCCAATGACAGATCGACCTTTCTTGCCGCAGAGCCAGGGCGCCTCGCCGCACAAAACAGATGTTGACGAATGAACTAATGTTCACTATATTCAAATGAGCAGTGTCCATGTTCGCGTGCCGGAATTGGAACGAGCAGGCCGGTTTTTTCGGATTTTGAAAAGAGCGTTTGGCTTTTGAGGAGATGCGCGATGCGTCATAAGCTGACGGACAGGCAGAGGGAAATCTACGAATTTATCGCCCGGACGATACGGGATGGCGGCGCCCCTCCTACTATTCGGGAGACCATGGATGCCTTCAACATTGCTTCCACCAATGGTGTGCGAACCACGCTGGCCGCTCTTGAAAAAAAGGGTTACATCCGGAGGCGTCCGATGGTGTCGCGGGGTATCGAGCTTACGGACTATATGGAACGCGACGTTCCCGGGGTATCCGGGTCGCGGGACGTGCCGGTAATTGGACGCGTGGCTGCCGGGGAGCCCATTCTGGCAACCGAAAACGTGGAGAGTACAGTGGCTATCGATCGTTCCTTTCTGCCGTCGGAGGACGTTTTCGTTCTTCGGGTCAAAGGCGAGAGCATGCGCGATGCAGGCATTCTGGACGGAGACTATGTGCTGGCGCGACATCAGGAAACGGCGAGCCCTGGGGAGATTGTGGTGGCGGTAATCGGAGAGGAGGCAACCGTCAAGCGATATTTCCCCGAGGCAGGCCGTGTACGGCTCATCCCGGAAAACGAAGCTTTCGAGGCCATTGTGGTGCAACCAGGCCGCGACGAGTTCCGCATTGCAGGCAAGATTGTGGGCCTGATGCGTCGATTCTGAGATTATCTGAACGCACCGGCCCTGAATTTTCGCCTCTCTCGAATTCGAGGGGGGTTTTTCTATGGTTCTGTCGATTCATTGCAAATGGAGGGTTTCGTACCCGCCTGTCGACGCTCTTTCCTCAGTGAGCGGTCAAGGAGAACCAACCACCTGGTTTTCGAAATCCGCTCATGGCTTTTGGATTTATCCGGTACGAACCGGCTTCCGGACATAGTGTTTTCCAGGTCGTTGCTCGGCGATGCCGGCCAGCTCCAGAGACAGAAGTACAGAGAGCACGCTGGCGGACGGCAAATCCGTACGTTCGGCAATGGCATCGATATGGGCCGGCAAGTCAGGCGAAAGGCATTCATAGACCTGGCGTTCCCGTTTCGAGAGTTCCGGGAGTTCTGTCGCCGGCTTCGGACGGGTATTCCGTGGCGGAATTCGCGACAGGTGCGGACGAAGTTCATCCAGAATGTCCTCCACCGATTGAACCAGAACGGCGCCCTGCCTGATCAGCCGGTTTGTACCGCGGCTTCGACCCGAATGAACCGGACCTGGAATGGCGAAGACCTCCCGGTTCTGGTCAAGCGCCAGCCGGGCGGTTATTAACGCGCCACTGCGTTCACCCGCCTCGATAACAAGGACGCCAAGGCTGAGCCCGCTGATGATTCTGTTGCGACGAGGAAAGTTGTGGGCTTCCGCGGATGCGCCCATAGGGAATTCGGAAAGCGTAGCTCCGGTTTCGTTGATGATATGGAACAGGTCCCTGTTCTGTGGCGGATACGGCCTGTCCAGCCCGCTACCCAATACCGCCACGGTGTATCCCCGTTCCGCAAGCGCGCCCCGGTGGACGTGAGTATCGATACCGGTGGCCAACCCGCTAACCACCGTAATCCCTCGACGAACGAGTTCTCCGGAGATCTGAAAAGCAACTTCTCGTCCGTAGGACGTGAATGAGCGGGAGCCCACAATTGCGACGGTGGGTTGCGCACAAACATCTATTTTTCCAAGCACATAGAGGATTGGGGGCGGCGCGTAAGTTTCTCGGAGATAGGCTGGATAGTCGGGACACTGCAGCGTCAGCAGACGAACACACGCATCTTCTGCGCGTTGAAGTTGTTCTTCAGCCCACGACGGGTCGCGATCCGTATGGATCGCACCGGCAAGTTCCGGACCAATGCCGGGCGCCGTGCACAAACGTTCGCGGGTTGCACGCAATACCTCGCCGGGGCTGCAAAACTGACGAAGCAATGCGGAAAACGCGACGGGTCCGAGCCCGGAGACCGAATGAAGCGTCAACCAGTCTAGGATATCTTTGGACATCTTGGCCGGGAAAGCCCCTCGTGCCGCAATCATAGACGGCATGCTGGCGTGGTGTATGGCGGGTTCAGTTTAGCTGTATGCAAAAGAAGTACCAGGAAAAAAACCGGGAATTGTTGCGCAGGAGACATGGTGCGGTGAACGGTGTTTTCAGATGCGGTATCGGGTACGAAAGAATATTGCAGGACACCGTGAGAGGGGGGTATTGTCGGGCAGGCGATGCCGGTGAGGGATTATCCGTGAGATTCGCCGGGGCGGTTCCTGGCGACCAGTTGTCCCAGGAGTTGCACGAGTTCGGGAATGCCTTCCCCGGATACGGAAGAGAAGCAATGGTAGCGGTCCGATCGGGATTTGCGCTCCTGATCGTTTGAAGCCAGAATGTCAATCTTCGTGAGGGCGGTGAGCGAGGGTTTCTTCAGCAGCATGGGGCTGAAGCGATGGAGTTCGTTTCGCAGGATATCCAGGTCATGTTCGGGGTTCAACGACGTGACATCGATAAGGAACAGCAGGATGCGAGTACGTTCTATATGGCGCAGGAATCTGTATCCGAGACCCCTGCCAAGGTGCGCTCCCTCTATCAGGCCGGGGATGTCGGCAACCACAAAACTGTCGAAATCATTGTACGAAACGATGCCGAGGTGCGGCTGCAGCGTTGTAAACGGGTAGTCCGCGATCTTCGGGTGCGCGGCTGAAATCCGGGAGAGCAACGTGGATTTGCCCGCGTTGGGATAGCCGACCAGGCCGACGTCCGCGATAAGCTTGAGTTCCAGTTCAAGGCGCTTTTCCTGGCCTGATTCGCCCGGAAAGGCGGTTTCCGGCGCCCGGTTCGTAGGAGTTGCGAATCGCGCGTTCCCTCTGCCTCCCCGTCCGCCCTTGGCGACGACCATCTGTTCATCGCACGCGGTGAGGTCCGCCAGAGTTTCACCCGTATCGGCATCCCGGACCACCGTGCCGGGAGGAACCGGTATCGTGGTGCTGGCGCCCCGTCGACCCTTGCATTTCTTGCCGGTTCCGGGCCTCCCGTGTTCGGCGCGAATATGTCGGTGAAAGCGATAATTCACGAGGGTGTTCAGGGCGGCATCCGCCACAAAGATCACGTCCCCGCCGTTGCCGCCGTCGCCGCCGTCAGGACCGCCGCGAGGCACGAATTTTTCGCGTCGGAAGCTTCTGCAACCATTACCCCCGTCGCCCGATCTTATGGTAAGAGTGGTCTGGTCGATGAACATGGCTTGGGAGTCCGTTGATCCTGTGGCTCTGCAGGCAAGGTATGGTGTCCGGTCCCGGAAATATGTCACCATTCATCCGCCTGTCTGCGTGCGTGAGATAGCACGCACAGGCAGGCCGATTTATTCCGTCAGGCGAACGTCGCCTTCAGTCGTTTCTCAACCGCCGGCGGCACGAAAGCGGTCACATCGCCTCCAAAACGCGCGATTTCCCGAACAAGCGTGGAGTTGAGATAGGCATATTGCAGACTGGGCATCAGATAGAGGACTTCCAACCGGGGTTCCATCTGACGGTTGGCAACCGCCATTGCAATTTCCAGTTCGTATTCCGTCGTTGTGCGCAGACTGCGTACAACGGTGAAGACGCCGCTCTTTCTGGCAAAGTCAACGAGCAATCCACTGTACTTCGTGACTTCCACGTTGGGACAGTTTGACGAGACTTCCTGAATCATGCGTACACGTTCATCTGGCGGGAACAGAGGGCGTTTCTCAGGATTCAGGCCCACGGCGACGATCAGCCGGCTGCAGATCTTCGCCGTTCGTTCGATCAGGTCCAGATGGCCGAATGTCACAGGATCGAAGGTGCCGGGATAGATCGCCGCGTTCATAATCGCTCCTTCGCAAGGTTCATGTAAGCCAGTCCTGCCGTAATGCTGAAGGCAGACTGGTTCACCAGGAAATGCCGCTGTGATTCCTGGAGCGTCTCGGTTGTGCAGTTCGAAAAGGGCAGGAGGGACTCGAGTCTTTGCCCGCCGGCCGTCTCTATGCGTTGGCTAAGGGTCGCGATCTGATGTTCTTCGCCGCATAACAGTATACGATCAAATTCGGATCTGTTCCGGTTGGACTGTCGCCGCCTGTTGAGCCATCGGCGTATGATGAGGTCGGTTCCTTCCACGTTCGTTGAGTTGCGCAAGGACTCAGGTGGCAACCCGTTAACTTCCCGCGTGTTTTTCACGCAGACAGCCTCTGCCGAAACCAGATTGCCCGATTGCGTCGCCACAAAATAGAGCCAGGGATGTACGCCCATGACGGCGGCGCTGGACCCGGCCCGGCCTTTCGCCAGCAGACTGGCGTAAAACAGTCCGATGGGATCGGCTTCGATCCGGTACTCCCTCACGCGTAACGACGAGAGCAATTCAGAACAGAATTCGACAACCTCCCTGGGAATGGCAATCCAGAACGCTGTTCGCCCGACGGCGAGGTAATCAACGACATACCTGTCGATGGGGTCGACCAGCGTCTGCGCCGCCTCCCACATGATGTGTTCCTGCCGGTCGTCGGACGAAGCCAGCTCCAGCGGGGTCTTTTGCACGTGAAAGAAGCCGCCTCCCAGTGAGATTACAACGGCCCCCGGAACTTCTTGAACCTGCGCGAATGCATGCTGCAGACCTTCCGAAATGCATTGCCGTACTCGCGGTTGAACGGGCCACTGCGGCAGAACAGGCGCGATCAGCCGGGTCTCGAATAACGCACAGAGACGGTATCCCGACTGCGTGCGTTCCAGGCAGGCCAATCGAAGCAAATCACCGGCGATCTGAATCCCCGTTGCCCTGTTCATGGACTGCCTGTCGTAATCTTCGTACCCAGTCTTTCCAGCGTTTTTTTTCCGATTCCCTTTACACGGGACAGATCGTCCACGGACTTGAACGGGCCGCGTTGATTTCTGTCGTCCACAATTCGACGGGCGATTTTAGGGCCGATGCCCGGCAGGCGTGTCAGCTGTCCTGCTGAAGCCCGGTTCAGATCGATTGGCCCGGTGTGCTGCTCTACAGATTCAGTTTCAGCCGGCCGATCGGGAACAGGTACAGCACCCTTTTTGACGTGAAAGTCCGGAAGATCCCGGTCGCCGTAACGTTCAACCAGGTTGACCGCCCCGCCGATCAGCAATGCGGCGGTCAGACCCAGTAACACAAACCGTTCCTTGCGATTGAAGGAAAACATACGAACTCCGTCAGAGGTGGTGGGGACCGGTGGAGGCTTAACAGTCCGTTGATAAAGTCGCTCTGCAGGCGAGGCATGGTGTCCCCTCCCGGAAAAAACGAATCAAGGTTAAATCGCCTTTATCTGCTTGCATATATTCGGTTTTACTTCCCCGAAGAATCACGAATCAAGGTTTACAGCAGGCGGGCATTTTCAATTGAAACGAATTTCTCCCCATACTTTGAATTCCCAGACCCTGTTGTTCAGGTCCCGGAGTTTGTCCTTCCGGTTTTCGTGTCGAAAACGGGTCCCGCCCGTAAACTTGCTGCTGAATTGATATTGACCGGCAAGGCTGGCGTGCCAGCGATCGTCGCTCTGGCGCACAACGGCTTGTTCAGTTTCGGCAGCTTCCGCGCTGCGGGGAATTTCCCTCTTGAGGCTTGTGTTGGTGCCGTATTCCAGGGTCAGGTCGAGGTTGCTCTGCATTTTGCGGAAGAACTTCGAGCTGAGTGAATATCTGAGGGATGCGGAAAACTGGGAGTTTTCTGTTATGGTCGTTCCAATCAGGCGCTCCGCCAGCGTCGGCTGTACCACGGTCGTATCGAGGGCCACGTTTCGCTGGTACCTGAGGTCGCTCTGGCGACTGCGGTTTCTACGGAAGTTCGTGTTCATTCTGTTCTTCCATCGGGCCTGCCATGCGATAAGAGGCCGGAACTCCGTTCTCCGTGTATCGCTGGTCAGGACATTGTCATCCAGCCCCCCATCGCCGCGGAAGATCCGGTTTGTCTTATAGTTGAAACTGAGATTTGAGCTGGTGAACAGCCACCTCAAGACCGGAAGTTCCCCAAGGCCGCGCCAGTTTACGCCAAAATCCGGAAATTCCAGCTTCTGTTCTTCCGTATTGGCGTTGCCAAAGCTTCTCGCATGGTTAAACGTCAGATTGGTACTGCCGCGAAAGCCGGCCGGAAGGCGGACGCCGCCCTTGAGAATCGCGTTATCGGTGATGTTTCTGGTGTTGACCCGTGTAACGCCCCCCGATCCGTAACGAGGCGACGTGGTGGTGTCGGTGAGCCCGAGCTGGAACTTCAACGTGGGTCGACGCCGCAGGCCGAAGAGATTGAATGCGCGGCTACGATACACGTTGAGCTGTACCGCTTCCAATGACCCGCCCAGTCTTCCAATCATCCGGATTACGGAAAACCCGTTCTGGCCCTTCGACGGACGTGCGAGAGGTCGAAAAAGACCCGGCAGGTTCAGGCTGAACCTGCCGCCGACGCGGCTGCTGTTGCCCACGGTCAGTCCTCTGCGTTGATTGCCTATGGGGATACGCTGGCCCCCGGTTTCAAGGCGTTCACGATAGCGGGAGGAGTAATCGGAATTGATGTTGAGCCATTTGGAAACGCGGGGCGTGAAGTTAAAGCTCACCTCCTGATTTCGCGTGGTCTCGCGGCCGAACTGCAGCCTGGCGAAATCAAATGAATTCCGGAGGTCGCGGTTCACCGCGACGGAATAGTTGGCGTTCACGCTGCGAAAGGGAGTCAGTTTTACAGCGAAACTCTCGTTGACGTTGAAGGTTTCGTTCAAAACCGCGATGACATCGGAGGTGTCGCCTTCAACGGCGGAGAAGGATCGCCTGTTGATGTTCTTCCGGTCAAAACGCAGGTTATAACGAAGGGTTGAAGGGAGGTAGAAGAACTGGACATCCTTGAAATAGGAACCCAGCCCCGGGACCCAGTTGAAGATTTTCAGTCCCTGCTGTCTGGACCAGTTGACATCGTAGCTGAAACTTCCGTTGAAATTATGCTCCTTGTTGGACCGGCGCCGCGTGATCGCGCCACTGACCGCGTTATTGGTCAAAAGGTTCAGTGACGCGTTGATCCGGTCGAAGAAGAGTCTGGCTATCCAGCGGCGGTCCTGGGCCGCCGGGCGTTTGCGCATGGAGACATTGAACCGTGAGGAAGCGCGGACCGCGCTCTCCCTGCTCTTCTGCTGTTCGGTCAGCACGATGTCGGACCCCTGCCGGATGCGGGGTATGGAGCCATTCCGGAGGTAATTGAATCGTACCGGGATAACTGTGTTCCACCTGTCGGGCAGGAACTTGTTCAGATTGAACGATCCATTCATGCTGACCTGCGTTGTCGTATTGCCCGTGGAGCGTCCCTGGAGATCCTGGAAGTCGCCGCTCCTGCGTTCCAGATTCAGGCTCACGTTGCCCAGATCCGCCAGTGTCGTCTGAACGTTCAGTAACATGGATACGGCGTTCTTCTTGCGGATTCGATCCACACGGAGTTCGTCCAGCCAGATTTCGTTCTCTCCATCCAGAGGGAATTCCCCGGTGTTTCTGACGCCGACCACGAAAGACTTGATTTTAGAAAGCGCGGGGTTTCCCCGCACGGTATACGTGCCGCCGTGCAGGTCTGCGCGTATCTGACTGGCTTCGCTGTCGTAATCGGCCAGGACCTCTCCGGTCGGAAGGGAAAGCCTCAGGGTGTCGGACGACTGGCCGATGGCCTTGAAGTCCGTGAGTTTTGCCTTGATCTGGGACAGGACGTCGAGCTCGATTCTGAATGTGTTGTCTTCCGGAGACCAGCCCCGATAGATGGGCTTCCTGAACTCATAGAAGTTGAGCGTATCTTCGCCGAAGGGTGAAAACCTCACGAAGAGTTCCACCGGGCTGAATCTGCCGGCGACCGAATCGGGTCCGGCTGGAAAATTGGCCTCGTAGGTGGGTGATGTGGGGTTCCCGCCGTGCACGAACATGGTCATCAGACCGTATCGGGTGTAATTCTGTCCCTCGGTAAAGGTCCGCGAGGCCGACACGCTCTCGCCGGGAAAGAGGTCTTCAAACCGGAGAACAAGAGACCGTTCGAGGAGTTGCCGTCCCGTCTGGGGATCGATCTCGCGTTCGAGGCCGGGCGGAAGTTCATAGACCTGATTGTCCGTACCGATTGTAGCGACTCTGAAGTCCCCCGACTGACGTCCATCCGGGGTCTCGTCTTCGAGCCAGTCGCTACCTACCGCGGCTATCGTGAAGATGTCGAGAGAGGTTGTATCGTCGTGTTCAATCCAGATTCGCGCAAAATCAAACACGCCGGCGAACGTGGTGTCCGGATTGCCTTCGACCGTGCGCGGCGCATTGCTGCCGCGCAGAGGAATGCGCAACAGCCTCCAGGGCATGTCGGAAGGGTCCGACTGGCTGCCCACGACGAGCACAGAAGGGCCGTTGTACTCACCCGTCATCGGATTCAAGCCCCGATCTGACGCCAGGTCGACGCCATAGTGCAGGTAGTGGTTTCGGGTGTCCAGGATGCCGTTCTGGTTGAGGTCTTCGGAATCGGGTCTCTGTTCACGCTCGCGATTGTTGTTCTGGGTGCCATTAACGCCTGCCGGGTACCGGAAGCGAAGGTCCTCCTGGTCGAAGTCCACGTCCTTGAAGTTGTCGTCCGACGGATCGTCAGGTACGGTCACACCGGGGTGGATCAGGCGAAAGACCGAATCTTCCTGGGCGTCTGTCAGGCCGTCCAGACCGATGTCCTCTTCCGGAATAGCCACGTCATCGCCCGTGGGAAATCCGGGAAGGGGACGGTCTTCGGTGCGAAACTGTCCGCCAGGCGGCGGATTGAACGTTGCGTGGTCAAGCAGCAGGTCCGCCCGCTCGGAGATTTCACCCAGATCGATATGCAGCCGGCCGGAATTCCCCCTGACCCAGAGCTCGATAAATTTGGACCGTGAGAAGTCCATGCCGAACAGAAAACTCGTAATGCCCGCCCAGGAGCTTTCGGGGAGGCCACCGGCCGGGTTCCGCGAGGTCTCGGGAAAGCCGTTGGTGCGGTGCGGCTCGAATCGGATACTGAGAACGTCGTCGATGATGCTGTTCTCCACGGGAATATCGTCGCGGCTCGGCTGAATCTCGTAGATCGATATCCGGTCCCGGTCCACCAGATTGTACCAGGTGAGTCGTCCCTTCGGCATTGAGAGCGGGAGTCCGTTCCGGGTTGGGAAGCTTGCGGCGGACCAGTTGAATTTGACCGTCGAAAACGACTTCCTGCTTTCGGCGCCTTCGAAATCATCGATATAAGCTACATTCTTGGTATTCGGGTTTGGCAGGCTCTGCGCGATTTCCATGTCGACGTTCAATGCCGATGGCGCCTGGGTGGAAACGAACGGCAGCCGGTTCGCGAAGTCGGTGAGGATCTGTGGTTTGAAGCGGAACCGGCCGTTCATGTCCCAGATCAGGGTTCGCGCAGGCTCTTCGCCCACGCGCACCCGTTGCCTGGTGGCGCTTTCGCTGCCGTAGAGCAGGCTCACGCCCACCATCGAGACGTTGTCCCTGAACGGGTGCTCCGCCCGGATGCCAACAAGGCTTTTCTGCCCGCCGCCCAGACCGAACTGGCTCTTGGATTCGTAGTTGATGATCAGGCTGGCGGAAGGGTCGGCGGCCAGGTCCGCGGCCTCGCCGACCAGCTTGATCTCACCTCCTACATAATCGATGTTGTAGTCCCGCCCACGGGTCAGCCTGCGATTGTTCAACAGCACCTCCTCCCTGTTTTCGATCAGGCCGAAACCGAGGTTGAACGTGGTGCCCCGGCTCTTCGACCGGATCCGCAGGAAATATTGCCCTTTCTGGGCGCGGGTGGTGTTGTTGGTCGTATTGTAGATCTCGGGGACGCGGGTGTCGTCCGACAGCGCCTCTGCGCCGACACCGCGTTCGCCAAATGGCTCGAGGTCGGGAAATACAAGGTGGCCGGTCAGCAGATTGAGTCCGGGCAGATTCGTACCGCCGTCGATATCGATAAGGTTGTCCGGCGGAGAGGACTCCGAGGCGCCGTTCGTGTGTCTGTCCAGGCCGAAGATCTGAAGGTATGGCGTACCGCGCTGGTTGTCCACCGCCTCCTGGCCGGGCACGTCTCTGAGGATCTCCAGTTCGAAACCCTCAGGTTCGATGGTGCGGCTCCCCAGAAAATACACGTTTCTCCACGCCAGGTCCCACGTTGGAAATTCCGGCCTCTGCTGCCGGGCGTGTATGAGTTTCAGTCTGATCTTCGCTTCCGGATCTGATGGGTTCTGGATGAAATTCAGGTCGCCAAAGACCCGGCCGTCGGCCGTCCGGTACGCAACGGCAAGGGTGTGGCTTCGCTGGACTCTCCCGCGGGTCATTATTATATATCCTCTGGCGTCAACCAGAAATTCGGAGCGGTCCAGTTCGTGAAAAAACCCCTCTTCGGCGCCGCCGCTCTGCACGCCACTCGCACCGGCATCGGGCTGTGGAACGGGTCCGCCAGTCCAGAATGCGTAAGCGATTCCGCGGCCTGCGCGCTGTTCAATGTCGTTGCGATCGTTGAAGTCATTCAGGAAAACCCGGACGGAGTTGATGTCCACGAGGTCCGGCCGGGTGGGTTCGTCCGGAAAACTCCCGCGATATACCTGGTCGAGAAAGAAGTAACGATTTTCTTCGTAGTCGTAGTCCCTGATTCTATGTGCAATTTCCTCAGCCTGGCCCTGAAAAGATTTTCGGTTGCTGGCGCCGCGGTCGTGGCTGGTGACCACCGTAACGTCCAATCCGCCAAGGCGCCCACGCCCCTTGATGCCGAACAGACCGCTTCGGTTGGATGAACTGAAGCCGACCAGCCGTGTGCCCGGCAGGCTCAGGGAGGTGCGGCCCGCCTCAATCTCCTGTATGATATCGTCTTCGTCTCCATCGTAGCGAAATTGAAGCGACTCGCTGATATCGGTCTGGCCGCGGCTGTCCTGTTGCAGGTTCAGCGTGATACGGTCGCCAATCGTGCCCTGCACGTTTAACTGGGATTGTTGCTCGAAATTGACGGAAAAGCCCTCGGCTGCCCGCGCGCGAACGGTCTGTGCCTGTCCGCCCACGGTGGTATTCTCGGCGGACAGATCGATGCGGCGCGATCCGGTAATCTTGATATTGGTGTCGCCTTCGCCGGTGATGACGCTCAATGCCTTGGGCACCTTGACGGGTATCTTGATATCCACGAGCGCCCCGCCCATTCCGCGGCGAGTTTGCACCGGAAGACTGAGTTTCTCCGCGACCACGCGACCGAAGTCGGCGTCGAATTTGTATGCGGACAGCCCCTTTATGGTGATGACCGCCGGTATGCCATGCACGACGTCGCCGGTGGCTCGATACACCATCAGCGTACCCGAATCCGTGCTGAGCAGGCGGGTGACGGTCTGGGTGAACTGTCTCCGTTGTCGGAAGAGAGGCTGAAAGGCGGTGGTGCGGGAATACGTCAGCTTGACCGGGGAACGATGGAAGACGTGCGCGGGTGTTTTTCCGAAAGAGAGTTGAATGCCCGGTTCGGCATGGAGGTTGTCCGAATCGGCCAGAAGACTCGTGCAGAGCACAAAAGCGAGGACCGCGGGGAGCGGGAGGGTCGTTCGCCTTTGTGGCCCTTTGAGGATGTATGGGATCTGCATGCGTGAATTGGAATGACTTATTCGAGGACGGTCCCACACGTTGTGGTCAGGAGTAGGGAGTCAAACTAATAATACCGTACCCCGTGATAAAGATCAAGGGAAAACCCGAATCGGACGCTTCGAAAATAAGACAATAAGAAACAGTAAGTTAAGAAGAATAATCCACATGCCGCGCGGGGATTGGGTCCAGAAAGGGCTACCGCAGGAAAAAAAATCCGGTATATTCCGGCGACTCTCCGTGTCATTATCTTTAACTCTTTAGAAAACACGCGGTTCCATGGAGATGGGGCATGGTGCTTTCCAGGTACGTGCTGAAAGAACACGTCGTGCCGTTTGTGTTCGGCTTCTCCGTGATCATGTTTCTCCTTGTCGTTGACCTCATCCTGCAGAAGATGGACCTGATGCTCGGCAAGGGCATCGCACCGGGTGTCGTTCTGGAGCTGTTTCTGTTGAACACCGCGTGGATGATTGCCCTGGCAGTTCCAATGGCGGTACTGGTCGCCACGCTGATGGCCTTCGGCCGGCTGAGCGCCGACGGCGAGATTTCGGCCATGCAGGCGCTTGGAGTCGGGGTCTACCGTGTGATTCTGCCAGTATTTTTGACCGGTACAACGCTGGCGATGGGGCTGGTTGTCTTCAACGACCGGGTACTGCCTGAATTCAACTACCGGGCCCGATTGCTGATGGGTGACATTCAGCGAAAGCGCCCCACGGTCGCCCTGGAGGACCGGAGTGGTATCTTCATTCAGGATTTCGCCAATTACAGGATTCTGATCGGGGATATCGACAGGAGGACTTCGATTCTCAAGGATATCCTGATATACAAGTACGAAGCCGGTGGGTATCCGGTATCCATTGCCGCCGAGACCGGTCGGGTTCAAATTGACAGTGAGAGTGACGAAGCGCTGGTAACCCTGGAGAACGGTGAGTGGCATCGGGTGGACAGGGCGGACCCTGATGTCTATATCAGAGCGCGCTTCCGGAAAAAAAGCCTGCGCCTCGGGGACGCTGGCCGGCAACTTATACGCACCATGTCGCACTACAGAACCGACCGGGAGATGGGATTAGGCGCGATGTTGGAAAGGGTGGATGCGTACCAGCGGGATGCGTCCGCATTGCAGGCTGAAGCCGCTGACAGCGCGGGCGCCGCACTGAGGCGTCTGCTTTTTGAGCCCGGCACCGAACGTACGGCCTTTGGAATCGTCGCGGACCTCGCCACGAAATTACGGACCGACACCGCCATTCGACGTCACAAACTCCGGCAGGCGGATCGGTACCGGGTTGAAATTCACAAGAAACTCTCGATTCCCGTTGCCTGCATTGTCTTCGTTGTCATTGGCGCACCGCTGGGGATCCGGGTGCGAGGAAGCAGCCCGGCCGTCGGGGCGGGAATCAGCATCGGCTTCTTTCTTCTGTGGTGGCTCTGCCTGATCAGCGGGGAAACGCTGGCCGATCGAGGATATGTCTCTCCGTGGGTTGCCATGTGGAGCCCCAACTTTATTGTTCTCGCCTGTGGTTCATGGCTCGTATTCGGAACGGTGCTGGGGTGGCGTTTCGATCAGTGGGGGGAGCGTCCTTGCGCATCTTGAGTCGATACGTACAGAAACAGTTCTACGTATACCTCGCGTTGTGTTTTTCAGGATTTCTGGCCGTTTTCATCGTCGTGGATCTGGCGGGCAGACTCAGCGGCTTTATAGACAGCGGGGTTAGCGGCGGCACGATATTCCTGTATTATACGCTTTCAATCCCCTATATGGGAATCCTGATCCTGCCGATGGCGATGTTGCTGGCCAGCCTTTTCTGTTTTGGCAATCTCGCGCGCTTCGGTGAGCTGGCCGCAATGAAATCCGCGGGTATCTCTCTTTACAGCATTGCCTTGCCCGTTCTGGGGGCAGCCCTTCTTGTCTGCACGGCGTCGTTTTTTCTGACGGACCGGGTCATGCCCGGATCAAACCGGAAACGCGCCGCAATTGTCCAGGGCAAACCTCGAGCCGTCTTCACACCCATGGTGTCGCAGGTTGTCCTTCAGGACGTCGATGAGCAGATTCTCTCCGTCGGTACCTACTTCCGCAATGAAGCCCGCGGGGAGCAGGTGACGCTGGACAGGTATGAGGGGATGCGCCTGGTCGAAAAGTTGCGCGCGGAGGAGATGCGGTGGCACAGCGGGGGATGGACGTTTCTAAGGGGCGAAGTAAGGAAGTTTTCAGAAGACGGCGGAGAACAGTTAACCCGGTTCAGGGCAATGCCGGCGCGCGAGGTCACCCTCACGCCCGAAGATCTCAGCCGGGACGTTCGTTCTGCGGATGAGCTGAGTTTCACCGAACTCACGGCGCTTGTCCAGCGGAAGCAGCGAATCGGCGATGACGTCGTTCGGGTACAGGTCGCGCGGTACATGCGCGTTTCGTTTCCGTTCACCGGGTTTGTAATGGCGTTATTCGGAATCTCACTCTCGGCCCGTACCCAGCGCGCGGGCAAGCCCCTACTTGTAGGAATCTGTTTATTGATCTCGTTTGTCTATTATGGGTGCATCCAGGCCGGTCGGGTAATGGGGTGGAACGGAATCCTGCCCCCTTTCCCGAGTGCGTGGGCTGCCAACTTGCTGTTCCTGGGTCTGGGCGCGGTCATGCTGATCCGGACCCGAAGATAGTTGACGCGTGCACCCGGCACCAAAAAAGGACGCATTGTCGATGCGTCCTTTCATTGGATTTACACTGGCAGAGACCCCTAGAATCGCGAGAGACGTTGCCTCCGATCCTTTTGATCGTGAATGAATTTTCGTGGATTCAGGGGGTATTCCTTATCCCCGCTCCGCTTGGTCACGGCATAATGCAGGTGCGGCGCCGTTGCGCGCCCGGATCTACCCATCCTGCCAACCACCTGACCGCGTTTCACGATCTGACCCACGCCAAGCGATGGCTTTTTCAACAAATGAGCGTAGAGCGTGTTGTAGTCCGGGCCGTGGTCGATGGAGATGAACCATCCGAGATACTTGTCTTTGCCGACGGATTCCACCCGACCGTTGGCGGTGGCCAGGATCTTCGTGCCGGACCGACCGGCGATGTCGATTCCCTTATGGAATTGCCTGGCACCTGTAAAGGGGTTGGTCCGATAGCCGAATCCCGATGAAATCCAGCATCCGGATTGAGGGGGTACCGGAAGAATGGAAGGGGTATGCAGGCGGGCGATCTCGTTCTGATTGAGGATTGAGGCGATATGCTCGAAACTGGCTTCGAGAAAACGGGCTTCCCGCAGGAGCTGATCCACGTCCGTATTTGCCCTGCCCAACCTCTCGCCAATGTCGCCGGTTACCCGGCCTTCCCACTCCGGCGCACCCGCGTTGTATCCACCCACACCCATTTTCCGCACCTCATCTCCCGGTTCGGCCAGATTGACCCAGGTACGGAACATGCGATCCATTTCGGAGAGGTCGTTAACGTCTTCCCGCAATCCTTCCACTTTTTGCTGTAACCGGCCGACCTGTTTCCTGAGCACGGAATTCTCGGACGTCAACGACAGAAGTTCTGTCTCCTGATTTCGGTTTACGAAATAACCCAATGCATAAAAGACGACGGCGAGGGCAAGACACCCCAAAAGCAATGCGGCCCCAAGCCCCCAAACGGTGGGGCGGGAGGCCCTGACCTGGCGCATCTGATCTCTATTGTGCGGTATGACCATCAGCGTCAGGTTTCTCTTCCACATAGACGAAACCTTTCATCGGCGGCATTTGCAGCCAAAGTATAGAATATTTCCTGCAATATTATTCTGACAGTGCAGAATTACGGACTTTTCCGGATTTAAGTCAAGGCAAAACTCAACCGATCAGCGTCCTGCAGCGTGCCAGCGTCTTGGCGCGTCCGAGTAAATCGGGTATACTGTCGGGCGTCTTAAAGCGGTAAAATCAACTACCAGTAAATCAAACTGGCGCATACAGTTCCAACGAAACGATACGAAAACAGTTGAACTGAAGGTCGGAGCCTGCCCACGCGAATAAATCCAACCGGAAGAGAGAGATTAATTCGCGTTGCGTTGTTGGCTAAGCGGACAGGATGTGGTCGACTACCTCGGCCTTCAACGCATTTCTCAGATTCGGTTCATCGACGCAGAAGATACGCACGACCTTGGCCTGCGTTTCGAAGTTACCGATCAGGTACTCCTTGAGCATGGAGACTTCCGGGTCGTCGAACCGGAGAGGGTCGGCCTTATCAAGGGGAATGTGGGACCCGAAGTAGACATTCAGGTTGACTTCGGGGCTCTTCCCGAGGCGGGGGATATCGATCAGAATCTCGTCGCCGTTCAGCTTCAGCCCTGTCTTCGCGCCGAACGTCTTACACAGTTCGATTTCAAGCGTCCGCCGGTCGGCGGGCTGATAATACAGCCTCTCGAGCCTGACGGTCAGGCCCTCTTCCTTTTCCCGTGGAAAGAAGACCCGGGCAACCTTGTGGAGTTTGCGACGTTTCAGGCGTCCAATCATGCTGTTTCGTTGATCGATGCCCAACTGATCCATCTCCAGTTCAAGGCGGTGAATCAGGTCGGCTTCCGTTGCCCTGTTGAAGTCTCCTTCGCCGAGGCTGGAAGCAGGGTGGTGGAGCAGGTCCTGGACGCCCCGCTTGAACATCGCATTGGCGGACCGGACGGCGTGGTGCCAATAAACGTTGCGATACATCAGATAGCTCGTGAATATGAGCGCTTCCACCGCCGAGACGCCCTTGTAGGTGATCGCGGGTCGCTGTCCCGCAGGGTCGAATGTAATCGAGCCCAACAGTCGGTCCCGATTGACGGATTCGCCGAAGGGTACCCCGCAGTAGCGCGCATCTCTCAGAAGGTAGTCAATCTTGTCAGGGTCCAGTGTGCCACTCAATACATGCGCCAGGCGCAGGTCGGAATCCGGGATGGTCACGCTGTTGTTTCTGTAGTCAATTACGTTAGCCACCCGAAAGGGATCCGTCTCTGCACGCACCAGGGCGGCGTTGACTTCAGTGGAAGGATCCAGAATGATCTGACGTCCGCGTTCCTCGTGGTCGGAGAAAAACATCTGCATTTCTTCGAGTACGTGGCAGAACGGGTAGTGGCCGATATCGTGCAGCAGGCTGGCCGCCAGCAGAACGCGTGCGTCTTCGATGTTTATTTCCAGAGGTGGATCCGCCTGGACAAGCTGACGAAGAAACTGTCCGGCAATATGGAAGACGCCAAGCGAATGTTCGAACCGCGAGTGCCGCGCCCCGGGATACACCAGAAGTACGTGACCAAGCTGAGAGATGTCACGCAGGCGCTGAAATTCTTCGGCATCAACCAGCGGGACCATATATTGGGGGATATGGATATGGCCCCAGATGGGGTCCCGGATGGCCTTGCCTGAATCCAGAAACCGGAGGTCGATAGACATCGAAAATACGCTCAACGGGTGGGGTTCAGTGGTACACCATCAGGTACATTATCCCTGAATCAGTACACACCACGCGAGTTTCATTCCTTCCCGGATCGATCGAAATATCGGTATCTGCGTTGCGCAAGTCAAGCCTCCCGCCGGGAACGGAACCGGATCCGGCGCAGGATTACGAACACTGAAAATCACAGTTCGATGCGGGTTGCGGCAGGTGGCAGAGTGAGGACGTGTGTCGTCGATACTGAAATCCGCTCGTGTCGCCGAACCCGAACTTCAGAGAGGAAGCAGGCGTTTCGGAGAAGATGCCGATGTGTTCACTCAAGGCCTGGTGGGATAACCCGTTGCACCAGACGCGCGTCGCGCTGATTGCTGAAATGTCCAGCGCGCTAGACGATTCATTCGGTGGCGCCGCATGGGACCGAAAGCGTGTGCGGCCGGACAGTCTCGATGCGCTGATGCGGACGATCCTGTCCCAGAATACGAATGACGAAAACAGGGACCGGGCTTTTGACAGGATGCGGGCGCGGTTTCCTGAGTGGAGCGACGTGATGGTCGCGGACGAAGCACAACTGAAGGACGCCATACGCGTCGCGGGACTGTCGAACACGAAAGCCCCGAATCTGCAGGCGTTCCTGCGCTGGCTGAAGCGCGAACGGGGGGACCTGAACCTGGATTTCCTGCGAGACCTTTCAAATCAGACCGCTGTATCGCTGTTGACCGAACATCGAGGCATTGGGATCAAGACGGCCTATATCGTACTTGCTTTTGCGTTTGATCGCGACTTGTGCGCCGTGGATACGCACGTGCATCGCATTCTTCGTCGGGTGGGCGTTGTTTCCGCGCGATGCAGCCGCGAAAAGGCACACACGGAACTCGCGCCTCTGATCCCGGAGGGCCAGGCCCGGTCTTTGCATATCAACCTGGTTGAATTCGGAAAGACAGTGTGCACCGCCAGGAATCCGTCCTGCGACGCATGCCCTGTTTCCCGGCTGTGCAGATACTATCACGAGAGTCAGGGAAAAGAGGTATAGACTGGAATCTTCGCGAGCGCATCCGCCGCAATCGGGTCGCACCCTTGCGGGCGACTGACGCGCATCAACCTGGATTTCCAATTCTTCGGGGAAGTAAAACCGACTATATGCAAGTCGATAAAGGCGATTTAACCTTGATTCGCTAGTGCGCCGTGAAAAGGCGCGTAACTTCAGTGGGTGAGCGTCCCACCCGACAGATGTTGCCACAGTCGGGAGCAATCGGAGCGGAGACGCAGGTAACGACGTCTCCGAAGCCTCCGGTGCAGAGGGTCGCAAGGCGACTCGGCGAGTATGCGGATCTGACGACCGTTGCGCCCCGTTTCAGGGGTTTTCGTCGCGTTGCCGGGTTGCTGTTTTTTTTGGTTGGGGTTAATCTATTCTGATTCGCTGCAGATCGTAGGAATCGACATTGTAGGGTTCGAAAGTATCGTCATCGCCGGGCGTATACACCGCCAGGTACAGGTACTGATCGTTGCTGTCGATGGCGATGCCTCGTTCCTTGAGGTTACCGGCGGCCAGAAAGTAACTCGTCTCCAGTTTGGTTTGCGTATCGAACTCAACGATAAAGACGCCCGCTTCATCAGCGTCGGTAGGCGCAACGAACAACCGGCGGCCGTCGCGGCTCAGCGCGAGCCCCAATGCAGGAGACTTGATTTCATATTTTCCCGTCAGGGTCAGGTCTTCGGCGCTGAATGCCCAGAGATCCTTAACGTGGCCCCTGTCCTCCGGATCCGCCAGACCCAGGTAGAGACGTTCGTTGGCCGGGCCAATAACGAAATCGTTGACCCTGGCTGAGAAACTGAAACGGGTGGAAGTGGTCTCCGTGGTGGGAAATTGTCCTGCGGCGTCGTATTTCAGGACATTGTTCCTGGCAGCAACAAACAGCTTTCGTTCCCCGTGATTCATCTGAAGTGCGCCCGAACGCACATTCCCGCTGGTTTCGACGTTATCCGTAATCGACACGGCAATCAACAGCGGTTCATCCAGCGAGGATACATAGACAATCGAGTCGCTTCCGCAGACGATATGGGAAATGTCATTAAGCGAAAAAGGAACCGTCTTCACGATGGCAAACGATTTCAGATCAATGATCTTCAGGTTCGATTCGCCGTTCAAGCCCACCACCAGATGGCGTTGGTCCGGCGTGATATCGAGGTCGACGGGGTGGGAACCGACCAGAAGGCTCCCGTCGACAGCCATCTGCCCGCTGAGGTGGATGCGGAGTATCCGGTTGTTTCCGTAATCGGCCAGATACAGATATGGCTGGTTCGGATCCATGACCATATCGGAAATATTCACGCCGAGTTCCAGGATTTCGAAATCCTCGATCTCGTAGAATTGCTCCGGCTCTTCGTCGTCGAGATAAAGCGAGCAGCCCGCCAGAAAAAGGGTTGCGCACAGAACAAAAAAAACGAGCCGGCCGCATGTGCTTCCGATACGGTGCATGCCGGATCGCCTAGAGCGAGAATGCATATGACGTACTCAGCTCAATCAGATAATTCGATGTCAGCTGGCTTTCGTTCACGTTTTGAAATACGACAACGGGCAGGTGAAATTCAACGCTTAAGTTGTCCAGTACGTTGACCCCCAATTTGGGCGAAAGGTACATCCATTTGCCTCCGCGTTCTCTGGTAATCTGGCCGAACTGATAACGGTCCCTCGAGGTGATCAGGTTTTTCAGACTCACGCCGCCGTACAACCAGCCTTCGCCCTCGTACTCCAGGGAAAGGGTTGCGTGCAGTTCATTTCCGTATTTGTAGCCAAAGATGTTCTGTCTTGAGGTAATGCGCGTAAACACCCCTGCCGAAACCGTCAGGCTTTCAAGACGATGGAGTACATTAAACGCGAAAATCGGATCCACACTTCCCGACCCGATCTGCAGGTTGTCGGCAAAACGCTCGCCGTACCGGTCCCTGGCATCCAGGGACCCGTTTGCCAGCTTCAGACCAATGCCGAAATACATTCCTGGAAAGCCCGCCACGACGGGTGCGGCGTAGTTCAACATAACCACAATATCGCCCAGGCCGGAAGCATGCCGGACATACTTCCCGCCTTCATACTGATTCGGGTTCTGTCCGCGCAACAGCACCTTCTCGTTGGTAACCGAACGGAAGGGTAAGGCGAGCGCAAGACCGATGTGCTCGGTAACGCCGTGCGAGGCGAATATGGTGGTTGTGGCGTTGTCCGTTCGCTCGCGATTGACGTTCGGTATGGCGCGAGACCCGTAGTGGGGGTCGGACAGGAATTCGTAGTCGTAATGTACGCTGAGCCTCAACTGATCCTGCACGGCCAGACTATTCTTCATCAGGCTCCCGCCCGGAAGCACGGGGCGCCGTCAGCTGACGCCACCCTGAGCGTGGGCGGCGGGCGCCGCGATCAATCTCGCCAGAAGGAACAGAAGGAGTGCTATGGACGTTCGCATTCGTGGTTTCCTCGATCCGTACGTTGTAAACTCGCCGGGAGCTTCCCGGTTTCCCGGGTTGAAATATACCCTACATGCGTCCGGATAGCAAGGCGGATTTTCTTTCGTGAGTCTACATAGGGCTCAAATTTACAGATCTTTACAATACGATCTGTCATGCGGTTTTTGCTTGACACCACGGGTGGATTGGGCTATCTTTATCGTCCAATTCACAGCAGACGGTTTCGTGCTTGTGGCTCCCGTAGCTCAGCTGGATAGAGCAACTGCCTTCTAAGCAGTAGGTCGCAGGTTCGAGTCCTGCCGGGAGTGTTTTGTATCTGCCTGTGGTGGGTGTAGCTCAGATGGTTAGAGCGCCTGGTTGTGGCCCAGGAGGTCGGGGGTTCAAGTCCCCTCACTCACCCCATTTTTCTTCGCTGAATCTCGCCTTTGGTTCTCTGCAGATTTTGGAGCCAGAGGTTTTTTCGCGTCCGTAATCTCCAATGATTCCGCTCAAAACCCTTCGATATGAGCCGCCGCGGGCAGTGATTATCGGGCTGGACGGCACGCCTGGTAGTCTGATCAACCGGTTTGTCGCCGACGGCCGGATGCCGAATTTCGCAGCGCTGATGCAAACCGGAAGCCTGGCAGGAATGGAATCGGTCCTGCCGACGGTTTCGTCGGTCGCGTGGGCGTCGATCGTAACCGGGTGCAATCCGGGCAAGCACAATATCTATGGTTTCATAGATCGCGTGCCGGATACTCATGAAATGTACATTCCTACGTCCAGAACAATGCGTGCAAGAACCTGGACGGAGATCTTCAGCGGGATGGGCAGGCGCGTCTTTTCCATGGGCGTACCAATGACTTACCCACCCGGGGCGGTGAACGGAATTCTGATTTCCGGTTTTCTGGCGCCGGACCTGAGCAGGGGTACCTATCCCGCAGCGGTTGCGGGCGAGTTGTCTGCAATGGGGTATCGGATCGATATCGACGCCTGGACCGCCCGCAGGGACAGGGAGCAATTTCTGGACGATGTCTTCCAGGCCATGGAACGGCGGTTCGACGCGATGTTTCACTTTCTTGACCGGGAGCCCTGGGGGCTGTTTGTCGCCCACGTCCTGGAAACGGACAGGTTGCACCATTTCCTGTGGGGACTGATGGAAGACGGCAGCGAGGAATATCTGCCCTGGTTCCACAGGTTTTATGCCCGGGTTGACCGTGCCATCGGTGAAGTCGCGGACAGGCTTGACGATCACACGCTGCTGATGATTGTATCCGATCATGGGTTCTGCAAGTTGAAGTATGAAGTGCATCTGAATTACTGGTTGCGCGAGGCTGGTTTCCTGCGTTTCCACGGACGAACAGCCAAAGGGCTTCGCGACCTGGCGCCCGATACGCAATGTTATTCGCTGTTGCCCGGGCGCATTTATCTTTCTCTGCGGGGTCGTGAACGCGGGGGGCGCGTGGAGCCGGGCGCGGAATACGAGGCGCTGCGACAGGACATCGCCGAAGGTCTGATGCAGATCCGGAATCCGGTAACGGGTGAACCTGTGATCCAGAGGATCTTCAGACGGGAGGAACTCTACGCCGGCGATGCCTTCGACCTGGCGCCGGACCTGATCGCCATGCCGGCGGCAGGATACGATTTGAAGGGTGGCTTCGATAAAGAGGTGTTGATGGAACGCGGCCCGATGAATGGCACCCATACGTTTTCCGACGCGATGTTTTTCATCAATCGCAAGGTGGATTTATCGCGACGGGTCCGGCTGATCGACGTGTTCCCAACGCTTTTTGATGCCGTCGGTCTGGACGTTCCCGGTGGCGTGGACGGGCGGTCCGTTGTTGCCGGCCGCGGGAACCAGGTTTCGGCCTGACGCGCTTGCAGCCGCGCGAAGTCCGCTGGGAATTCCAATACAGTCGCTGAGGGGGCGTTTTGACAAAATTGTTGCTGATTGTGCTCGGAATGGGTGTCGTGCCGACAGGCGCACACACCGACCGTGGCCATGTCATGGACACAAGTGAAGAGAATATGGAGCGAATAGCCGCGTCACTCGGAGTGCGGTGTACTCATTGTCATACGGTACGCAGACCGGATGGAAAACCTGATTTCAATGCGCCTTCGTTGTTCAAGCACACTGCCGTCCACATGAAGGTTCACTTTGTGGACGGTCTGAAAACACCGGACGGAAAGGCGCTGGACTGCATGTATTGTCACCAGGGCAGCGCCCGCTTTATACCGCGGGACTTCACCAACGCCAAACCCTCCAATCTGTCAGAGCGGATGCCCCGGCGGGAGATCTTTCGGAGGATGAAAGCCATTGAGAAGGCGCTGGGTGTAGACTGTGAATTCTGCCACGTCAGACGTGAAGACGGACGCCTCGCGCCGGAACAGCCCACCCGACATAAGCTGATGGCGAAATATATGATGGACCACTTTGAGGGATCGCTGGTCACGTCGGGCGGGACGCCGGTCACGTGCGGGACCTGCCACGCGGGTGCGGCTGAGTTTCTGCCGCGCTCGACCGGTGAATAGACGCTTCAGGCGGGGCAATGAAAGCAGAAGGGCCGGACGGCAATCCGTCCGGCCCTTCTGTATATTGTCACACGGCCCTGCTATGAGCAGCCCACTGAATTCCCGCAATTCAGGCAGCGATAGCACGAACCGTTGCGAACGGTAATATGACCGCATGTGTCGCAGAATGGAGCGTCTCCCATCATCTGCGAGAGCTGGCCGTCCAGAACCACCGTTTGAGGATGCGCGTGCGCTTCCGTACGGGATGACGAGCCATTGGACGCGGTTTGCTGTGAACCGGCGCCATTGGACGCCGGATTGGCTTTCGGGGCCGGATCCGGGGGCGGAGAAGCCCCCGGCGCTTCGCCGGGGGACTCCGAATTCCGTGCAGAGAGCGAGACCATTTCGTTTTCCAGATCTTGATGATCGTTGATATCGGAAGCGATATCCTCCGGCTTAACCTGCAGGAAATCGGTCCGCCCGAGATATTCGTAGCCCAGGACACGGAAGATGTAATCGACAACGGAGGTGGCGAATTTGATATTGGGATGATCGACGGCTCCCCAGGGTTCGAAACGGGTGAACGTTAACCGGTCCACAAACTCTTCGAGGGGTACGCCGTGTTGAAGGCCCTTGGATATGGCAATGGCGAAACAGTCCAGCATGGCGCGGAAAGGCGCTCCTTCCTTGCTCATATCGATAAAGATTTCCCCGAGGGTGCCGTCCTCGTATTCACCGGTGCGAAGGAAGACCTTCTGATTGGCCACCCGCGCTTCCTGCGTGAATCCGCTTCGTTTTTGCGGCAGCCGGCGCCTTGTGGGCCGGCTCGCCAGCGTGACCGGCGCCGGAGTAGACCTGCCGTGGCCGTCTACCGGCGACTGCTCGTGCGATGCTTCGGCTTCGGCGGCTTCCGCTTCGGCGTCGGATTTTGTGGCCGTACTCAGGGGCTGAGAGAGTTTGGAGCCATCTCGATAGATGGCCACGGCTTTTAACCCCAGATCCCAGCCCTTGATATAAAGGTCTTCGATTTCCTCGGCTTTGGTTTCACTGGGGACGTTTACAGTCTTGGAAATGGCGCCGCAGATAAACTTCTGGGCGGCGGACATCATGCCCAGGTGGGCCATAGGCGCAATAAAGCGCTTGCCATGCCTGCCGCACTTGTTCGCGCAGTCGAATATGGGGAGATGTTCATCTTTCAGATGGGGCGCTCCCTCGACGGTCATGCGGCCGCAAATGAATTCGTTGGCTTCGTCAATTTGTGATTCGGTAAAGCCGAATTCCGCAAGCAGGTTGAAACCGGGCGCGCCGTATTGTTCGGACGAGAAGCCCAGACGTCCCATCAGGTCGTCTCCCAGTATCCAGGGCGTAAAGGCGAATTCCAGCTCCAGGACGCCGGGCAGCGCGCCTTCCGCCTTTGCCAGATCCGCGGGGCGGAAGCCTTTCGCCTTTAACGACTCGACGTTGATATGTGGCGCGGCTTTAAGGGAGAGCCGTCCGCGGAGGTAGGTGAGGATATCCGTGATTTCACTGGAGGTATAGCCGAGTCGTTCAAGGGCTTTCGGTACGGCGTGGTTGACGATTTTGAAATAACCGCCGCCGGCGAGCTTTTTGAACTTGACCAGCGCGAAATCGGGTTCGATGCCGGTTGTATCGCAGTCCATCAGCAGGCCGATGGTGCCCGTGGGCGCGATCACCGTGGCCTGCGCATTGCGATAGCCGTACTTTTCACCCAGTTCGACCGCCAGGTCCCAGTCTTCCTGTGCGGCGCAAAGCAGGTCGCGCGGGCAGGCACGGGCATTGATATTACGAGCAGCGTCCCGATGCATGGTCATGACGTTGAGCATGGGGCCGCTGTTCTTCTCGAAGCCTGGAAATGGGCCCTTGTCGGCTGCCATGCGGGCCGAGGTCACGTAGGCCTGTCCGCACATGATCGCGGTGATGGCGGCGCAGATGGCCCTTGCTCCCTCGCTGTCGTAGGGCAGCCCCTGAACCATCAGGAGCGTACCCAGGTTGGCGTAACCGAGGCCGAGGGGGCGGTAGTCGTGGCTGTTCCGCGCGATCATCCGCGTGGGATAGGATGCGAAATCGACCAGAATTTCCTGGGCAATGAAAAAGATCCTGCAGGCATAACGGAAACCGTCGATGTCGAAGGTGCCGTCGTCATTGAGGAACTTCATGAGGTTGATAGAGGCCAGGTTGCACGCCGTGTCGTCGAGGAACATGAACTCCGAACACGGGTTGGATCCGTAGATGCGGTCGGTGCCGGCGCATGTGTGCCAGCGGTTGATTGTGGTGTCGTACTGCATACCGGGGTCCGCGCATGCCCAGGCGGCTTCCGCGATTTGCCGCATAAGATCGCGGGCCTTGTGCGTCTCGTGGACTTCGCCGGTTGTGCGCAGCCGGGTTTGCCACTCGCCGTCGTCCTTACAAGCCTGCATGAATGCGTCGGTGACGCGCACGGAATTGTTGGAGTTCTGGCCCGAAACGGTCTGGTACGCCTCGCCGTTAAAGTCCGAACTGTATCCGGCGGCCATCAGTGCGGCAACCTTCTTCTCTTCTTTTACTTTCCAATTGATGAAGTCGCGTATTTCCGGGTGATCCATGTCCAGACAGACCATTTTCGCCGCGCGTCTTGTCGTCCCGCCGGACTTTATGGCGCCGGCGCCTTTGTCGAGGACTTCCAGAAAGGACATCAGACCGGATGAGACGCCGCCACCGGAGAGCTTCTCCATTTTTCCGCGAATCCTGGAGAAGTTGGTACCGGTGCCCGATCCGTATTTGAAGAGTCGGACTTCGCTCTTCAGCAATTCGAAAATGTCCATGGTGTCGTCCTGGACGGACTGGATATAGCAGGCGGAGCACTGCGGATGTGAATAAGAGTCTTCGGTTTCCGATACGTTGTCCCGGTCCCAGTCCCAGTGCCAGTTGCCGCCGCTGCCCTGGATGCCGTATTCGTGGTACAACCCGCAGTTGAACCAGACCGGCGAGTTGAACGCGCCCATTTGATGCACGAGGTGGTGGGCAAGTTCCGCTTCGAAGGTGTCCGCGTCTTCGGACGAGTCGAAATATCCGCCCTGGTCCTCCCCGGCCCTGCGGATGGTGCGGGCGACCCGGTGCATCACCTGGCGCACGGACGTCTCGTGTCCGGTATCTGGCACGCCCCGTTTCCTGAAGTATTTGGAAACGACGATATCCGTTGCCAGCTGGGACCATTCGGCCGGAACTTCGGCGTGGTCCATGCGAAAGACTTCAGACCCGTCGGGGTTGGTGATTACGGAAGTTTTCTTTACGTATTCGAGCTGATCCAACGGATTCCGGCCGGGTGTGGTCTGCCTGCGTTCAAGCTTCATATTGGGACTTCCTCCGCATATCTGGAATCGATTTGAAACGACGAAACAAAGAGGATCGGCCTGGTAAACTTCATTCGAGCCGAAGGGGAAAGGCGCGTCCGGTGACCACGGTGAGAGGAGAGTGATCCGGTTCAGCCGCCTGTTTGAGGGGAAGCAAGTTGCCGGAGTTCATTTTCGAAGTCGCTCAGGTCTTTGAACTGCCGGTAGACCGATGCGAAACGGACATAGGCGACCTGGT
>LXNJ01000352.1_pt1 | contig 32733 bp, 20 predicted proteins | sample 809081 | NCBI WGS metagenome assembly LXNJ01 (sample SAMN04870510, study PRJNA318959) | sponge metagenome | biome: sponge; feature: marine sponge reef; material: water | host: Petrosia ficiformis | place: Greece: Milos, Mediterranean Sea | collected 2013-05-29 | depth 5-7 m | reverse complement strand
ATGCTGGATTTCCCTGAACTGTTCGCACCAGCAAGGATCGTTAATGGACGGATGTCAATTTCACACTCCTCCGCTATTGACTTAAAACCCTTTACAGCTATCTTGGTAATGCCTGAGATATTTTCTTCTGGCATGTGTGTTCTACTCCTAAGAAATACCGTTGTTTAATTGAGGTGGATGCAACACACCATAAGGCAACCGTTCACCCTTCAACCCAGCAAGTAAATTCTCCATTGCCATCGTTGCCATTTTCATACGGGTTTGAATTGTGGCACTACCGAGATGCGGTGCTATGAGTAAGTTATCTAAATCAAGGAGTGGATGGTCGGTGTTAATCGGTTCGGGTTCGGTTACGTCCAGCGCAGCACCCGCAATCTGTCCTTCCGTGAGTGCTTTATACAATGCATCGTGATCAACAACAGGACCTCGGGCGATATTGACGAGGATAGCAGTAGGTTTCATCAATTCAAACTCAGCTTTTCCAATCATGTGAGCAGTCTCTTCTGTCAAAGGAACATGGAGCGTAACAAAATCGGAAACTTTGAGCAGATGTTCCAGTTCAACGTATTCAATGCCGAGTTCCTCTTCCCAATCAGGTCTACGTTCACGTTTGTAATAAAGCACGTTCATGTCAAATGCCACAGCGCGTTTGGCAACAGCATACCCGATACGCCCCATACCTACAATCCCTATTGTCGCGTGATGTACATCATATCCCCAAAGAATGTTCGGGTCGTAGTAGTGCCACTGCTTGTCAACCTGAACGTGGTTATAGGCTGGTACAACATTTCTTGCAGCAGCAAGCAGGAGTGCCCATGTCATATCAGCAGTGGTATCGCTGAGCACACCAGGGGTATGTCCAAGCGCAATGCCCCGTTCTCTGGCTGCATCTTCATCAACATGATCATAGCCAACACCGACAACAGAGACAACCTTGAGATTGGGCGCAGTGTCAAACATCACATCAGTGACCGGTTCATGTCCGTAAGTCATCAATCCGTCAAGCGGAGGAATCTTTTCAGCGATAGGCGGTAGAATAGCACTTGTGTGCCACATGTCAACGTCACATTCCGCTTGTATTTGGACGAGAATAGGTTCGGGAATAGGGCGAGTGATAAAGATTTTTGGGGGTGCCATGGAATTCCTCGTAGGTTAGGATTTTTGGATTAAAATTACAACTGCAAGGCACAAGGGCCTCACGCTACATTTATTGGGAAATTGCGAGGCATAGAGACCTCACACTACGATATGGAAAACTGTATGGTTAATTTCTCCGATAAAAGATGCGGATCGGTGTGCCGTGAAATCCAAAGGTGCTACGAATATTGTTAATCAAATAAGCAGTATAAGGAGGACGGACTCTGTGTGTATTTCTACCAAAAATCAGAAAAGTCGGTGGTTGCGTCTCAACCTGCGTCATATATTTCAACGCTGGGCGTGTGCCTTTTACACGCGGCGGCGGATGTGCTGTTCGTAACTCTAACAAGAGTTCGTTGAGCGCTGGCGTTGGTATGCGGGTGCAATACTCGCGATGAACGTCAAGCGCAACATCAAGGATTTTTGAAACGCGTTGTCCTGTTAAAGCGGAAACAAAAATTTTGGGAACATAGTCTAATTGTGGAACCTGAAATGAGATTTGCGACATAAATTCACCGTGGGTTGCGTTGTCCTTCTCAACGAGGTCCCACTTATTTAAAACCAGCACAGATGCTTTCCCGTTACGTGCAATAAAACTCGCGATTGTTTTGTCTTGCTGCGCCACATCCTGTGTAACATCTAATACCAACGCAGCGATGTCACTTTGACGGATACTGTGAATTGCACGCTGGACTGTCTCAGATTCCAATTCATCTTTAATTGAAGATTTTCGCCGCATTCCTGCAGTATCAACAAGTTCAAAAGGAATATTTTGATATACGAATCGGATATTGATAGCATCGCGAGTAGTACCGGGGCGGTTATCCACAATCATACGTTCTTCACCGAGAAGAGAATTGAGGATCGAGGATTTTCCGACGTTCGGACGGCCAACAATTGAGATTTTGATGGGTTCGGAAGCAGGTTCTGATGTGTCATCAACTTCAGGGAGAGTTTCCACAACTTGGTCAAGAAGTTGACGGACACCTATATTTTGTACGCATGAAGTCAAAACTGGCTCTTCCAATCCGAGTGCATAAAATTCCGCCGTGTCCATTTCAAGACTGACACTATCTGCCTTATTCGCAACAAGGAGAATAGGTTTTCCAGAAGCACGTAGTTTATCTGCGACAATAATGTCGTGAGACATAATACCAGTCCGAACATCAACGACAAACAGAACGAGTGTTGCCTCAGATAAGGCATGGTCTACTTGCATCTGGACGTTATCAATAAGTGGATCCTCGGGATCAACGTCCAGTCCGCCTGTATCAACAATCGTAAAAGGTGTTTTACCCCACTTTACATCTGCATAGTTACGATCGCGCGTTACACCGGGTCTATCATTAACGACAGCAATCCGCTTCGGATGTTCAGAACTTTGACGAGCATCTGCGGTAATGCGATTGAAGAGAGATGATTTGCCCACATTAGGCCTACCGACAATAGCGACAATAGGAAGTTGGTTTTGCATTAGGATGGCTCCTGTGCGGGTTGCGCGTCCGCATCATTTGCAGCAGATTTTGAAACGGCAATGATAGATTTTATCACAACTATAATTGGGATTGCCAGTAGGACGCCCCAAAAACCGAGAATAGAAGCACCGACTATAACGGAGAACATAATGAGCAAAGGATCGACATCAACAGCATTACTCATCACTTTCGGAGAAATAAGGGAATTGTCAATTGTCTGAATACCGAGGATTGCACCTAATACAAACACACAACGGATGAGAAACCCAGTACTACTAAAATCGCTTGCGGCGAGTCCCATCAACATTGCAATGTAAGCGAATCCACCGCCAATGAAAGGACCAAAAGTAGGTATTGCGTTGCAGAGTCCTGCTAATATGCCTACAAGAAGCGCGAAGGGCACGCCAATAATACGATAGACGATACAAGAAATAATAGAAATAATTACAATCACAGTAAATTGCCCTTTGAGAAACTGATGCATATTTCTATCAATTTCCCGCAGGTATGCCATTGCAGTTTCCTGGTGTTTTTCAGGAACTAAACTGATAAAACCACGGAAATATTTATCAAATCCTTGGCTTGCGTAGACAAAAACAATGAATGCAAGGAACACAGTCGCGATGAATCCACCGAACTGAAATGCAATGGAACCAGCTAATCCTGACAACCACCTAATAAACGCACCGCCACTTGCTGTCCAACTAGGAATTTTCTTAGTAAGATATTCTTGAAACTGTTTTACATACGGATCATCCCTATAGATCAAAATACCCTGTTCTGAAAGCGCAAATTTTTCCCATGCTGATGTGTTATTAGGACTATGGTGAATAACGCTACTGTTCCCCGCGTACAGTCCAGAAGGCACTGAAACTAACAGGGAAATGGATCTCGGAAGACGATCCGAGTCAGACATTTTTCGCCATTTTTCCTTACTACCCTGTTCATATCTTTCATATAACCCATCCACTGTTCCAGCGTAGAGTTTAATATCACTCTTATCGGTAGGTGCAAGGATCTTAATTTCCTGCGTAGGAACATCACCTTCATTTAACGGTTCCCATCCCATCGCAACAGAATTCGCCGAATGTCTAAGCCGATGGACAAGAGTGGCAGTGGTAATTTCCTCCTGTTTTTCATCATTATTTGGTCTTTCATCTATTTCTTTTTCTATACTCGTAGAATCTTGTGCTGTATCTTCTGTGTTATCAATAGATTGGGAAGTACCATTTGTGTTTGTTTTTCTTTGCTGATCCGTTTGCTGGACTACTTGCTCAGTTTTTTTGTTTTCTAGGGTAGTGCTAACAACATAAATAGATCTTGTTCTGCGCGCCCTCTCAAATCTATCAATAGAATTAATACTAACAATAGGCCTTTCTTCCTCCCCATCAATTGCAACTCGGGACCACTGTTCTATTGAATCAGTATTTGTATACACTCCCTTATAAAGCCCTGTTTCTGTTCCAACATAAATTAACGAAGAATCCCATGATGGTATGTTAACAGATTGAATAGATTGGTTGTCAAAACGTGTGGCATTTATTTTTGTCCATATCAAATCTTCAGTTGGGGTAATCAAGGAATCTTCTGTCTCACCCATTGCTACCTTTACAATTTTCTTACTACATCGGTACACCCCACCTTTAGTGCCAGCGTAGATAAATTTATCACTCACAGCAATTGTCTGAATTGGCTTTCCAACAAGCTCACCGTTTGTAATGCCGTTTCTTTCGGGTTCTGTGTTCTCTTTATTAGCATCTACATCTTTATTTTCTTTATTAGCATCTACATCTTTATTTATTTGATAAAAATAAATACCATGGTTCGTACCAAGATAGAAGGTTTCTGTCTCACCAGAAACGTCACTTACAAATGCCGTAAACTCCTCACCTACGACTAACGGCAATAATGATTCGTGATAAAATTTCTGTAACCCTTTAGCCATCTGACCTACTTGATTGCTAACCCGAAAGCCTGTCAAAATTAACACACCACTACAAACAAGAACGATTAAGACAGTCGCAATCGCACGTTGGTAATACTTCTTGAATGGAAGTGCACGCCACAGAAACCGAAAGAGATAGGCAAATCCGAAACCGAGGATGAAAGGCATCAAAACTCCCAACATCCTAACAAAGAGCCAGAGACCAATCATAATGATTTCGAGCTGGACGACAAATTTAATGTCAACCCACCGATAAATACGGATGAGAAGCGCAATAAGCGCGATGGGAACAAGCGGATGCAATAACAGTATCCGATTTCCATTTGTATCGGGACTCGTGCCGTGGTAGAAGGCAAATGCTATCCATAAGGCAGCAAGTGCGACACTAATGATTGCAAGAGCCGTCTCGCCAGAAATGCCTGATTGTCGTGGAGTTATGTCGTTTCGGGAGTTCATTTTAGTGTAGGAGTGTTTTTAGTTCTTCCTTGTAGGTGCGTTTTTGAATAGGTCGTTCCTAAAGCGCACCTACAAGGAAGATTCAACGTTTTCAATTGTTACGTTGAAAAGTGTTTTTCAGGATAAACTAACGTAAGTTCAACTAAAGTCTTAGCGAATCTATGCTAATAGAACGCTTATAACATTTGTCGGGTTTCACTGCGTTCAACCCTTATGTGTCAATTTAGCGATGATTTTCTTGTGGGAGGGCTTTGAAAGCCCGATTTTTGAGACTCAAACCGTTATATCGGGTTGAAAACCCACAGCATGCCATACGCGCATGCTGCGTTGATTTGGCCAAATGCCAAAAAACGCATTTGGCGTTGATTCACTCCCACAAGAGGGTATATCCTTAAATTGACACTTATGGGTTCACTATGTTCAAACCAACCTACACTTAAACCACCTTCAAACTAAGTCGCTGGAACTTCTGCGGAATCTCCAGATTCATAAGTTTCAATGATACCGGCACCGACACTGTCGCCCCAAACGTTAACGGTGGTGCGGAATCTGTCAAGAAGCCAGTCAATTGAAAGTATCAAGGCGACACCTTCGATCGGTAGTCCAACAGCATTTAGCACAATAACCATCGTAACAAGTCCTGCTTCAGGTATCCCTGCAGCACCGATTGCGGCAAGCGTTGCAGTCAACACAACAATTATTTGCTCCACCGGTCCCATTGGTATAGCATATACCTGTGCAATGAACATAACAGCGACTGCTTCATAAAGCGCAGTGCCATCCATGTTAATGGTAGCACCTAATGGCAAAACAAAACTGGCAGTACGGTTAGAGATGCCGTTTTGTTCTTCAACACCTTCCATAGTGAGCGGCAAAGTCGCACTTGAACTCGCTGTGGAGAACGCGTTCAGCAATGCGGTTCCCACGCCTTTGGCGTATCCGAAAGGGTTTCGCCTTCCTAAAATGAGAAGCATCACTGGAAGTACAATGAAACCGTGGACGCCAAGCCCCAATATGACCGTAACACTATATTTTCCGACAGCCACTAATTCTGGCCAGAATCCAGCGAATCCGTCCGCCTTTCCTATCCTACCAGCTATTAAGCCAAAGATACCTACCGGTGCGAGGAACATGATCCAGTTAACAATCCTCATCACAGCTTCATTAAACGCTTGGAAAATAGCTATAGCGGGTTTACCTACTTCACCGATGACTGACAAAGCCGCACCGATGAGCAGTGAGAAAAAGATGAGTGGTAGGATTTCCATGTTCGCCATCGCCTTGAAGACGTTTGACGGAATCATACCCTGTTTCCCAGTTTCTTTGTTCCCAAGGAACACCTCTATAATGGTGCCAACCATAGTACGTTGCTCTTTACCTTGAACTTTTGAGGCAATTGGCAGGGAAATTTTAACACCGGTACCAGTTGCTTGCAAATCCAAATCACTAAATTGTTTGTTATCGATCATTAACAGGTTACCACTCTCTGCTACAATGTATTCCACATCATCTGATAAAACTTGCCATCGATCTACAGTGACTGTGTTGCCATCAATAGATTTTATCTCGCCTACCACATTCTGATCGTCGAGTGTGATGACATATTTATCGGTATAGTTTCCGGTCACTTGACCGTCCAATGTAACAGTCAGATCACCTGTGCCGCTTAACGTATAGTTTGCATTCGTTAGTTCTTCACCCGATGAAAGCCCTTTTCCGGGGGCAATGATGTTAACGAGAATCATCCCAATGACGACAGAGATGCCGGTAGTTGCCATATAGTAAAGCACAGTGCGTCCACCAATAGAACCGAGGTTACGGATATCACCTAAGTTCGTAATACCGACCACCATAGAGAAGATAACGAGTGGAACAACTATCATCTTGAGCAATGTTAAGAAGATATCACCTAATATATGTGTGTGTTCGGCAAAATCGGGGAATAAGCCACCGACAAGTGCGCCAACAATGATAGCGATAATAATACCGTAAAGTATACCAAGTTCGCTCTTTCCATTTCGGTTTTCATTCATAGTTTACTTCCTTTTGTAGGTGGAGTTTTACCTCCATTATGAAATTATTGTAAGATTGATTAAGTAAAGAATGTATCTCGGTAAATTTCATGCATAACGTTTACCTTTTCGGTATACATAGTATCAAACTATTGCTTCTGTGAAGTAGCAATAATGTATACAGAATTACCGAGACTATTTTCAATTCACTAATCCTAATCTACCTGAAGGCGGCCCCAATGACAGCCTCAAACGGGCGGTCAACAATTATGTACCCCCTCATCCGCCCAAGTCCTCAAATCCTCTCATAGAAACATTTTCTCAGAGTGTTAGTAAACACAAAACCTTTTAAACACGCGTTACGCATCCACATCTACACGTATAGACAACTCTTCTAATTGTGCCTCTGTCACAGTAGATGGGGCATGGGTAAGTGGGCAAAGCCCTTGTTGCGATTTTGGGAATGCAATCACCTCGCGAATGTTCTCCTCGTTTCGCATTAACATCACAATACGGTCAAGCCCTGGTGCAATCCCCGCATGTGGTGGCGTGCCATATTCCAAAGCGTCAATGAAATAGCCGAACCGATTTTTAACGTCTTCGGGTGTAATCTTCAGAATATCAAAAATCTTCTGTTGGATATCCCATTGATGTATTCTAACACTCCCACTACAGATTTCTGAGCCATTGCAAACCAAATCGTAGTGTTGACTCTGAACCTTGCCGGGATCTGTATCTAACAGATGTAAGGTATCCTCTGTTGCACCCGTGAACAGATGATGGAACGGTTCAAATCGATTCTCCTCTTCATTCCATTCGAACAGCGGATAATCCACAATCCACAAGAAGTTATAACGGTCTTCATCAATCAGGTTTAGTTTGCGACCGAGATGTAGGCGAAGATTGCCGAGTGCATCTGCAACAACTTTTGATCGGTCAGCAACAAAAAACATTATGTCTCCGGGTTTTGCTCCCGTTCTCTCTTGTGCTGTTTCGAGCTGCTCAGTTTTGAAAAACTTAACAATACCTGATGAGAATTCATCTGATGTGACCTTAACCCATGCCAATCCCTTTGCGCGGTAGGTCGCAACGAACTCCGTCAAATCGTCAATATCTTTTCTTGAAAAATCTGCCCCTCCAGGGACAGCGATGCCTTTTACTTGTCCACCGGAAGACAGAGCACGGGTGAATACCTGAAAATCACAGTCTGCCATTACATCGGAGAGGTCTGTAAGTTCCATACCAAATCGCGTATCTGGTTTATCATTGCCGAACCGTGCCATCGATTCATGGTAGGGCAACCTTAAGAAAGGCGTTTCAACAGAAATGTTCCCAGCTTCCTCAAATATCCGTTTCATCAGACCTTCGGTTACCTCAAGCACATCGTCAACACCTGCGAAGGACATCTCAATATCAAGTTGTGTGAACTCAAGTTGTCTATCAGCGCGAGTATCCTCATCGCGGAAACAGCGTGCAATTTGAAAATAACGGTCTACTCCGCTCATCATCAGAATCTGTTTGAACTGTTGCGGCGATTGCGGAAGCGCATAGAATTTACCGGGATAATAACGACTCGGCACGAGAACATCGCGTGCGCCTTCTGGTGTGCTATTCATCAAGATAGGTGTCTCAATTTCAAGGAATCCCTCTTCATTCATATAGTTACGGGCTGCAAGGGCGGCTTTATGCCGCATTTCAAGCGTTTTTTGCATCTCCGGTCGCCGCAAATCGATAAACCGATAACGCATCCGTATATCTTCTGCTACCTCGATCTCGTCTTCTACTGGGAACGGTGGTGTTTTGGCAGTATTAAGTATGTTCAACGAATCTACCGCTATTTCAATCTCACCTGTGGCAAGCTCTGGATTCACGGTGCCTTGATAAATATTTAGACTGTCTGCTTCACGTTCTATGTCGTAAGTTCTATTATTTTCCACATCAGTGAGAAGCCATCGTTTGTCATTCTCGCGAACATCAACTTTTATGTTGTCTGACAGTGTGTATTTTGTATCTAAATCCGAAAAAAGTGATCGCAATTCGGTTGACAAAGATGTTCCATTGGAGAGTTCCGCTTGGAATGCTGCATCTGCTTTGAAGAGCAGTTCGCCCGGGGCACGTTCACGGACTGTTCCGCTGACATTTAGGACAAACTCACTTCTGACAGCATCTGCAAGCGCGTGTGCTTTTTCGTCAATCTGTGGGTCGAAGACTACCTGTGTAATTCCAGTTCTATCGCGTAAATCCACGAAAATCACACCGCCGTGGTCGCGGCGACGTCTCACCCAGCCATTCAGTTGGGCAGTGGTACCAGCATCACTCAAACGCAGATCACCACAATAGTGGGTCCGTTTTAAAGAAGGTTCTTGGGACATAATGGGTCTGTATTTTCCTCCTATTTTTGTATCTCTTTAAGTTCGTTTTGTATCTGTTGTTTAGCAAATTGTAAGTTTGTTAGATCAGAGGTATAAGGGATAGCTCGATCGATATTTTTTAGTGCGGTTGTAAAGTACTCTTGCTGTTTTTGCGGTTGATTCATAGCGGCATAGACGTTGCCAAGGATGTAAAATGAGCGCCACGCATTTTCATCAGCATCCACACCTTTTTGTGCGTACTTCTTTGCTTCATCTAAATTATTCAATACAAGGTGAAGACGTGCCATAGCAGCGAAGATTATTTCGGGCAAGTCAGGTTCACGTTGTTCCCACCGTTCGTAGGTGCGAAGTGCCTCCTTGTAACGTTCTTGACGTTCATATAACGCACCAAGAATAGGATAAACTTCTGATCTGCTCGGATCGCGCTTGAGTAATTTTTCAAGTTCTGTTGATGCTTTCGCAAGTTCTGTTGTCGCCTTTTCAAGTTCTGTTGTCGCCTTTTCAAGTTCACCCTTTCTCTCATACTGCATCGCCAGATTTTCATACTCTGAAGCATAACGCTCATACACTGTCGCCAATTGAAGATGTACTTGAACATCGCCAGGATTTTGCCGCATGTTCTGTTGCGCTTCTTTTTCAAGTTGGCGGAGTTCTTCTTGGTAACCTTCGTTAATAAAGCCGGAGACAACCCCAAAATTGTAGCGAATTGTTTCGTCAATCGGATTGTCGCGCACCGCTTCGTTCATCAAAGTGCTCGCTTTTTCGAGTTGTGCAGCGGGATTGGCAATTTGTGCTTTAGCATAAGCAATCTGTCCAAGAATCAATTTCTGTGTGGCATTAAAGTAGGTAGCTATCTTTTCCTGAACTGCTTTTTTCTCTTCCCACGTCGCACCATAGTTTCTTAGAAACGGTGTAACGTGCTGCCGATATTCTTTCATTCCTTCAATATTTTTAGCGGTAGAGCTCACTAAATCTTCACCTTTAAAGAATTCTAATCTGGGTCTGTCATCTGTGTGGATAGGTCCATCACTTGCATATTCTCGAACTGCCCTTGGTCCCATCATAAATGAGTCAAGCAGCGACATGCCATCAAGGTCATCAGCAGCAAGCCCCTCACGAATACTCGGTATCCGACAACGTGCCATAAAATCTTCGTAATCTATAGAGAGACGTTTCCGTGTGCCGATAAGAATCACAAAATCGGGTGTGTATTTATACCAGAGGGTTGTCTCTGGAAATACATTGATAAATGTACGAACAATCATCTTATAATGCGCCTCCGGTAAACGATGCAGCGGCACCCACTGACACATCACACCGCCCTCAGTCAAGATTCTTTTACACAACTTATAAAAGTCTTCTGTATAGATATTGGAACTTCCAGCACTCACAAGCGGATGGATTATTCCAGTAGAAATCATATCATACTTCGTTTGCTCATACTTGGTTTGCGTCATCAGGATATGGTTGCGTCCATCATTAATCTTATAGTTAAATAGTCGGTTTTCAAATATGTTGCCATTAACATGTTTGAAATGTTCTTGTGCTGCAGAAATCACCCCTTTTGATAACTCTATTGCATCAACTTGCACGCCATGTTGCGTTATTGAATGAGAAGTGAGTCCCATGCCAAAACCAACGACAAGTGCGCGTTTCGGATTAGGATGTAATAGCAATGGCAAATGTGCGATAACACGGTGCGAAGGAGAGTCCCACCGCGAAGCGTCAGCGGCTTGATTCGCATCTACATAGAGTCGGTAAATCCCTTCGTCATCTTTCAACGTCGTTACCGTCGCGTCTACTTCCTCCTTGTAATCAACAACTTCATCGCCCGGGCGTTGCGTTTTATAAATCGTGCTTTTTTTGAAAAGCGGTTGACTCAAAGTCAATAATAAAATAACAGCTAACCCAATATTGAGTATCGGCACAGCGATGCCCATTCCTTGAAAAATAGACTTGGCACCGCTTCCTGATTCCGTTTCACCTATCTCAGCATCCTTAGACGTACGTAATCCTTTCAAAACAAGCAGACACCCGATACCTGTGTTCAATGCTACTGTTAAAACAATACTTGGACGAATACCTAATAGTGGAATTAACAAAAACCCCGCACAAAACGCGCCCAAAATACTTCCGACTGTGTTAATAGCATAAACATTGCCAATACTCCTACCGAGTTGACGCGCGTTACCGGTATATATTTTTGTAACGAGTGGAAAACTTGCGCCCATCAAAAATGTAGGAAGACTCATCACAACGAAACAGGAAAAGAATGCCCAAAATCTGCTACTACCGAATGTTGACTGGAGTGCATAGGTCATCCCATATAATCTCTCAAATGCGGGCATCAGGGCAATTGCGAAGAGTCCAATACCCAGTTGTACGATGCCAAAAATGGTAACCGGTTGTTTTATCTTGTCAACCCAACGTGCTAAAACTATACTTCCTAATGCAATTCCAAAAAGAAACGCAGCGAGCATCGTGGCAAACGCATAAGTCGTACTCCCAAGAAAGAATACGAGAATACGAGTCCACAACACTTCGTACGCTAAAGCACAGAAACCTGATATTCCTATCGCCCATAGAACCAATTGTCGTTCTTGTTTGACAACTTCAGGGACTGCGGCTTCCTGTTCACCTGCTACGGATTCTGTTTGTTCTATCGACTCCTCGTTTTCATCCGTTTCTATTTTGTGGGCATGCCGTGCCAATACCAATGCAACTAACGCAACACCGAGATTTATTGCAATTCCCACTCGGAGTGTCCATGTAATTCCCAATGCTTGAATCAAGAAAAACCCTGCCGTCACAGTGCCGATGACTGCGCCAAACGTATTCAACGCATATAGAATTCCGATGTTCGTGCCAAGTTGTTCCAATCTTTTGACAAAAAACCGTGTCAGGACAGGTAAAGTGCCACCCATCAATGTAGAAGGGATTAGTAATATGCCAAATGTCAGGACAAAACGGATAAGTGAGAGGGTATAGAATTCGGATGTAATGTTGCGGTAAATAAGGACATAGAGTCCAGTGAGGACGGTTAACAACAGCGGCCAGATAATACAAAACCCACCGATACCTACTTCAAGGAGGGCGTAAAGTTTCAGCGGTGACATTCTGCCCTCATCAATCTTTCTGCCGAAGTAGAAGCTGCCCAGCGCGAGTCCTGCCATAAATGCAGTCAGCACGGTGCTTGTCGCAAAGACGGTGCTGCCGAAGACAAGCGTCAGTTGCCGCATCCAGATAACTTCATAGATGAGGGCACTCGCGCCGGATAGGATAAAGATGAGCCAAACGAGGAGTTTTATGTGTCGCATTTGCTTATGCCTAACAAGGATATGTATATATAATACGCCAGTATACCCAAAATATCAAGAGGAATCTTCTAACCGCTTCTCCAATCACACAATATGCCGATAAGTTGTAGAGAAGATTATGTCATCTATGTATTTGTCTAAACCCTATGTCTGCTGTGAAGGGACTTCCTGCACCACAGGAATGACGTAGCATCGGATAGTCACCCCATCTATCGTTTCTGTTTGGACGCGTGGTTCAGGTTCGGCACGATGATCGAAAACGACGTAATATCCTTCCTGCACACCTTCTAATTTGAGATACGCGGCCAGTTGTTTCTTACCTGCATCATAACGCAGTTTCCCCTCCCAAATCTTTGTTTCAACGATATATTTACTTCCGTTCTGAAAAATAATCATGTCCATCCTGCCCCGCCCCGTTTGTGCTTCAAGGAACATTGCACCACGGATCAGGCTAACAAACTGGTCAAGATAGGCGTAGAGGAGGTCTTGCCCAACAAATTCTTTCGGAGTTTCTGGAACTTGTAGTATCCGATACCCTACGCGTGCAATGAAATTTTGGAAATTATCAAGAAGCAGTTCCATATTAATTTGTCCTGTCGGCGTTAGATAGTCCAGAAAATCGGTATCTTCAGGGAGGTAGTCCTGCTCAAGTCCATTCATCTCAGGCTTAAACGCCTGCAGGATGCAATAGTGGTAAATCGGATTAACAATTTGACACATCCCATCCGGTGCTTTTCCGATTACACCGAGTGTAGCAAGTTCACTGATGATTTCTCTGCGTGGGTTGAAGCGGACGCCCCTCTCATAAGAAACGATTCGCATCAGGATATTTTTATAGCGCGGGTCTCTACGGATATTGGTCATCAGATGTGTGAGGTTCGCGTTATCTTCTTCTCGGACTTCTATGTGTGCCTGTGAAAAGTGCGTCATCGTAATTGTTTCCGTTTTCGGAATGTCCATCTCCTCTGTGAGCATCTGTGCAAATCGGTTGACAAGGAAAGGTTGTCCGGCAGTTTGTCTGTGAATATTCTCAATAACCTCAGGCGCGAAAGTTTGACCGACCTCATCCGTATACTGATCAAGTAGATCGCGCACCTGTTCAAAGGTGAAGTTCGGCAAAGTGAACTCGTCCTGAATATTGAACGGTGAAATAGAGCGGTTTAGATTGAGTTGTATAATGTTCTTGACCCCTACAATACCGATACTGTAGGGACATTCACGCATAGAACGTTGAACATAGATGGTGCGGAGTGCATGCAAGAAACCGCTCACAGCATCACGGGGAATGCCATCAAATTCGTCAATGATGAGGACAAGTTTTTCATCTCCAAGAAAAGCCCCGAACTGTTGAAAAAATCTGAGCATTGCAACGTGATCGGTTAACTTCGCGTTTTCCAAGAATTGGCTTTGCGCTTCAGATGGCACGTATCCGCGTTTCTCAAAGACACATTTAATCTCCTCATATATGCTTTCATAAAGTTCGGTATAAAAATCGGACGCGCTATAGTTTTCATAAACCTCAAAATTCAGTTCAATCGGGAAGTAGGTTTCTGTCTGATCGGTTGTGAGGGCATTAAGAGCCCATTGGAAAAATGTCGTCTTGCCTGTCTGCCGAGGAGCGAATATAACGATGTATCGTCCCTGCTTAACGCGGTTGATGAAATCAGCGAGTTCCGCGCTGCGTGAGACAACGTAATGATCTTCAGGATTTACAGGACCGTGAGTGCCAAATGTTCTCATGTTTTTCTCAATAACGATGCAGACAAAGACCCGCTGCGTATGTCTGCTACTTTTGTGTCATTCCTAATTTTTCTTCTAAACGCACAATATGTCGATAGGTTGTAGAGAAGATCATGTCAAGCGTAGCAATGTCTCGTGCCTCTAACGGCGCGCGTGAAAATACACGCCGTAACGATTTCAAATACGTCTCCCATTCCTGATTATACGGAGACATACCCACCTTATCTAACAAACGGGTAACCCTTCCATAGAATTCCTCCAAAGCGTTTACTTCAGCATAGTCAATCTCAACAGACGCATGTTCCTCCAAACTCGCAATGAATACCTCATACGCGAAGATTTGAACTGCTTGTGCTAAATTCAGAGACGGATTTTTGGTCGCCATCGGCACACTTGCTGTCAACTGGCAGAGACTCATCTGATCTGTGGATAACCCGAAGTCTTCACGACCAAAAAGTAGGGCGACCGATTTATCCTGTGAGACGGATGCGATTGTGTCTGCAGCATCGCGAGCAGTTACAGGTGATGGTAGGCGCATATCACGGCGACGGTGTGTTGTGCCAACAAGGTACTGAATGCCTTCAAGCGCATCCTTTAGTTCAGGAACAACTTTGCAGTTTTCCAAAACATCCTTTGCCCCGTGTGCCATGGACCATGCCGCGTCCACATTCTGAAACGGAACAGGATGGACAAGGTAAAGCTGCGATAATCCCATGCCTTTTACAACTCTTGCGACAGAGCCGATGTTGCCCGGTTCTCGCGGTTCAAAGAGAATTACACGAACATTCGCAAGGTTCTCTGGCACAGCTACAGGAATAGCGCGGAAACTCTCTGTTGGTTGAATCGGTTTTCTATAGGTCTCAGTTGACATAATAATAAAGGTATAGCAAATTGCACAAATTGTCAAGTGGAATGTTTGTGGAGGGTGTGTAAATATTTGGTTACATAGGTTCAATTTGCAATGATTACGCGGCGTTTCCCACTGTAGGGCGGGGTCCCTGTGCCCCGCCACTGCGCAGGACGTGCCATGCAACGGGCAGGCACCAAATCAACGGCCCGAATGCCTTTTGGCATTCCCGGAGACCCGCCCCTACAATAGGAGTTGTGCGGATTTCTACAAAAACTTTACACACCCGTTTGTGGAGGTTTGTGGAAGACAAGGTTACATTCCGTAAATGCACCATTAAAGCGGTAGATAATTAACCATTAGCTGCATCACAGTCCCAGAGATAAGAGGCATTGTTAAATTATCATTTATCCGAAGTGGGAGGAGTTCAACAAGAGTAGCTACGAATGCACCAGTAAGACCAACAATTGGGTTCAGCCAGAAAAGCGAAATTGCAGCACAAACGATGAAACATGCAGCACTCCCCTCTAAACTCTTGTTACCGATAAGTTTTGTTCGACCCCACCTTTTCCCTACTAAGGCGGCAGCCGTATCTCCCAAAATAATGAAAAAAATACAGGCGATGGCAATAGATTTCTCAAAAAAGAAAATGCATAGCAAGATGCTGACGATATAGTAAGTCGCACCGGTAATCGCTCCTTTCTGTTCATGAGTCCGAAGAATGGACTTGAAAACACGAAAAAAGAAATCTCGGAAACGTTCAGATACCCATTTCAAAAATTCTACTACCACCGCAATACCTGCCAAACATCCGACAATGAGCAACATAGTGGACTTTTCCAAAACAATATAAATTAGGGGTAAGAAGAATCCTGCCAGATGGGTCGTTTTTCGGAGCAATTCCGTGATCATGAATTTGGAGTCTCCACTCAATGAAGTTAAGGTTAATGTAGGTTTATTATTGCAGATTTATACAGTCAAATACAAGGAAAAATATTTTCTTGTATTTGGCAAGAAATTATCACAATTTTGTTTCAATTTCGGGTTAAAATTTCTTTATCATTGGAATTGTTTGAGAATAAATAGAATGATCGTAAATCAACAGAATTAAAATGAGAGGAAACATGAAAGGTCTTTGCATCAGGTTGTTATTTTTTATGCTTGGTATGGGACTCATCTGGACAGTAGGTGCAGCTGCGCAAGAAACACAGCAGACCGTAAAAATCACAGGAGTTGTCGTAGATAGTGATACCGATACACCGTTAGTTGATGTGACGATAAAGGTAGTAGACACAAACATCACGGTAAAGACTGATGAAACAGGGGCGTTTTCTTTAGAATTGCCTGCTGGCACTTATACTTTTCAAATTTCTGCGCCGTTCTACAACGCTGCTGTACTTTCTGATATTGAAGTCAACGCCCAAGGTTTATCAAAACCGCTACAGGTTGCACTTGAACCACAAGTTATAAAGTTAGATGCAATTAATATGAAGGTTCGATTAAGTCAATCTGGAGAACGCGGTCTTCTTGAAAAACGAATGCGGAGCTCTCGAATTGAAGATAGCATTAGTACTGAAGAAATCAGCAAATTGCCGGACTCCTCAGCGGCTCAGGCTATTAAGCGTGTAACAGGTGTTAGTATTGTAGGTGGTAAATATGTGTTTGTCCGTGGGTTAGGTGAACGTTATAGTAATACCCTTCTCAACAATGTTGAAATTCCGAGTCCGGAACCGAATCGTCGGGTTGTCCCGATGGACATCTTCCCTGCAAGTTTGCTTGCAAGCCTCCAAACTGTGAAAACATTTTCACCTGATCAACCCGGAGGATTTGCTGGTGGTTCAGTGCAGGTATTTACAAAAGACTTTCCAGAAGCGTTGATGATGTCGCTTTCGCTATCTACCGGTTTCAATACACAGGCAACCGGCACAGACGGATTGACTTATCCTGGTGGAAGTCTTGATTTTTTAGGATTTGATGACGGTTCGCGTAAGCTACCAGAAATTATCCAAGAAAAAGCAGATGAAATTCCTATCCGCGAACGTGGTCGTTTTACTACAACAGGATTCACACGTGAAGATATTCAGGAATTTGGACGCGCTTTTTCTAACGTTTGGTCACCCGAACGGCATGCGATCCCCGCAAATCAAGGTTATAAATTCAGTATCGGTAACAGCAGGACAATTTTTGGCAAACAATTTGGTTATCTCGGTGTCATCTCCTATGGTAATAGCCATAGTTACAGTACGCAGGTGCGCAAAGCATTCCGCATAGGATTAAACGAGACACTTTCACCCGTAACCGATTACGCTGTTGAAGAAAGTGGACACGAAGTCGACTGGGGAAGTGTTATAAACGCAAGTCTGCGGTTTTCACCGCACCATCTCCTCAGTTTGCGGACGCTTACGACACACGCAGCAGAAGACCAAACCCGGACATGGGAAGGTTTTAACGCTGATAGAAATACGGATATGCGGAGTGCACGTCTTAGATATGTTGAACGCCAACTCTTCTCAGGACAATTGGCAGGCACGCACGGGTTTAATTTTGGCGAACCAGAATTGCAAAACGCCGCTGCAGAAGAAAATATTGATTCCATGGAAATGGTATTAAATCAACCAGATTTTTCTATGGAATGGCGGCTCACCTATTCGCGTGCGGCGCGCGATGAACCCGACACACGTGAAGTAATTTATGAAGATAGAGGTGACGGCACGTACACATTTCGCGATGTTACACATAGTGGTAGTAGATTCTTCTTTGACCTTGAAGATGATGAATATAACGCACGCGCTGACTGGAAATTAGTGATCAGGGAAACAGGTTTCTTCAAATTTGGAGGCCTCTTACGAAATAGGGATCGTTCGTTTGATGTTCGGAGATTCAGATTCTTGCCTTCAGATAATGTTGATACAGCTGTTGATTTGTCCTCACCACCGGAAACGCTTTTCCAAACTGAAAACATTGCCCCACGCGTCTTTGAATTACGCGAATCTACCCTTGCAACTGATAACTACCTCGCTGACCATAATATCTACTCAGGTTATCTGATGCTTGATATTCCGCTTACTACAAAATGGCAAGTGATGACGGGATTACGATTGGAATCCTCTAATCAAGTAGTAACAACATTTGACCCGTTTTCTCCGGTATTGAAGCCAATTAAGGCAGATTTGGAAACCCTTGACCTGCTTCCGGGACTCAACCTTACATATCGGTTAACAGAAAGGATGAATTTGCGTGCTGCCGTATCACGAACAGTCACACGTCCCGATTTTCGAGAACTTGCACCTTTTGAATTTACAGACTTTGTTGGTGGGAGAACTATTCTTGGAAATCCTGACTTAGAACGTACACTGATTGATAATTACGACTTCCGTTGGGAAGTTTTTCCAAATACAAGCGGTGGCGGTGTTGTGGCAATAAGTGCATTTTACAAGCGGTTCCAAAAACCGATTGAACAGATTATCCAACCGCAAGCTGAAGTTCGCATCACTTATGAAAACGCAGAAGGCGCTAACAACTACGGATTGGAATTTGAAGCGCGCCAGAACTTAAGTGTACTCTCACCAAAATTGAGCGCTTTTTCAATTAACACAAATGCCGCGTTTATTGCGTCCAGAGTTGTGCTTCCCGAAGATGTTGGTATTCAGACATCCTCGGAACGCCCCCTGCAAGGACAGTGCCCTTACATCATCAATCTTTCAGTAGGATACGAAGAGCCAAACTGGGGAATTTCAAGTTCAGTTGCATACAACATTTATGGACGACGACTCTCTGATGTAGGCAACCATGGTGCGCCAGATGTTTTTGAACAACCGCGTGGACAGTTAGATATGAGTTTTAGCCGGACAGTTGCTGATACATACAAATTTAGTTTTTCCGCTAAAAACCTGCTTAACCCTGCTGTTCACTTCAAACAGGGTGAAGCAACATCAGTCAGTTATAAAATTGGCAGATCGTTTTCATTTGGGATAAGTTATAACCTATAACCACGCTAACGACTTATGAAAGTTTATCAGACATTTCTTTGGATGTTTCAAGTTAGTCACAGAGATGATTAAGTGCCGATAAAAAGTCATAACGTCGTCAGTATTTTGTAACAATTAATGAGTAGTATTAAACGTGACAGAAATTGATTGTAGTGACTTCTAATCAAAGGATTGTAGTGACAATAAAAGTCCATTCATTATTGTAAGTGGGATTTAAAATAGAAAGGAGCTTTGCTAAACTAATGTCAAATATCGTGTCAACCCTAAAATCCAGTTGGATACAAGGTAAATTTACATGGTTGTTTCAGTTAATGGTCATCTGCACATTCGGATTTACCTTAGTTTTTGTCGGATGTGGTGAAGATGGTGACCCAGAACCAGAACCAATAGTTGAGGAAATCATTATTGTTGATGGACGTGAAGTGGTTGTCCTACAAGGCACACTCACGGAAGATAAAACACTTTCATCGGACTATGATTATTTGTTGCGCGGTGCAGTGTTTGTTGAAGATGGTGCTACGCTAACAATTGAACCCGGTGTTACAATTTACGGGGAACAGGCACAAAACGGCACCCTGATTGTCGCGCAAGGTGGAAAGATTATGGCAGATGGCACAGCCGATGCACCTATCGTTATGACAAGTGATGCTGAAATTGGACAACGCGCACGTGGACAGTGGGGCGGTTTGATTATCAATGGTAGAGCACCCACAAATCAGGGTATTACCGCTGGTGAAGGGAACACAGGAGATTTCGGCGGAAACGATCCTGCTGATAACAGTGGTGTGTTGCGTTATGTCCGTGTTGAATATGCTGGTATTGAATTTAGTCCAGACAATGAATTGAACGGTATCGCTTTACAAGGTGTCGGTTCTGGTACGGTTATTGAATATGTCCAGGTGCACATGAACCAGGATGACGGAATTGAAATGTTTGGTGGTACTGTCAATCTGAAATACGCGCTCGTCACTGGTGCTCGCGATGATTCATTTGATTGGACAGACGGTTGGACAGGTAAAGGTCAATTTTGGGTTGCTCAGCAGTACGGTGATGAAGCTGATAACGGCTTCGAAAACGATAACAGCAGTAAAAATAACGAAGCAACCCCGCGTTCCGCACCAACTATTTTCAACGTAACGCTCGTGGGAGATCCAGCAGATGGATCCAAAAGCGATAACGGCATGCTGATTCGTGAAGGTGCCGCAGGTATGTATGTAAACTTCATCGTTACTGGTTTCAGAGAAGTTGGACTTGATGTTAACAATGAATCATCACACAAGCAAGCGAATGAAGGAAATTTGATCGTTAAAAACAGCATCTTCTTTGATAACGGCAAAGCCAACTTCGGCGATGAAAAAGATGATGACGGTTTTGATGAAGCAGCATGGGCAAAAGGTCTTGACAATTACGAAAAAGACCCGAATCTCGTAGCACCGTTCAACAAAGACAATCCGAATTTTACACCCGGTGCTGGTGCCGCTTCTGTTAGTGCCGCTTCACCACCTTCAGGCGGTTTCTTTGAAACTGCTAACTTCATCGGCGGCGTGAGTTCTTCCAATAACTGGACAACAGGTTGGACAACGAGTGCGCGGAACTAAACGGTGTAGTACTACAATCTCTGCTGGGTGCTACCTCTCTCACATTGCGATTGCAGTTCTACTGTTTAGCATTAGTTTGATGGGGTGTCAGCGTCAAGTATGGGAAAACAGTCTCGATTCGCCAGACCAACTTGGTCTGGCAGTCGTTGACGCTTTAAATCAGAAAGATATTGTCCAGTTAAACGAGTTGCGGGTACAAGAGAAGGCGTATGTTTCTTGGATTTATCCAGCTTTTCCGAGAAGCAATTTTCCACCTGATTTCGCTTGGTCAAATCTGAATAAAAAATGTAAAGTAGGCATGAAAAGGTGGATTGACCGATATGGTGGACTTAACCTTAGTTTTGTAAATATACGATTCGATAAACCGACAGAATCTTATGATGGGTTCCAACTTTTACGTGGAACCGTTTTGACGTTACGGAATTCCGCGGGGCAAAAAGAAGAATTAAAGATTTTGGGCTCCGTTGTTATGAAGGATAATCGTTACAAATTGCTCAGCTATGATGACGGCTAATTTCAGTTTTTATATGCAAATTGAATTGCATTTTTAATCTGTTTTTGTATGGTATCTACACCAAAACTGAAATCTATAAATTATAGGCAGATATTGTACTTCAAATGCCTTATCTAAAATCTGGGAGGACTTAAATTTAATGAGTCACACACTCTCTATTTACACATCTGGTAAACAGAGGAAAAAGCGTTACAAAAAAAAGATGGCAATGACCGGCAGCGTGAGTGTAAAAGCGCCGAACGTTGCAAAGAGAATGGCATCTGAAAACGCGTCCGAAGTTTCAATCACATTTGTTGAAGCGCAACGACAAAATCGTCAGGCAACCCAAAAATGGAAAGCAAAAGCCCGAAAATTTGCATTTGGACTTGCAATTAGTCTTCATGCTGCCGCCCTTGTTATCTTTGGTATTTGGTTTATTAAAAAAGCGGTTCTGCAGATGAACGTAGATAATCTGCAGAGTGTTATTGTGAAGGCACCGAAACCTCAAACAAAACGCATCATTCAGCCACGCAAAACTCAGAAAACGGCAAAACCAAAAGTCGTAAAAGTGCTTGCACCGAAAACCAACGGGATAACAACGAATACGAACGTCTCTGTGGGACCGGCAGATTTCACTATTCCAATGACTGAACTACCAGCTGACAATACGATGAGACTTACGGCACTGGAAAGAGGAAAAGGTATGATGGAACAAACCCGACAAGTGAAAATTGTCTCCACAGCACCTAAGTTTGAAATGCCTAAGTTTGAAACTACGGGTTTAACAATGCAAATGGATATGGGAACGAGTTTAGCCACTGTGGATTTTGAAGATTCAGCAGATCTTAGTCTGTCTGCTGCAGGTTTTGGGGATACAAAGCAGTCATTCTCAGAGTTTTTGAAACGGGTGCGTGAACGGATAAAAGAGATGCAACGTTTTCCGCCAAACGTTCGGAATTTAGAAGAGGGTTCTTCAGCAACTATCCGCTTCACACTTCTTAGAGATGGCACCATTCGAGATCCGAAGGTTGCAAGTTCCTCTGGTTCACATGTGTTAGATAACGCCGCCCTCGCGGCTGTCCAAAATGCTGAACCTTATCCACCGTTCCCCGAAGCACAATCTGGAAATAGTATACGCCTTGAACTTCCGGTTGTCTTTGAATTGGTTAATTAGTTGTCTTGAATTGTTTTAGAATAGAAGATAAAGGGTGGTGTTATACCACCCTTTATCTTACAAAACGTCCAGCTTATTTTCACTATAACTCTGAACATTCAAACATTTATTTTTCACTTTCTAACTTATCCCAGTTCTGTATCAAAAGCCAGTTTTTCTGCTTTCGCCTTCTCATCATTAACAAATGCAAGCAAAATCAAGCCCAGGATAAAGAAAACCATTAAAGAAATAATAGCAAGACGCGCACTGCCTGTGATCTGCTTGATAACGCCAAACGTCGTAGGCCCCCAGATAGCAGAAAACTTACTGAAAACAGAATAAAATCCGTAGAATTCGGCACTCGCTTTCTCTGGAATCATCGCGCCGTAGAAAGAACGACTCAGAGCCTGTGTCCCACCCAGTACAAAACCAACAATCATTCCCAAAATAAAGAATTGCGTTGCAGTCTGGATGAAATATCCATAAATTACAACGCCACTCCATAGGACTAAAGAAAACATTACTGACCTTCTCGCGCCAATTCGGTTTGCAAGTAGACCGAATATCAACGCACCTACTAATGCAACAACTTGTATCAATAAAAGTGTCACCATCAGATCTGTATCAGAAAGTCCTAACTCTTCTTTACCATAAATTGTCCCCATACTGGTGACTGTGTGGATGCCATCGTTGTAAATCATATATGCAATCAGGAATAGGGTGAGATGCTTGAAATTCCCTACTTTTTTTGCTGTTGCAATAGTTCGGTTGATGCCGAGGGAAAGGTATGCTGAGATTTTCGGTTGATTGCGGTACTTCTCTGGAAGTTCCTGCTCTGTCTTAATCTCCTTTAGGTATTTCACAGTGAATAGCGTCCATCCTGCCCACCAGAATCCTGTCATCGCCATGCCGATGCGGACTGCCATTACTCGGTCAATGCCGATTGTTTCGTGCAAAGCAACAAGTGCCAAAGCTATTCCAAATTGTATGGAGCCTCCGACATAACCGTACGCGAATCCTTTGGCAGAAACCGAATCAAGTCTGTCCTCAGAAGCAAGGTGCGGTAAAAATGCGTCATAGAAGACATTCCCGCCAACAAAGCAGACTTGCGTGCAGATATATAGCACAACCGCTATCCACACATTACCCGGCCTGCAAAAGTAGAGCATGGTTGCAAACAAACTTCCGAAGTAGGCAAAACCGATGAGAAATTTCTTTTTTGCCGAAGAAAAATCAGCGATTGCACCCAACACAGGTGCAAATAGGAAAACCAAGAGTGCAGCGAATCCCAACATAAATCCCCATAACGCTGTCGCACTGACAGTTGCTCCGAAAATGGGAACACCCTCTTTTCCTACAATGCCTTCCGCAAAATAAATGGGTAGAAGCGCCACACCGACAGTGGTGATATAGGCAGAATTCGCCCAGTCATACATGCACCAGCCAAAAATTGATTTTTTATCGTTTTTCATATTTTTCCTATCTGCAAAGGAATAAGGCTGGTACCTTTTCTGTACTTTCCTACATCTACTATTGGAGTCTACATTTATATTGTAGGTCGCGATTCGGAGAGCGCTCCTACAGAATCATGTATTGTAGGAGGGAACTCCGATGCCCGACTATTATCAAGACCCACGATTTTAGATTAGACAATCCACTATGCAGAGCAAATAGGGCATTAGAAGCGTGAGGGTTCCACGCTTCTAATGCCCCAATCTTAATGAGATTAGACAAGATCAAAACGATCAAGATTCATAACCTTGTTCCACGCAGCGACGAAGTCATGCACAAATGCTTGTTGTGCGTCATTGCATGCGTAGACTTCCGCAATGGCTCGAAGTTGGGAGTTCGAGCCGAATACAAGATCGACACGGGTGCCTGTCCACTTTAGTTCGCCTGTCGCGCGATGGCGCCCTTCAAACACGCCTTCCATTATAGGGGATGCCACCCACTCGATGTTCATGTTAAGTAGGTTCACGAAGAAATCAGTCGTCAACGTCTCTGGACGGTCAGTGAAAACGCCAAGTTCGGACTGACCGACGTTTGCATTTAGGACGCGCAAGCCCCCGACGAGAACCGTCATCTCAGGCGCGGTTAGCGTCAGCATTTGTGAGCGATCCACCAGCAACTCTTCGGCTGTTCTCTCGTGTCCGTTTGCGAGGTAGTTGCGAAATCCGTCTGCAGTCGGTTCAAGCACAGCAAATGAGTCTACATCGGTTTGCTCCTGCAACGCGTCCGTGCGCCCCGGAGCGAAGGGAACTGCTACGGCAATACCAGCATTCTTCGCAGCTGCCTCAACCGCTGCACACCCTGCCAGAACGATCAGGTCAGCAAGCGAGACCCGCTTCCCACCAGACTGCGATCCGTTAAATTCCTCTTGAATTCCCTCAAGGGTCTGAAGTGCCTTCCCAAGTTCGGGTGGATTGTTGACTTCCCAATCCTTCTGCGGCGCGAGACGAATACGTGCGCCGTTAGCACCACCACGCTTGTCGGTGCCGCGGAATGTTACGGCAGACGCCCAAGCGGTAGAGACAAGTTGGGAAATAGACAGCCCCGATTCGAGGCATTTGCCTTTGAGGGCAGCAATGTCTTGCTCTCCAATCAATTCATGATCCACATCAGGGACGGGGTCTTGCCACAACTGCGGTTCCGCAGGAACCCAAGGACCGAGACACCGTGTGCGAGGTCCCATGTCGCGATGGGTTAGTTTGTACCACGCCTTAGCAAAGGCATCTGCAAACTCGTCTGGGTTTTCGTAGAAACGCTTAGAAATCTTCTCATAGCCTGGATCTGCTTTCAGAGATAAATCAGTCGTGAGCATCATGGGAGCGTGCTTCTTCGAGGGATCGTGAGCATCTGGCACGGTATCTTGTGCAGATTCGTCTTTGGGGGTCCATTGCCATGCGCCGCCAGGACCTTTTATCCGTTCCCACTCGTAGTTGAACAAGTTTTCAAAGAAGCTGTTATCCCACTTGGTCGGCGTAGCAGTCCAGGCACCCTCCAATCCGCTGGTAATTGTATCGCCACCTTTGCCGCTGCCAAAGGTGTTCTTCCAGCCGAGTCCTTGTTCCTCAAGGGAGGCTCCCTCCGGTTCAGGTCCAACATACTCGTCCGCATCAGCAGCACCATGGGTTTTGCCGAACGTGTGTCCGCCCGCGATAAGCGCAACCGTCTCCTCGTCGTTCATTGCCATGCGACGGAACGTCTCTTTAATGTCTATCGCTGCAGCGACGGGATCCGGGTTACCGTTCGGACCCTGCGGATTCACATAGATTAAACCCATCTGAACTGCGCCGAGAGGTTTCTCCAAATCCCTGTCGCCAGTGTAACGTTCATCGCCCAGCCACGTGGTCTCCGATCCCCAATAGATGTCTTCTTCGGGTTCCCAGACATCCTCTCGCCCGCCAGCGAATCCGAGAGTCTTGAGACCCATCGACTCGAGGGCACAGTTTCCGGTTAAAATTATCAGGTCTGCCCACGAGATCTTCTTGCCGTACTTCTTCTTGATCGGCCAGAGCAACCGAACCGCCTTATCAAGACTTGCGTTGTCGGGCCAACTATTGAGGGGTGCAAAACGTAACGTACCAGAGGCTGCGCCGCCACGTCCATCGCCGATGCGGTATGTGCCTGCACTGTGCCACGCCATCCGAATAAAGAGGGGACCATAGTGGCCATAGTCTGCGGGCCACCACTCCTGCGATGTTGTCATCACTTTAAATACATCATCTCTCAAGGCATCCAAATCAAGTGTCAAAAACGCCTCAGCGTAGTTGAAATCCTCTCCCATAGGATTGGATGTGGGTGGGTTCTGGTAGAGCATCTTCAGGTTCAACTGATTCGGCCACCACTGTTGGTTTGCTATGGTGCCCCGTGCATGAGAGTGTCCCATCACTGGACATTTACTTTCGTTACTCATATTTCCTCCAATCGTGTTCTACATTTTTTATTCTATTCCTTGAAGTATTCTTTCCTTAAGAACCTATTAAAAAAAATCAAATGGATCTCTGAAAGTTGTCATTTTACGGTAAATACCTTAAAAACCGGTTGATTTTGCTCCTAAAATGACAAAAGAGGGCCATTTCATCTACTTCCAAAACAAGCTCTAAGTGTCATACAAGGGAGACTTACATCCTATTCCTTGAGTATATTATACATCAACGCTACAAAGAATGAAAACAAAATTTGACTTCCTCATCGTACACATCAATATAATATCATTTCTAAAATAAGATTTCATTATGAGATTATAGGTTCACACTGGTGAAAAATGTCCGAGGCGCAATAAATTGCGCGACTACAAACGCGTTTTTTCTTAAGTTGACAGTTATGGATAGAGCGCAGCGAAAACCATAACTGTCAACCTTCTTGAAAGTAATAAACAACGGCACGCGAAGCGTGCCTACTACCTTTAAGTGTAAACATTGTTGGGAAAGATTGATATTTTCAAAGAACTCGTGGAAGAATCCAGAAGATTAATGTATAATTTTAACAGATTGGGTATAATAGCAGTAATCATTTTAACGTTGAAAATATACTTGTCCGCAGGAGAACTCAATGAAAATAGTTGAGGTAAAAACCTATATGATTGACGTACCGCCTCCACATTGGGGCGGTAGGCATTGGATTTTTGTCAAATTAGTGACTGATGAAGGAATTGAAGGCGTAGGAGAATGCACCTATCATACCCGACTTAACCACGTCGTCATAGAATTAATCAAAGATTGGGGAGAACGTTATCTCATCGGTAATGATCCGTTTCGGATAGAAAAAATCTGGTCAACACTTTATGAAGGTCCTTGTGTACGACACCCTGGCCCGCTTGCTACACCAGCAATGAGTGCAATAGAGATGGCGTGTTGGGACATCGTCGGGAAAGCGGTGAACCAACCTATTTACAACCTTTTGGGTGGCATGTTCCATGAAAAATTGAGGGCATATTCCTATCTCTTGCATTGGCGGCACGGTGATTCTCCAGAAAAAACGGGTGAAGTCGCGCTTTCTTACGTTGAAAAGGGATTTACTGCGGTCAAATTCGATCCCGTTCATCCACACACTGCAGATAGGTTAGAAACACTCAACTATGCAGAAAGTGTCATCCGCGGGATTCGCGATGCTGTAGGTGATAGATGCGATATTCTCATCGGCACACACGGACAATTTAATACCAATAGTGCTATCCGCTTTGCCAAACGTGTTGAACCCTACGACCCACTTTGGTTTGAAGAACCGATACCCCCTGAAAATATCAAAGAGATGGCACGCGTCGCACAATCTACAAGTATCCCTATTGCCACCGGTGAACGACTACTCACCAAATATGAGTTTTCTGACCTCTTGGAGCAACAGGCAGCATCCATCTTGCAAATGGATTTGACGATAACAGGCGGTATCCTTGAATCAAAGAAGATTGCGTCTATGGGTGAGGCACACTACGCGCAAATCGCACCGCATCTATACGGCGGTCCAATCGGAGGCGCTGCAAATATACAGTTGGATGTCTGTAGTCCAAACTTCCTAATTCAAGAGGGCATTCATATGTGGGACGGTTTTCACGCTGAAATTCTCAAGGAACCAATACAATGGGAGGATGGTTACATCATTCCACCGACTGGACCGGGACTTGGCATTGAACTGAACGAAGAAGTTTTGGAAAAACACACCATTGAACTCTGAGATTAAAGGAGTGGCATGTCAACCGCAGATACACCAACGGGTACGCTTGATGAGCTGCCCGAATCAATTGAAGAAACATTAAAAACGCTGGATATAGACTTTAAAAAAATCCGATTCGCGGTTCAAAGTGACGTAAGTTCAACAGGGAATTACGGTGAAGAATGGTTTGTGTTAACAGATATAGCGATTTTTACCGTAACGGGTACAGGTGAGGTGCTTCACTATATACCCTATAAGAGTGTGTTAGGTATTCGTGCTGAGACCGTAGTGGATGCTGGTCTCGTTGTGCTGGAAACACAGGAAGGGACGATAGACCTCATCCGTTATTCAAACGGTTGTGCGGCGAAGTTCGGGTTCGTGGCACGTTTTATTGGGGATGAGATAGAATTTCAAGCTGGTAACCGGGATGAGCCGCCGATTTGGGACTATAAGGTTGAGGAACATTCTTGTAAAACTTGTGGATTGCCACTTGCCGATGAGTTTTCTCCGTGTCCTGCATGCACGAAAAAACATAGGGTAATGCTACGCATTTTGTCATATATGCGACCTTACCGGGGTAGGGCATTCCTCTTTATTGTATTTGTCATTGTTGGCACCCTGATTTCTCTGGCTCCACCTTATTTTTTTCAAATCTTGGTTGACGATATATTACTGCTGAATGATGCTAACGCTCCAACACCTGATGGAGAGACAACATGGTTAGGCGAAATCTTTCGAGCGATCCAACCAGCGGCGACAGCGTTATCCATAGCGGTAGGGACACTGTTAGTAACGCATCTAATCAGCGCAATTATTAATATTTTGCACTCGCGATTGAGTGCGTGGTTGACGCTCCACATCGCAGCAAATATACGCGAACACGTTTACGAGCATTTGCATGATCTCTCTATCAGATTTTTTGACAAACGAACTACAGGAACTGTTATCTCACACATCACCGAGGATAGTGAACGGTTACAGGACTTTATGTTGGAAGGACTGTCGTTCCTTGGTAGGGAATTGTTTCTGATCTTCGCGATTGGTGTCGTGCTTTTTTTGATGCATTGGCAATTGGCATGTTTCGTCTTAATTCCAATTCCGATTATTGTTCTGGGCGGAGGTTGGTTTTGGCGAAAGGTGCGAAGTCTTTGGCATCGGGCATGGCGACGCCGCTCAAAACTTTTTGATGTTGTCAACGATTCTGTGTCCGGTATCCGAGTTGTTCGTGCATTCGGTCAACAAAGAAGTGAAGTTAACCGATTTGGTGGTGCGAACATTGATGCGCGAGACTATGAAACCCAAGCTGAGATGGTCTGGGCAACCTATTACCCGCCGCTGATGTTTGCTGTTAATTTGGGGTCTCTCATTGTTTGGTATGCAGGAGGACTTGATGTTCTTGATGGGGCAATGACGCTCGGCGAATTGATTTCTTTTAACGCATATCTCACAATGTTCTATGGACCGTTGCGATATATTAGTCCACTCATCAATTGGGCTTCTCGGTCTATGACAGCAGCGGAACGACTTTTTGAGGTGATAGACTCACAACCGGAACAGTTTGACGATGGCAATCTTAAAGCGATACCAAATATTGTCGGAGAAGTGAAATTTCACAACATGACTTTCGGTTACGATGCGCATAAACCTGTACTTCGCGACATAAATCTACATGTAAAACCGGGTGAAATGATAGGACTCGTTGGGCATTCAGGGGCAGGAAAGTCTACCCTCATCAATTTAATTTGTCGGTTCTATACACCGGATGCCGGACGTTTAGAAATTGATGGCGAAGACATCAAACAGATAAACCTCAAGGATCTGCGTAGACAGATTGGCGTAGTGCTACAAGAGCCATATCTGTTCAGCGGCACCATAGCAGAGAACATTGCCTATGCGAATCCCGATGCCTCAATGGAGGAAATTATCACTGCATCAAAGGCGGCTAATGCACACGAATTTATCATCAAATTCCCTGATGGATATGATACTGAAGTCGGAGAACGGGGTGGGAGTTTATCCGGTGGTGAACGTCAGCGTGTCTCAATCGCACGGGCGATTTTACATAACCCGCGTATCCTGATTCTTGATGAAGCCACCTCTTCCGTAGATGTGGAAACCGAGAAAAAGATTCAGCAGGCGATTGACAGATTGGTGCAGAACCGAACCACGTTTGCAATTGCACATCGTCTTTCAACACTCCGAAATGCGGATCGGCTTTTTGTAATAGAAAAGGGAAAAGGTGTTGAGTGCGGGTCTCACGAAGAACTTATGGAGAAAAAGGGCATCTACTACAAACTTGTAGAAACACAGCGGGAAGCTGCTAATGTTCGCGCAGAAGCACAAATCGTGGAGAGATAGAAATGCAGAACGAAAATACCGAAGAACAAAACATGGCTTCAAATCATAAGTCCGAAACGACAGAGTCTCATGAGCAAGATGATTTTACACAACGTTTTTTGGATGCATCTGAGCTTACGTTCACACGTTCTCAAGTAGGTACTGCACGGCTTGAAATTCGCAATGAAGTCTGCCATCTACGCGTAATCGTACGCAGGTTGATGCCGCTTAGTCATCCTGAACAATACATCTCACTCGCCGCTGATGAGGACACTGAAATCGGAATCCTTGCGAGCCCATCGGAACTCGCACCTGAAAGCCTGCAAATTTTAAATGAGGAATTAGATAAACGGTATTTCACGCCTATAATTCAAAAGATATATCGTGTTAAGGAACAATTCGGTATCCATGAGTGGGAGGTAGAAACGGAGCGCGGGCGTGCGACATTTTTAGTGCGTGGATTGAATCAAAATATAAAGCAGGCTCCACCTGCACGACTTTTTGTGACAGATGTGCGGGGGAATCGCTACGATATTCCAGATTATCGGGAGTTGGATGCACAGAGTTTTCATCAAATTCAGCGGCATCTATAAACAAGCAATGAAATATAAACGTCTTCATGCAGTTTTCGCTTCAGTGGTAATTCATCTCATTATCGCTGCGATTATTGGTCTGTTTCTATCAGAACACTACTGGACATTGAATGACGATGCAATCGATGTGAGATTTGTCAAAAACACACCTACAAGGGATACAGTGCACCGAACACATAGAACGGTGTTACTTCCCACACCTCATCAAACAGTTGACCCATTGCAAGTTCACACCCCATCAGTCAATCAACTCCCAAAAACCGACACTCCAATTCAAAACGCAACGGCTACACCCATATATGACACAAACGTGTTAAAACCAGATGATGTTCCAGCGCCGAATCTCCGCGTAGAAACAGATCAACGTGCAGTTGATACCGTGCGGGAAACCCCCATAGGTGTCCCTACAGTCCCATCAGCCGCAGTAAAAATAAAATCGCGTCTTAATGCTGTTGTTAGTCCAAAGTCAAACGCGCCTACGACTGGCGGATTCGCTGAGTTTCTCGACAACACTTTACCGGATGACAACTTAAAGGTAAACCTTAATGTCACATTACAAAATCCTGTTCTGCTGCCGCAAGGTGAATTGGGCGCAATCCTTGAAGGCACAAGCGAAAATTTGCGCGGTCATATTCGGATTATTCGGCTAAAACATTCGCTCTCGGATTGGTGGCAAGACCCTACTGCACTCCCGGCACTTATGAAATGGATGGATAAATATACGACAATTCGGGTAGATATGAATTTTGAAGGCGGTTCGCTTCCGCTGACAGATCCGAAAATTTTCGACGCACCACTACTTGTGATGACAGGGCATGACAGAGATATTACCGCGGGCCGTGGGCTTGCAAAAGATGGTCCTTTACAAAGTAGTTTTACGCCAGCAGAACGCGCCGCACTACGCAAATATATCGTTGATGAAGGGGGTATGCTCTTTTTTGACGACTGCGGTTTTCACGGTCTTTTTGCACATATTGTGGCTGAGGAGCTGCAACAGATTTTTCCCGATTATCCGCTTGAAATCCTGCCGCATGAACATGAAATTTATACGATTCATTACCATCTCCAAAAACCACCGACAGGGGGTGATGTGTTCTGGGGCAATGAGAATAACGCACAACCAACAAAATTCCGTTTTCAGAAAGGGATTATTATTAACAATCGGTTAGCGGTTATTTTTAATCGGAAGGATTATATGTGTGCGATGGAGACAGCAGAAATTCAGAGCCGCACGATGCTACGGCTTCGACGTTCTCCAGACGTTTATCGGTTTATGACAAATCTGTTGATTTACGCGTTGAAGTACGGCGGAAATACGGATAGATCTGGATATAAGGAGTAAGTCCTTATTCCTATTTGAAGCAAAATCACTGTGGAAAACGGTTAACTTTACCAAATGTCCGCAAATAGAATAACTGTTGGTAGGAAAAGAACAAAAACAATTTCTATAGTGTAGAAAATTACAAGAGTGCCAGAAAAAATAGCAGATAGCCAACTGCTTTTATAATTACCAATATCCATATTATAGTAAAATCCAATAATATGTTCACATTTCAATGAACAGCAATTCCCACACGCATGCGCTGGCGAGGTTTCCTAACCTCGCCAATGTAAAGG
>LXNJ01000351.1_pt1 | contig 32747 bp, 27 predicted proteins | sample 809081 | NCBI WGS metagenome assembly LXNJ01 (sample SAMN04870510, study PRJNA318959) | sponge metagenome | biome: sponge; feature: marine sponge reef; material: water | host: Petrosia ficiformis | place: Greece: Milos, Mediterranean Sea | collected 2013-05-29 | depth 5-7 m | reverse complement strand
CCGGGCGCCCCCCGCCCGGACGACCCCGATCAGCCGGTTGCGGTGTCCTCGGCGGGTCCGGGGGCGTCGGGCGTCTCGCCGGCGGGCGTCTCGTCGGCGGGCGGCTCGGGGACCGTGTACCAGCCGGCGCCGAGCAGCAGCCCGTCGTAGCGGATCACCCAGGTGTGCTTGCGCCTCGTCTCACCGTCGCTGGGGTCGGCGAAGTAGTAGTCCACCCAGTTGCCGCTGCTGCCGGCCTCGGCGATCTCGGCGCCGTAGGTCTTCCCGTTGATGTCCACGAGTTCGGCCACGTCTGTCCCGAGGAGGTCGGGACGGACCGGATGGGCGATGAACGAGCCGTCGGCGTCGGTGGCGAAGACGTACCACTGCCCGTCGACGGTTGCCGGGTCGTTGTAGTGCTCCACGACGGCGTCGCGGCCCCCGGCGACGTAGCGCTCAATGGCCTGGTGGACGAGGTACTGCGTGTAGCCGGCCACGTCGGTCTGCGGCGGGACCTCGCCGGAGGTGTGCCAGCCCACGCCGAAGATCAGGTCGTCGTGGCGGACGACCCAGCTGTGCTTGAGCGTGTCCTCGCCCGTCTCGGGATGGGTGAAGTAGTAGTCCACCCAACTTCCCTCGGCCGTCGCGGCCATGATCTCCTGGCCGTAGTTCTTGCCGGTGATGTCGGTGGCGTTCGAGCGGTCGGTCCCCACGATGTCGGGGCGGTTGGCGTTGGCGCGTGAGATGCCGTTCGAGTCGGTGATGAACACGTACCACTCGCCGTCGAGGCTGTCCGGCGAGTTGTGGTAGTCGAGCGAGTACTCCCGACCCTGGGTGTCGTAGCGCTCGACGGCCTCGGTCACCAGGTACCGGGCGTACGGGCGCCGCGCGATCTTCGGAGGCGCCTCGGACTCGTCGACGTCGTACCAGCCCGACCCGAAGAAGAGCCCGTCGTGGTGAACGATCCAGGAGTGCTTCTGCTCGGGTTGACCGGTGTCGGGATGGTCGAAGTAGTAGTCGACCCAGCGGCCGTCGGCGGTGGCGGCCACGATCTCCTGGCCGTAGGGCTTGCCGAAGACGTCGAGGCGCGCCGCCGTGGACGTGCCGCGGAGATCCGGCCGGGTGGGGTGACCGATGAGGATGCCGTCGGAGTTCACCACGAACACGTACCACTGTCCGTCCACGCCGGCCGGGTTGTTGAAGTACTCGAGCGCGGCGTCACGCCCCTCGGCGTCGTAGCGCTCGATGGCCTGGCGCACGAACCACTGGGTGTAGGCCGCCTCGTCGCTGCGCGGCGGGGCCTCGGTGGTGGGTTCCTCGGAGATGAGCTCGGGTGTCGGCTCGTCCTGAGCAGCGGCGGTGGCCGAGAGCGCCAGGACGGCGGCAATGAGCACCACGGAAATGAACGGACGGATGAGCCTCATGCGAACCCCCGCATCCCTACGGCAATGTCGAGACGTCACAGCATATTCCGCTGACCTGAGAACCCAAGGGTGCCCGGGTGGGGGGTCAGGGTGCCGCTGTGCTCCTTCATGGCAGGCCAAAGGCGTCGCAGCCCGACCATTACCCTCGACCCTCGCTTACCGGTGATCCACGACGGCGGGAGACGCCGGGGGAAGTCCGGATCGATGACGCAGGCGAGAGGCGGACTCGCCACCGGCGGTGGTCGCCCGGACGGCAGCAGGTCAGGCGGTGCCGGCGGTGGGTTCGAAGCGGTGGGCCTCGAGTTCGCTGCGGCTCACCCACTCGAGGGTGCGGGCGTGGGTGGCTTCCAGGATCACCGGCGGCGCCTTGCCGGCTTCCAGCGCCTCGGCCCAGCGGGAGGCGCAGAGGCACCAGCGGTCACCCGGTTGGAGCCCTTCGAAGCCGAACTCGGGTCGGGGCGTGGACAGGTCGTTGCCCACCGAGGCGGAGAACTCCAGGAACTCGGTGGTCAACACCGCGCACACCGTGTGGACGCCGAAGTCACCGGCGTCGGTGTTGCAGCAACCGTCCCGGAACCAGCCCGTTAGAGGGTCGTAGGAACAGGGCTCCAGTTCTTCGCCAAGCACGCTCTCCGCCATGCCTTCAGTCTGCCAGAGGAGACAGGGGCCGGAGGGCGGCTCGTAGTAGAGAGCTCTGAATTGGCACCGTCCGTCGCGTCGCCGGACAGTGGGTTCCGGCCCCGGATCGAGTGCGGGGCAGGCTCTTGGCGGGAATGACGGGAGTGTCGGCCGCCGGCGCCGCTTGGCGGCGGGGCGCCGCTGCGTCAGTGGCGGAAGGTGCGTCGGCCGGTGAACACCATGGCGAGGCCTGCGCGGTTGGAGGCCTCGATGACCTCGGCGTCGCGGACCGACCCGCCGGGCTGGACGACCGCCGTGCAGCCGGCCTCGATGGCCCCGTCGAGCCCGTCGGCGAACGGGAGGAAGGCGTCGCTGGCGTAGGCCCCACCGCGGCCACGATCGGCGGCCTTGATGGCGGCGATGCGCCCGGCATCGCGGCGGTTCTGCTGCCCGGCGCCGATGCCCACGGCGCAGCGGTCCTTCGCCACGACGATGGCGTTGGAACTCACCGCGGCGACCACCCGCCAGGCGAAGACCAGATCGCGCCACTCGGCGTCCGTCGGCCGGCGCTCGGTCACCACCTTCCAGCCGCCGGCGCCCGCGAGCGGGTCGACCACGCCGTCGCCCCCGCCCGCCTCAGAGGGCGGGAATCCCAGGGGGTCGCTTCCACCAGGCCCCGCCTCGGCAGCGCCGGGGACGGTCTGGACCAGAAGCGAGTTGCCCAGCGAGCGCAGTTGCAGTACCGGCATCTCGGGGGCAGCCGCCTGCAGGATGCGAAGGTTGGGCTTGGCCTGGAGCTGTTCGAGCGCGGCGGGGTCGTAGCCGGGAGCCACGACCACCTCAGTGAACACCTCGGCCAGCGCCGCCGCCAGCTCCCCGGTGGCAGGACGGTTGAGTGCGACGACGCCCCCGAACGCCGAGACGGGGTCGCACGCGTGCGCCCGCCGGTAGGCCTCGGCGATGTCGCCGTGCGCGGCGGCCCCGCAGGGATTGGCGTGCTTGACGACCACAGCAGCCGGGTCGGGGCCGAGGGTGTGCACCAGACGCCACGCCGCGTCGGTGTCGTAGGCGTTGAGGTACGACATCTGCTTGCCGCCGAGCTGAGTGGCATCGTCCCACCAACTCGTACCGTCGTGCCTGCGATACCGGGCGCCCACCTGGCCGGGGTTCTCGCCGTAGCGGAGTACCTCGGCGCGCCGAAACGACAGGAACAGCGAGTCCGGCAGCAGCTCGGGCCCAGGTCCGTCGGCGGCGTCCGGCGCGGCGGTAACAGCATCAGCCGCGGATCCGTCCGCGGCGTCGGGAGCAGATGCGACGGCCGGCCCGGGCGTGGAGGTTCCCGACCGCAGATCAGCGGACGTTCCGGGCGGCAGATCAGCGAAGGGGTCTCCTGCGACATGTTCGGGCGCGCCGGCATCCAGCCAGGCCACCACGGCGGCGTCGTAAGTCGAGCAGTGGGCGAAGGCCTTGCGCGCGAGGCGCCGCCGCAGCGCATCGCCGAGAGCGCCCTCGGATTCCAGTTCCTCGAGCACCGCGCGGTAGTCGGCCGGATCCACCACCACACCCACGTGGGCGTGGTTCTTGGCGGCGGCGCGCAGCATGGCGGGCCCACCGATGTCGATCATCTCGACCGAGGGGGCCGAGGCGAACGGGTACAGGTTGCACACCACCAGGTCGATAGGCGCCCCGCCGGCTGCGACGAGGTCGGCCATGTGCTCCGGCTTGGCGCGGTCGGCCAGGATGCCGCCGTGCACCACCGGGTGCAGCGTCTTCACCCGCCCGTCCAGCATCTCCGGGGCGCCGGTCACCTCGGCGACCTCAGTCACCGCCACCCCACCGCCACGCAATGCCGCGGCGGTCCCGCCGCTGGAGATGATCTCCCAACCCAGAGCAACCAGCCGGGCGCCCAACTCCACCACCCCCGAACGGTCCGAAACGGAGATCAACACCCGCACCCCCCCATTATCGACCGCCGGCGGCGGCAACCGGTGCCCCAACCGGACAGACCACCACCGAGGGAGGGGACGCCGGGGGGACGGCCGGCGGAGCGATTTCGCCAGACGCTCCCGCCGACGCCCACCGGCGACCCCGACCGGACAGACCAACCACCGAGGGAGGGGACGCCGTGGCGGAATCCGTCGCAGGCGAGATGTTGACGTATCGTTGTGGCTTCGACCGAGGGATGTGCAGATGGACCGACCCAGGCCCCTGGGCGCATGAGCGAGACACCGACGAACGGATCGGACCCACAGCCCGTCGTGCGGCTGCGCGACATCCACAAGTCGTTCGGGTCGAACCACGTCCTCAAGGGCATCGACCTGACCGTCCACAAGGGCGAGCACGTCGTGATCTTCGGACCGTCGGGGTCGGGCAAGTCGACGCTGCTCCGCACGATCAACCTCCTCGAGGTCCCCGAGTCGGGCTCGGTGTGGTTCGACGGCAAGGAATACGGCCCCGGCGTCAAGGGTGAGGATCTCCCCAAGGGGACGCCCCGCCTGCTGCGCCAGCAGATCGGCATGGTCTTCCAGCAGTTCAACCTGTTCCCGCACGTCACCGCTCTGGACAACGTGTCCCTGGCCCTCCGCCGGGTGAAGCGGATGCCGCGAGCCGAGGCCGAGCTGCGCGCCGCCACCTACCTCGACAGGGTTGGCCTGCTCGACAAGCTCGGCGCCTACCCCACCCAGCTCTCGGGCGGCCAGCAGCAACGGGTGGCGATCGCCCGGTCGCTGGTGATGGAACCGAAAGTGATGCTGTTCGACGAACCCACCTCGGCGCTGGACCCGGAGTTGGTGGGAGAGGTGCTCGCCGTGATGCGCAGCCTGGCCGAGTCGGGCATGACCATGGTGGTCGTCACGCATGAGATGGGTTTCGGCGAGGAGGTCGGCGACCAGAACATCTTCATGGACGAGGGCGTGGTCGTGGAGCAGGGCGGCCGGGAGATATACAAGAACGCGCAGGAGCCCAGGACCCAGGGCTTCCTGCAGTCGATCCTGTGATGCTCGACCCGATCGACCTTCTCGCCCAGGCCAGGTTCCGCCCGGAGTTCATCTGGGACAACCGCCACATCTTCCTGGACGGCGTGTGGCTGACGGTCCGCATCGCCCTGGTGGCCTTCGCCCTGGCCACCGCACTCGGCCTGGCGGTGGCGCTACTGCGCATGTCCAAGTCGTGGATCGTCAAGCCGATCATGGCCGCCTACGTGAACGTCTTCCGGGCGATCCCCCTGCTGGTGTTCGTGCTGTTCGTCTACTACGGGGTCGCCATCCACTTCGGGTTCTCGACCACCGCCATCCAGGCCGGGGTTCTGGCCCTCACGCTGCAGTACTCGGCGTGGCTGGGCGAGATCTTCCGCAGCGGGATCCAGGCCGTGGCGGACGGGCAGCGGCAGGCAGCCATGTCGGTGGGCATGAGCCGCCCCCAGACGTTCTTCCGCGTCGTGATGCCCCAGGCCACGCGCATCGTGACCCCGCCGACGGGCAACATGTTCATCGGCATGATCAAGGACTCGTCGCTGGTCTACATCATCGGCGTGCCCGAGCTGCTACGGGTCAGCAACCTGCTGGCCAACCGCACCTTCCGATACTTCGAGGTGTACCTGGGCACGGTGATCGTGTACCTGATCCTCACAACGGCGGTGTACTTCCTGTTCAAGTACTTCGAGCAGCGGTTCCAGCTCGTCGACGTGCTCACGTCGAAGGTGCGCTCGCCGTTCGCCCGCGCCCGCAGCAGGCAACTGCAGCGCCTCCAGGAAGCGGTGAGCGAGAATCGCGGCGCCGACTCTTCGCTGGGACGGCTTGGCTCCCCTTCGCCCAACACCGGGTAGAGTTTGAATTCAATCGAGCGGTAGAAGTTCCTAGCAAGTGTCCGCGGGCGTCTCGTGCATGCGTCGGTGCGCGGCCGCTCACGCTAGACGCCGATCGTTGCAGCAAATCCCCCAGAAAGGAAGTAAGCATGAGGAGATTGATGAAGTTGCTGGTACCGCTGGTCGCGCTGTCGTTGATTGCGGCGGCATGCGGCGACGGCGACGACGAGGCGGCTCCGGCGCCGGCTCCGGCCGAAGCCCCGGCTCCGGCTGACGCCGCCCCGGCACCCGCCGAGGAGGACGATGCCGTAGCGCCTGCAGAGGCGCCGGCTCCCGCGGAGGAAGAGGAAGAGGTCACCCTCAGCCAAGGTGATTCCGGCTCGGCCGCCCAGACCGTGGTGAGCGGGAACCTGCTGGACGAAATCAAGGACCGTGGGACCCTCAAGGTCGGCATGGTGCTGCAGTTCGAGCCGCAGATGTACATCGACGAGAACGGCGACCCCGCCGGCTACGACGTGGACCTGATGCGCATGCTCGCCGAGGACCTCGGCGTGGAGCTCGAGATCAACGACCTTGAGTTCGATGCGATGATCCCTGGCCTGCTGGCCCGCCAGTTCGACATGGCGTCGGTTGGCCTCGTCGGCCGCCCGGCCCGCCTCGAGCAGCTCTGGTTCACGTGCCCGTACGTGCCCTACGGGCAGGTCGTGGTCGTGAACAACGACTCGGCGGTCAAGACCAGGTCGGATCTGAACAGCAGCGACGTCACGATGACAGCGCTCGCCGGCTCCACCGCGGCCAACCTGATCTCTAAGGAGTTCTCCGAGGCCAACCTGGTCGAGCTCGACCAGGCCCCGGCGTTCCTCGAGGTTGCCTCCGGGCGCGCCGACGCCATCGTGGTGGAGAATTACCTGGCACAGCCTTTCGTGGCCGAGAACCCGACCACCAGCATCCTGGACCCGACCGACCCGTTCCTGGCAGCGGAGTACGGCGCATGGGCCCTGCCACGTGGCGAGGTCGTGTGGCTCGAGTACCTGAACGGCTGGCTGGGGTACTACATCGCGCGAGGCACCCTCGACGACCTCTACGAGAAGCACATCGACACGAGCCCGGGCATACCCAACTGCACCTAGGCGAACAACCTTCTAGCAACAGCTAGCAAAACGTAAGAGTCCGGCGCTCCCAGCAAGGGGGCGCCGGACTCTCGCGTTAACGGGACACTCCACCATCGAGGGAGGGGACGCCGGGGGGACGGCCGGCGGAGCGATTTCGCCAGACGCTCCCGCCGACGCCCACCGGCGGCTCCGACCGGACAGACCAACAACCGAGGGAGTGGAGCGGGGGGCCGATTCGCGACGCCTTGCGCCCGCGCGAAGGAGCGAACGGCACCCCGCCCCCCGACCGGACAGGGCTACAGCGAGGCGACGACCTCGGCCATGATCTCGCCGGCCTGCGTGGGGTTGCTGCCGACGCGGACGCCGGCGGCGCTGAGCGCCTCCACCTTGGCCGCGGCGGTGCCCCGGCCGCCGGAGACGATGGCGCCGGCGTGGCCCATCTTCTTGCCCGGCGGTGCGGTCATGCCGGCGATGTAGGCCACGACGGGCTTGGAGACGTGCTCGGCGATGAACTCCGCGGCCTCCTCCTCGGCCGACCCGCCGATCTCGCCGATCAGCATGACGGCCTCGGTCTCGGGATCGGCCTCGAAGGCGGCCAGGCAGTCGATGAAGTTGGTGCCCGGCACGGGGTCGCCGCCGATGCCCACGCAGGTGGTGCAGCCGATCCCCTTCTCCTTGAGTTCGTGCAGCGCCTGGTAGGTGAGGGTGCCGGAGCGGCTGACGATGCCCACCGGGCCGCCGGGTTTGGCGATGTGCCCGGCGGTGATGCCGATGTTGCAGTGTCCGGGGCTGATGACGCCGGGGCAGTTGGGGCCCAGCAGGCGCACGTCGGGATGGTGGCGCTGCAGGTGGGCGAACGTGCGGGCCTCGTCGTGCATGGGCACGCCCTCGGTGATCACCACGATGAAGCGCACGCCGCCCTCGGCGGCCTCCATCACAGCGCCGGGCACACCGGGGGCGGGCACGAAGATGCACGAGGCGTCGGCGCCGGTGGCCTCGACGGCATCGCCGACGGTGGCGAAGATGGGGATGCCGTCCACGTCGCTGCCGGCCTTGCGGGGGTGCGTGCCGGCCACCACCTGCGTGCCGTAGTCGCGGTTCAGCAGCCCGTAGTAGCGCCCGGCCGAGCCGGTGAGCCCCTGGTAGACGACCCGGGTGTTCTCGTCGACGAAGATGCTCATGGGCGCCCCTCGCGGGCTTCCGCGGCGGTGACTGCCATGCGGGCGGCCTGCACCATGTCGGGGGCGAGGCGCAGGCTGTCGGAGAGGTAAGGCCGCAGCATCTCGGTGCCCTCGGCGGCGTTGGTGCCGTCGAGGCGGAGGATGATCGGCGAGGCGATGTTGACCCGGCCGAGGGCCTCGATGATGCCGCGGGCCACCTCCTCGCCCTTGGTGATGCCGCCGAAGATGTTGATGAAGATGGAACGCACCGAGGGGTCGCCGTCCACCACCTCGAGGGCTGCGGACATCACATCGGCGTTGGCGCCGCCGCCGATGTCCAGGAAGTTGGCGGGCGTGCCGCCGGCCTCGTCGACGATGTCCACGGTGGCCATGGCCAGCCCAGCGCCGTTGGCGATGACGCCCACGGTGCCGTCGAGACCCACGTACTGCAGTCCCCTGGCGTGGGCCTCCTGCTCACGCTCGTCACGCTCGACGGTCTCGTCGTAGGCGGCGTAGTCGGGGTGGCGGAATTGGGCGTTGCCGTCGAGGGTCACCTTGGCGTCGAGCACGTGCAGCCGCCCCTCGCCGGTCACGATGAGCGGGTTGACCTCCACGAGGTCGGCGTCGCCCTCGACATAGGCCCGGTACAGCAGCCCCAGCAGCTCCACGGCCTGCTCGGTGACCGCGGGATTCAGCCTGGCGGCGGCGACCCAGTCCCTGCAGGCCCCGTCGGTGAGACCCTCGGTCGGGTCGATGTGGATACGGGCGATGGCCTCGGGGGCGGTGGCGGCCACCTCCTCAATGTCCACGCCTCCCTGCTCCGAGAGCATCCCGAGGTGGGCGCGCGCCGAGCGGTCGAGTGTGAAGCCGGCGTAGTACTCCTCGGCGATGTCGGCGGCCTGCTCGATCCAGAGGCGCCGCACGACGTGGCCACGGATGTCAAGCCCCAGAATCGCCTCCGCATGGCGGCGCACCTCGCCGGCGTCGGTGCCCAGCTTGATGCCGCCGGCCTTGCCGCGGCCACCCACGTGCACCTGCGCCTTGATGACGACCGGGTAACCGATCCGATCCGCGGCGGCGACCGCCTCATCGGCGGTGAGAGCCACCTCGCCCGGAGAAGTGGGCAACCCGTACGCGGCGAAGAACTCCTTGCCCTGATGTTCCAGTAGGTCCACTTGGTGCCCCCGCGCGCTACCGCCGCTGTCCAGCGGGCGAGCCTAGAGCAACGATGCCGCGGAACCTCCCGGGTGCGGCTCGACGGCGCCGGCTCCGAACGAAAACCGCAGGCCGGCGTGGTCTAGACTGAAATCGTGGCCACTTGGACAGCACCCGAGTACCACCCGGCCTTCGAGGAGTACTGCGAGACGATCTTCGAGTTGGCCGAGGATGACCTGGACGTGATCCAGGCCCGCATCGCCGAGCGGATGGGCATCTCCCGCCCAGCGGTGTCGGAGATGATCCGCCGCATGCAGGACGCGGGCCTGCTGGAGCCGGGCAGGCAGATCACGCTGACCGACGACGGCATGGCCCTGGCGCGGCAAGTGGTACGTCGGCACCGCCTGGCCGAGCGGTTCCTGACCGACGTGCTGGGGCTGTCGTGGGCGGAGGCCCACGCCGAGGCCGGCAAGTGGGAGCACGTGCTTTCGCCTCGCGTGGAGGAGGCCATGAGCAAGCTCCTAGGAGGGCCCACCACCTGCCCGCACGGCAACCCGATCCCTGGTTCGGGCTATTCGCCGCCCGAGAGCGTGGCGCTCAGCGAGGTGGAGACCGGTGGCGCTTTCGTGGTGTCGCGGATCACCGAGGAGTTGGAGTTCGTGGACGGCGTGCTGGACTTCCTGGAGGACTCGTCGATCTGCCCGGGCAATAGCGGGGTCGTGACGTCCAACTCCGCCGAGGGGCCCACCACCGTCGACATCGACGGCGAGTCGGTGGAGATCGACGGCTACACCAGCGAGCGGCTTCTGGTCGTGCCGGTGACCGCCAACGGCTGACCCTGGGCGTGGGCCACCGGGCGCGAGTCCGGCCCTCGCCTGGGTAATCGACCCGGGGCTTCGCCTCCGGCGTCCCGCACCCTGGCTGATTCGTACCGGCACAGACCGGCACCATTGGTGGGCGCGGACGGAACGTCGCCTACTGGTCGCCTACTGGAGGACTCTCAGGCGAACTCCGAGCGGCGCAGCACCAGCAGCCACGTCAAGATCCCGGAGGCTGCGACCAGCACGAGGGACTCCAACCCGGCCTGTGCCAGGAAGAGCGACTCCGTGGAGTCCCAGATGTCGGCCGACAGCATCGGCAGGTTCGTCGGCCGCATCAGCAGGGTCAGCGGGAGTTCCTTCATCACCGACAGGAACACCAAGCCTCCGGCTGCCAGCAACCCGGGCGTCATGAGCGGCAACTCCACGGTGCGGAGGCGCCGCCAGCGCCGGGCACCGAGCGTCCGGGCGCCCTCGCTCAACCGTGTCGGCACCGCGCCGACGGCTGCCCGCGCCGCGTTGGCCGCCTGGGCGCCGAAAAGCAGCACATAGCCCACGACCAGCAACGGCAGCGTCTGGTAGACCACCGCGGCGAACGGCACCTGCAACGCCCAGAAAACCAGCGCCAGGGCGACCACGATGCCCGGCAGGGCGAAACCGGCCGTGACGAGGAGGTTGGAGGCCGAGGCGCCGCGCGACGGGCGGCGGACCAGCAGCCACGCCAGCGGGAGCATCACCGCGACCGTCACGGCGGCCGCAACCGCGCTCACCGCCACGGTGGAGGCGGCCGAGGCGGCGATCCCCGCGCCGTCGAGGGCGAAAGCCCCGACACGCCGGCCGGGATTGGCGATCCCCCGGCCCGCCCAGTAGCCCAGCGTGGCGAGTGGCGTCACGAGAGCCAGAAGCAGGAACGCCACGACGGTGGCACAGACCGGCCAGCGCCACCGGCCGAGAGCCGCCAGTGGCGGGGGCCGCTCGGAGGTCGCCGCGAAGCCGCCGCCGCGCCGCCGTGCCAGCGACCGCTCGAGAGCGACGACTCCCACCGCGACGACGCCGAGGAGCAGCCCGTGCGCCACCGACGTGGGCCGATCGAAGAGCCGGTTGGCGTAGATCGAACGGGTGAGGGTCTCGTAGCGCAGCAGCTCGACCGCTCCGAAGTCCGAGAGTGTGTAGAGGCACACGAGCAGGCCGCCGGCGGAGACGGCCGGCAGCACGGCCGGCAGCGTGACCGTGGCGAACACCGCCCGGGGGCTGCGTCCCAGCACGCGCGCCGCCTCCTCGTAGGAAGGATCCAGATGGCGCAGCCGGGCACGGGTCGGCAGGTACACGTAGGGATAAGTGAGGAGGGTGAGCACACCCCAGGCGGCCCAGAAGCCTTGGAGCCGGGGAAGGGAGCCGACTCCGAGCGGCGACAGGATCTGCTCGGCGAGGCCGCCGCGGGCCAGGAGCGCGATGAACGCCGTTGCCCCGACGAACGTCGGGAAGACCAGTGGCAGCGGTGCCAGCGCCGCCCACAGCCGCCGTCCGGGCACGTCGAGGCGCACCGTCGCCCAGGCCAGGCCCGTTCCGGCGACCATGGCCGCCACCGACACCGCCGCGGCCAGCAGCAGGGAGTTGCCCAGCGGACCCCAGGTCCGCGCCACACCCAGGATGTCGGCGATGTCCGAGCGCAGCCGGACGTTCTCGTAGACGAGGTAGCCGAGCGGGGCGGCGAAGAACAGCCCCAGGCCGAAGCCCCAGAGACGGCACAGGCGCCCCGCGTCCATCGCCCGAGTTGCCGGTTGCGGTCGAGCCCGCTCGACGGCCGTGCCGCTCCGGCCCGGCTCTAGCGCGCCGGGCTCGCCGGAGCCTCGCGCCGCTGCTTGCCGTCGCGCCGCAGGCCGGCCATGGACGACTCCGGGTAGGCAACCGCGGGCGGGCCCTCGTAGTGCAGTGCCACGTCGTCACCGACGCGCACGCTCGGCATCCGGTCGCTGCGAGCCAGGAGGACGTTGTCACCGATCTGCACGCGGCACTCGGTGGCGTGCCCATAGAAGCGCATCGCCTGGACCTGACCCGTGGCGCCCACGTCCCCCTCGCCGCTCGCGGCCGCTGCGACGAGCCGCAGATGCGAGGGACGCACCAGGACCGCCACCTTCCCCGACACGGGGCAGCACGTGGCGAGGTTGCCCAACGGTGTGGCCACCGTGGAGCCGGAGCCGAGACCGGGGACGAAGTTGGCGTCGCCGACGAACGAGGCCACCCACGGTGACGCGGGATGCCCGTAGACCTCGCTGGGGTGACCGCGCTGGCGGATGTGCCCTTCCTGCATGACGGCGACGTCGTCACCCATGACGAAGGCCTCGTCCTGGTCGTGGGTCACGATGACCGCGGTGGCCCCGAGTGCTCCGAGCAGCGTCCGGACCTCGGCCTGCAGTTCCAGCCGCAGGTGCACGTCCAGCGCCTGGAAGGGCTCGTCGAGCAGCAGCATCCGGGGGCGCGGCGCCAGCGCTCGGGCGATGGCGACCCGCTGTTGCTGACCCCCCGACAGCGAGTCGGGCATCCTCTTTTCGAAACCGGCGAGGTCGACCATGTCCAGTACCTCGCGCACTCGCGTGGCCCGGTCCGGCGCGCGTCCGAGTCCGTACGCCACGTTCCCGCCGACGGAGAGATGCGGGAACAGCGAGCGCTCCTGGCCGAGCAGGCCGATGCGCCGGGATTCCGGTGCGACGTTGACGCCCGGCCCTGCGAGCAGGCGCTCACCGACGCGGACTTCCCCGCTGTCCGCGATCTCGAGGCCCGACACGATGCGCATGAGTGTGGTCTTCCCGCAGCCGCTGGGACCCAGCAGCGACAGGGTTCGCCCGCTGTCGATGCTCAGGTCGACCCCGTGGAGGACCTTCGACTCGCCGAACGACTTGTGGACATCGAGCACGCGCAAGTCCCGAAATCCGTTCCGGTCGGTGGCGCCGACACGCGCCCGCGCGCCTCTCCCGTTCGTGGCACGGCCGGCGCGGGGGATTCCGGTGCGTCGACCCGGTGCCGGATCACCCGGCGGCAGGACGCCCGCGGTGGCGCGTCGGGCATTAGGCACGCCTAATACCCTAGTTCGTTAGGCAACACTTACAACCGGCGCGAATCCGCGGGAAGGCGACGGCCAAGCCGCTCCGCGAGGGCAGGGCTGCGGGTGGACGCCGTAGGCGCATTCTTTGAGGCGGCCGGAGCGCCACCGGCAGCCCTGCCTGGACCGCGGCGGTCAGCGCACGATGCCGCTCTGGTCGATGAGTTCCTGGGTGCGGGCCAGGCCACCGCCGAGGACATCGAAGTCGATGGTGTCCATGACGTCGGCGACGTCGAGGGGTACGAGTTCGGCCGGCGGTTGGACGCCTGCCGCGAGGGGGTATTCACGGGTCTCCGACGCGTAGAACTCCTGCGCCTGCCGCGTGAGCATGAACTCGACGAAGGCCCGCGCCGCTGTCGGCTGATCGGAGGTCTCCAGGATCGCCCCGGTTGTAACGATCAGCAGCGAGCCGATGTCGTCGGAGGCGAAGTTGTGGTTGATCCCGGGGGCATCGGGATCCTCGGCCAGGAAGCGCAGCAGGTAGTAGTGGTTGACCAGTCCCATGTCCACCTCGCCGCGCAGGACCGCGTCGACGATGGCCGAGTTCTTCGGGTAGTTGGGCGAGTTGTTGGCCGCCATCCCTTCCAGCCAGGCGAGCGTGGCGTCGTCACCCGACTGGAAGCGCATCGCCGTGATGAAGTCCTGGAAGGAACTGTTGGCGGGTGCCACGGCGACACGGCCGTCGTACGCCGGGTCGGTGAGGTCCAGCACAGACCCGGGGAGGTCGGCCGTATCCACCAGATTGGGGTTGTACACGAGCACGCGCTGGCGCCCGCTGAAACCAATCCACGTACCGTCGCCGGCCCGGTAGAGGGCGTCCACAGCGTCGAGGACACTCGCCGGCAGAGCCTGCAGGCGGTCCTGCGTGGCCAGGTACCCCATGGCGCCGGGACTCTGGGAGATGAAGACGTCGGCAGGCGAGGCGTCGCCCTCGGTCTCGATCAGCAGCGCCAGGTCGGCCGAGGAACCGTAGCGAACGTCGACCTCGATCCCGGTCGCCGCCTCGAACATCTCGACGAGCGGTCCGATGAGATCCTCGTTGCGGCCCGAGTAGACGGTGAGGGGATCGTCGGGTTCGGCCGGTGGAGCCGAGGTGGGCTCGGGTGGCGGCGCAGGCGCGGGCTCCGGCGGCCGGGTCGGGGCCGGCGAGACGGTGCTCCCGGACTTCCCGTCGGAGCCGCAGGCAGCGGCGGTCAGGCTGAGGACGGCAATCAGCGCGAGCAACCAGGGCGCGCGCCCTGGCCGGTGGGAGATCCTGCTGCCGGACTTCACCATGATGTCTCCTTGGATTCTCGGAGCGCCCTGCCAAGCGCACTCCGCAGATGATGTTAGGTAACCCTAACTCGCCCAGCAGAATTAGGCAACCCTAATAAGCTGCGTCTTCGACGCGACGCAGCGGGGTTCGTTCCGGCGGCTCCGTCGTCGAGCCCAGCCGGCGGGCGCCGCCCGACGAGTCAGCTCCCGGACAGCCGGTCAACATCGCGATACTCGAGTCCGGCCGGGCCGCGGCCGATGTGCCTCGGAGCTTGCCGAGTCATCCACCCGCAGCAGCGGCAGAGCCGCTGCGGAGTGGGCTCCGGCCTGCGCCGGAACGACGGGAGGGGCGCTGCGCAGCACTGCTCGGCACACGCCTGGCGGATCACGCTTGGATCGCCGCGGCGGCCTCCTCCAGTTTCCCCGGCAGGGGCTCGCCGGTGATCACGGTGAGGCGCCGCGTCGCCCTGCTGAGGGCCACGTACAGCAACCGCATGCCCGCCGTGGCCTCCGCCGCGATGCGCTGTGGCTCGACGACGGCGGCGGCGTCGACCTCGAGGCCCTTGACCGAACGCACCGAGCACACCGACACCTGCATGCCCAGGGCGCGCCGGGAGGCCACGCCGTGCGCCACCCCCGCGGCCGTCAGCGCCTCGGACAGCTCCGCCTCGTGGTCGGCTGCGCAGACGACGGCCAGGTTGCCCGCCCCGATGTGCGCCAGTTCGCCCCGCACGCTCGCCACGACGGCTTCGCCGAGCGCGGCGGGGTCGCCGGGCGGCACCCGCACGATCCGGGGAGGGTCACCGCCGGGGCGTGCCGCGCGCAGCGGTGCCAGATGGGACATCTCCGGGGGCAGGCAGGCCGCTGCGAACGACATGATCGGCTGCGGCACTCGATAGCCGATCGTCAACTCGGCGAATCGCGGCGGCGTCTCCGGTGAGGTGAGTTCCACCATGGTCTCCCAGGAGTCGTGCGCCCAGGCGCTGGAGGCCTGGGCGATGTCGCCGACCAGCGTCAGCGAACCGTTGAGCGAGCGCCGGCCCACCATGCGCAACTGCATGGGCGAGAGGTCCTGCGCCTCGTCCACCACGATGTGGCCATACGTGCGGATCCGCCCGGCCGCCTCGCCGGGAGCCCGCGGCCCCAACAGCATGCGGGCCTCGTCCAGCACCGGAACGTCGTCGCTGGTCCAGATCACGTCGTCGGCGCGTGCCCGGCGCGGTCGGTACAGGCCCTCGATCTCGGCCTCGCTGAGCACGCCGGAGGCGGCGTTGCGCAGCAGCGCCCGGCTGCCGTACAGGTCGTGCAGCAGCTGGGCGGGAGTGAGCACGGGCCACATCCAGTCGAGGGCGCGGCGCACCTCCAGCGTCTCGCCGAGCGCCTCGGCGAGATCGGCGGCCGGCGGCGGTCGGCGCGCGCTGGCGGCGAGTGCTGCGAAGAACGCCTCGGCGACGAACCTGCGCCCCCTGTTGTGGCTGCGGGCACGGCGCCGCGCGCCGGCCACGATGGTTGCGCTCGCCTCCGTCGACAACCGCAGCCGCTGCAGCCCGTAGTCCAGCACCAGGGGCTCGCGCAGTGGGCGCTGGCGCGTCCGCACGGCACGCTGCACCACCGTGGCCATGCGGGCGTCGCCCTTGGTGCGGGCGACCGGCTCGCTGTCGTCGCCCTGGGAGACCACGCCGTCCAGCAGATCGCCCAGCGTGGCCAGCCGCACGCCGGCCTCGCCGAGGGAGGGCAGGATCTGCTCGACATAGGTCAGGAAGACCGGGTTCGGGCCGATGACGAGAACCCCCTGGGTGGCCAGGGGGAACCGGTGCGTGTAGATGAGGTAGGCGGCCCGGTGCAGCGCCACGACGGTCTTACCGGTACCGGGTCCGCCCTGGACGATGAGAACTCCCGGCAGCGGGGCACGGATGACATCGTCCTGCTCGGCCTGGATGGTGGCGGTGGCGTCGGCGAGGCGCCCGGTACGGGGCGCCTCCAGGGCCGCCTGCAGCGCCGGACTCGCCAGGGGGCCGCCCTGGCTCGCCGGCACGGCGTCGTCGGGGTCGAGACCGCCGGGAGTGAAATGCTCGTCGTCGAGCCCCAGCAGCCGGCTGCCCCGGCTGACGAAGCGGCGGCGCCGGGCAAGGCCGAGAGGCTGGCGACCTGTTGCCCGGAAGAAGGGCTCGGCCACCGGGGCGCGCCAGTCGCACACCACCGCCGACTGGTCCTCGTCCCACACGCCGATCCGGCCGATGTAGAACGTCTCGCCACCCTTACCGTCGCCGGCCACGTCGATCCGCCCGAAGCACAGCGACCGCCCCCCCAGCTCGAGTTGGCCGAGCCGCTGGAACACCCGGTGCTCCAGGACGTCGCGCTCGAAGCGGGCGGCGTGGGTGCCGCCGCGCCCGTGCGTGATGTTCTCCCAGAACTCCCGCACCCGCCGCCGCGTGGCCTCCAGGCAGGCATGGGCGTGATCCACATAGGCCTGCTCGGCCTCCAGCTCCGACCTCGACACGTCGATCTCGCTCGCACCGGACAAGAGATCCACCCTACCGACCGGCAGCCCGGCCCGCCCCGCCGCAGACCCACAGGGCGGCGGCCCGGGTGGGGGTCGCGGCGCCGCTCCGCTCCTTCGTGGCAGGCCAAGGCGTCACAGCCCGTCCCACCGACCCCCACCCTCGCTTTCTGCAGACCGACGAGGGTGGGGACGCCGGGGAGATGGCGCCGGATCGATTTCGCCAGACGATCCGCCGACGCCCACCGGCGGCCCCGCCCGGACGCTGCCAACAAGCGGGCAGCGGTGGCGGGGGCCAGCGCGGGCGGCGTCGGTAGTGTGACGCTCGTGGCGACGGCGCTTGCGGACTCCCGCTTCCTACGGGCCTGCCGAGGGCTGCCGACCGATCGGACGCCGGTGTGGTTCATGCGCCAGGCGGGCCGTTCGCTGCCCGAGTACCACCGCGCCCGTGGCGACACGACGCTCCTGGAGGCCGTCCAACAACCCGATCTGGTGACCGAGCTGACCCGACAACCGGTGCGGCGCTACGGCGTGGACGCGGCGGTGCTGTTCTCCGACATCGTGGTGCCGCTGCATGCGACCGGCTTCGGCGTGGACATCGTGGCCGGCGTGGGGCCGGTGATGCACCGACCGGTGCGCCGGCGCGCCGACCTGGCGCGCCTGCGACCACCCGACGGCGACGATCTGGCGCCGGTAACCGCGGCGATCCAGCAGTTGGTCGACGAGCTGGACGTGCCGCTGATCGGCTTCGCCGGGGCGCCTTTTACGCTGGCCAGCTACCTGTTGGAGGGCGGACCCAGCCGGCACCACCTGCGCACCAAGGCCATGATGCTGGGCGACGAAGCGCTGTGGCTCGACCTCGTCGAGCGGCTGGCCGACGTGGCGATCGCAGCCCTGCAGCACCAGGTGGCCGCGGGCGCCGCCGCCGTGCAGCTGTTCGACAGCTGGGCGGGGTGCCTGTCACCGGATCACTACCGGCGCTACGCCGCACCGGCGAGCCGGCGGGTGCTGGCGGCGGTCGCCGAGATGGGGGTGCCCGCCATCCACTTCGGGGTGGGCACCGGCGAGGTGCTGGAGGACATGGCGGTCGGTGCCGACGTGGTGGGTATCGATTGGCGGGTGCCGCTGGATGCCGCCCGTGCCCGGCTGGGCGACGGTGTGGCGGTGCAGGGCAACCTCGACCCGGCCGCCTGCCTGGCGCCCTGGGAAGTGGTGGCCGCCGAGGCCCGTGCCGTGCTGGCCGCCAACGCCGGCCGCCCGGGCCACGTCTTCAATCTGGGCCACGGCGTGCTTCCCGAGACGGATCCGGCGACCCTCGAGCGGCTGGTGGATCTCGTTCACCGCGAGGGCCGCGCCGCCGGGCCGTGAGCGGCGCGAATCCGGACCGACCGCGGATCTGTGTTGTCGGCGCCGGGATCGCCGGCTTGGCCGCGGCCTGGCAGATCCGGACCTCGGCCCCGGACGCCGAACTGGTCGTGCTGGAGACAGCGTCCCGACCGGGCGGCGTCATCCGGACGTCGCAGTTCGCAGGGCGTGCCGTGGACGAGGCGGCGGACGCCTTCCTGGCACGGGTCGATGACGGCACCCGGCTCTGCGCCGAGTTGGGGCTGGCCGACGACCTCGTGGCACCCGCCACGGGGCAAGCCTTCGTCCACCTCGACGGCGAACTCGTCCCGCTCCCCCGGGCGCAGTTCCTGGGCGTGCCGCTGGATCTTGACGGCCTCGACGGCAAGGTCCTGTCACCGGCTGGGGTGGCCGCACTGCAGGAAGACCTGAACCGCCCGGCCCCGCCGCCCGGCGGTTCTGCGGGCACCGACCGGCGCGGTGTCGCCGAACCCCCTTCGGGCATCGGGAGGGTGCCGAGCTGGGGCGGGAGCCGAGCCGGAGCCGAGCCCCGCAGTGCTGATTGCAGCATCGGGACGCTCATCCGCTCCCGTCTCGGTGCCGAGGTTCTGGAGCGTCTGGTGGGGCCGCTGGTGGGCTCCATCAACGCCGGCGACTGCGACCGGCTGAGCCTGCACGCCGCCGCGCCGGCGCTGGCCGAGGCCGCCCGCGCCGACGCCAGCCTCATCAGGGCGCTGCGGGAGCAGGGCACCGACCGCTCCAGCCGCGAGATCACGGCATCCGGACCGGTCTTCTGGGGCCTGCGGGGCGGCATGGAACGCCTGACGGCCAGCCTCGCCGAGCGGCTGGCGCCGGCGCTCTCGTTCCACGAGCCCGCAGTGGCGCTGCGGGTCGACCCGGCCGGCCCAGCAGGGCCCTCCGTCCACAGCGTGGAGACACCGGACAGGTCGATCAGCTGCGACGGCGTCGTTCTGGCCGTCGGGGCTCAGCAGTGCGCCGGCCTCGTGGCACCCTGGGCGCCGGAGGCCGCGGCCCTGCTGGAGCGAACCGGGACGGCCTCGGTTGCCATCGTCGCCCTCGCCTACCAGGCATCGGAGGTGCCGCAGGTGACCGCCGGCAGCGGCTTCGTCGTCCCCGCAGCGTCCGGGCTGGCGATCACCGCCTGCTCGTGGGCCTCGACCAAGTGGGCGCATCTGGGGGCATCGGCGTCGGGGGATGGCATGGCCATCCTGCGGGTGTCGTTGGGCCGCCACGGCGACGACACCATCGTGCGGCAGCCCGAGGCGACGCTCGTCGCTGCCGTGCGCGCCGGCCTGGAGGCCACGATGGGGATCACGGCGGCGCCCGCCGAGGTGCGCGTCTCACGCTGGCCCGACGCCTTCCCCCAGTACGCCGTGGGCCACGTCGAACGCACCGTCGCCGTCGAGGCGGCACTGGGCGCGTCGGGCGTGTTCTGCGCCGGCGCGTCCTTCCACGGCGTCGGGATCCCGTCGTGTATCGGCAGTGGGCGCCGGGCCGGGCGGGCGGCACTGGCGCGGGCGCTGGACCGGGGACGACCGTGAACCCGCCGGCGGGCAGCCGCCTCCGCGGCACCGGTCCTGCGCTGGGATGCATCGCGGCCGGCGCCCTTCTCTGCTTCTCCGTGCCGCCTTGGGGGTTCTGGCCGCTGGCGATCCTCGGCGTCGTCGCCGTGGACCGTCTCCTGGCCTTCCAGCCGGCGGCCCGCCGGTTCCGGCGCGGCTGGCTCGCGGCGGCCGCCTGGCTGTTGGGGGCCACGATCTGGATGTGGGACTTCAGTCCCGCCGGCTACGTGGTGGCGAACCTCATCTACTCGCTGTTCTATGCGGCGGGCTTCGCCCTGACGCCACCCGATCGGGGGCGGCGGCCGGCGCTGGTGGGCTGGTTCGTGCTGGTCGGCTACCTTCGCTGGCGCTGGCCCTTCGGCGGGGTTCCGCTCGCCACGCTGGCACACAGCCAGGCCGACGGTCCGCTGGCGCCTGCAGCCCGCCTTGCCGGGCCCCTGACGCTGGTGGCACTGGTGGCGACCGCGGGGGTGGCGCTGTCGGCGCTGTCGGAGCGGCGCTGGCGCTCGACGCTGGCGGGCGCGTCGCTGATCGCCCTGGCCCTGGCGCTGGCGGCAGACGCCCCCCGGGGAACCGACTCGGGGACCGTCAAGGTCGCCCTGGTGCAGGGCGGCGGGCCGCAGCGCACACGCGCCGCCGGGACCGACTTCGCCGTGGTGATGCAGCGCCACCTCGACGCCACGGCAACCATCGCCGAGCCGGTGGACCTGATCGTCTGGCCCGAGAACGTCGTCAACGTGGACGGCCGGTTCCTCGACAGTCCCCAGCGATACCAACTCGCGAGCGTGGCGCGGGACCATCGGGCCTGGCTGGTCCCCGGTGTGGTGGAGGACGGCGAGCCGGGCGAGTTCCTGAACTTCTCCGTGGCCTTCTCACCCGACGGCGAGATCGTCGACCGCTATGACAAGGTGCGGCGCGTCCCCTTCGGCGAGTACGTGCCACTGCGCCCGGTGTTCGACCGCCTGGCCGGCGGGGTCCTGCCGTCCAAGGACGCCCGCGCCGGCACCGGACCGGCGGTGCTGGATACCGACCTCGGCCGCTTCGGCGTCCTGATCTCCTGGGAGGTGTTCTTCGAGGACCGCGCCCGCGACGCCATCGGCAACGGGGGCACCGTGCTGCTGAACCCCACCAACGGCGCCTCCTACTGGCTCACGATCGTGCAGTCCCAGCAGGTGGCCTCGTCCCGGTTGCGGGCCATCGAGACGGGACGCTGGGTCCTGCAGGTGGCGCCGACCGGTTTCAGTGCCGTCGTGAACCCCGATGGCGACGTGCTGGCCCGGACCGGCGTCAGCGAGCAGAAGGTCCTCGTCGCCGACGTGGCGACGAGGACGGGCAGGACGTGGGCTCTGCGTGTCGGGCCGTGGCCGCTGCTGGCGCTGGCGGCGGTCGCCGTCGCCGCTGCCGCCGCCTCGGCCCGTGCCGAGCCGCGATCGCGTCCGGCGACCGTCGGCGCCAGCGAGGCGCGCGCGGCCGCTCCGGCGCCTACCCGGGGGCAACGGGGCACCCCTCGTTAGACTCGTGCGGCGGCGCACCGGGCCCCCGCAGCGCACTCTGCACCAACCTACGACAGCGACCCCGCATTGACCCTCGCACCACACGAGACATCTCCGGCATCGCATCCCCGCCACTCCGACGGCGACTCGCTGCGCATCGCCCTGCTGACCTATCGCGGCAAGCCGCACTGCGGCGGCCAGGGCGTCTACACGGCCCAGCTGAGCAGGGCACTCGTGGAACTGGGCCACCACGTGGAGGTCTTCTCCGGCCAGCCGTATCCGGATCTCGATGGGCGCGTGGCGCTGTGGCGGCTCCCAAGCCTGGACATCTTCAACGATCACTTTCCCGGCCGCCGCCCCGCCTTCTGGGAGATCAAGACCCTTGCCGATCGCCTCGAGGTCTGGGCCACCCGGCTCGGGATGTTCTCCGAGCCGCTCGCTTTCAGCGTGCGGGCGTGGCAGGAGCTGCGGCGGCGCGCCGACGATTTCGACCTCGTGCACGACAACCAAAGCCTGGGCTACGGGCTGTGGGGCATCCAGCGGGCGGGTCTGCCGCTCATCGCCACCATCCATCATCCGATCACCGTCGACCGCCGGCTGGAGATGGCCCAGGCGAAGACACGCCAGGAGCGGTTCGGGAAGAAGCGCTGGTACTCGTTCACCCGGATGCAGACCCGTGTGGCGCAGCGCCTGCCGCGGGTGCTGACGGTCTCGGCCTCCTCGCAGACCGACATCTGCCGCGATCACCGGGTGCCGCCCGACCGCATGGCCGTGGTGCCGGTGGGGGTGGACCCGGTGGTGTTCCAGCCGGTACCCGAGGTACTGCGCCGCGACGCAATGCTCGTCACGACCGCCTCCGCCGACGTGGCGATGAAGGGCATGGCGTACCTGCTGGAGGCACTCGCTCTGCTGCGCGTCGACGGGCGGAAGGTCGAGCTCACGATCATCGGCCGGCCCCGGGCGGACAGCCCGACCCTGGAGAGGATCCGGTTGATGGACCTCGGCGACGCCGTGCGGTTCGTCTCGGACCTCAGCGAGGCGGAGATCGTGAGTCTTTACGCCGAGGCCACCGTCGCCGTGGTGCCGTCGCTGTACGAGGGATTCTCGCTGCCGGCCATCGAGGCCATGAGTTGTGCGGTCCCGCTGGTGACCACAACGGGCGGCGCCCTCCCCGAGGTCGTCGGCGCCGACGGCGAGGCCGCCCTGCTGGTGCCACCCGGCGACGCCGCGGCGCTGGCGGGCGGCGTGCGGAGGATCCTCGACGATCCCGAACTCGGTCGGCGGCTCGGCCAGGGAGGGCGGCGGCGCGTGCTCGGCAACTGGAGTTGGCGTCACACCGCCGAGCGCACCGTCGAGCAATACCGGACGCTCCTGGCCACCCACGGCGAGCGGACGGCCGCCTGACCGTGGAGACCGTCGACTACCGCCGCTTGGGCCTCGCGCGCGGCGACCGGGTCCTGGACCTGGGCTGCGGTTTCGGGCGCCACGCCTACGGCGCGCTGCGCCGCGGCGCCACTGTGGCGGCATGCGACGTGCGGCGAGCCGAACTGGCGGAGGTTCGCAATATGGTCACGGCCCTGCGCGACGCCGGCGAGGTTCCGGAGGGAACGGTGGGGGCCGCGGTCGGCGCCGACGCCGGCTGCCTGCCCTTCACCGACGGCGCGTTCGACCGGATCATCGCCGCCGAGGTGCTGGAGCACATCCCCCACGATGGCATGGCGCTGGCCGAACTGGCTCGCGTGCTGCGCCCCGGCGGCACTCTGGCGGTCACCGTGCCGTCCTGGCTGCCCGAGAGGCTCTGCTGGGCCCTGTCGGAGGAGTACCACGCCCCCGCCGTGCCGGACGGCCACGTCCGCATCTACACCTTGCGGCGCCTGCAGGCGCGGCTGCGGGCCGCGGGTCTGGCGCCCCGGCGCCACCACCGGGCGCACGCCCTGCACACGCCCTACTGGTGGTTGCGCTGCGCGGTCGGCCCGGAGGACGACGGGCACCGCCTGGTGCGGGCCTACCACCGCCTGCTGTGCTGGGAGATCGAACACCGGCCGCTCGTGACCCGGGTGATCGAGCGCCTGCTGCGCCCGCTCATCGGCAAGAGCGTCGTGCTGTACGCCGTCCGGGAGCCTGGTGTCGCGACCGGCAGGCAACGGGCGGCGCGGGCGGCGCGGTGGCGCCTCGACGGGCGGGGCGCCGCCCGGCCACCGGCCGCCGCCGAGCCGCGGGACCCCGAGAGGGACGTCCGTGTACCTGCGTGAGGTGCCGGGGCTGCTGAGCCCGGCGGACGTGACCGCCACCGCCGAGAGCATCGCCGAGTGGCAGCTTGACTCGGGGCTGATCCTGTGGTTCCCCGGCGGGCACGCCGACCCGTGGAACCACGTCGAGTGCGCCATGGCCCTCGACGTCACCGGGTATCGGGCCGCGGCCGAGCGGGCGTACGACTTCCTGGCCGGCTCGCAGCGATCCGACGGATCATGGCACCGCTACTACACGGCCGACGGCACCGAGGAGCACAAGTTGGACGCCAACTGCACGGCCTACGTGGCGTGCGGTGTGTGGCACCACTACCTGGTGACCGGCGACCGCGGCTTCCTGGAGGACATGTGGGGTGTCGTGGACTCGGCGATCGGTTTCGCGCTCGGCCTGCAGCAGCCCGGCGGCGAGATCCTCTGGGCACGGCACGCCGACGGGACCCCCTGGCCTTTCGCCCTGCTCACGAGCTCCTGCAGCATCCATCACAGCCTGCGGGCGGCCCGGGCTGTGGCCCGGGAGCTGGGCCACGAGCGCCCCGAGTGGGCAGCGGCCTCGGCTCGGCTGGCCGACGCGATCCGCCGCGCCCCGGCCGCCTTCGCCCCGAAGGACCGCTGGGCGATGGACTGGTACTACCCGGTCCTGGCAGGGATCCTCGAGGGTCGGTCGGCGCGCCGGCGCCTGACGGACCGCTGGGACGGCTTCGTGCTGGAGGGCTGGGGTGTGCGCTGCGTGTCGGACCGAGACTGGATCACGCCCGCCGAGACCGCCGAGTGCGCCATGGCATGCCTCGCAGCCGGGCTCACGACCGAGGCCTGGCAACTCTTCGAGTGGTCGCAGCGCCAGCGGGACGGCGACGGGCGCTACTGGACAGGGACGGTGCTGCCCCAGGAGGTCCGCTTCCCTGCCGGCGAGAGGGCCAGCTACTCCGCCGCGGCCCAGTTGCTGGCCGCCGACGCGCTCAGCGATTCGAGTCCGGCGGCGGGGCTGTTCACCCGCGGCACCGGCCTGCCGGCGCCGGCACGAGCCACACAGCCCGCCTACCGCTGAGCCGCCGGCCGGGGGTCGGGCCGGATTCCGCCGGGAGTCTGCGGCGGCCCGGTCGGGGGTCTGCGGCAGCCCGGTCGGGAGTCGGAGTGCCGCTTGCCTTCGGCGCGGGCGCAAGGCGTCGCAAATCGGCCCCCCGGCCCCCTCGCTCGGTTGTGGGTCTGCGGGCTGTGCGCTGCGGGCCGCTCAGGTCGTGCGGTTCAGGACCCGCAGCGAGCCGGTGCAGCCGATCTCGCTGAACTGTCCCGACGCCAGCGCCCGGAGGTAGATCTCGTAGGGCGGGCGGCCCCCGTCGGCGGGGTCGGCGAACACGTCGTGGACGGCCAGGATGCCGCCCGGCGCCACGTGCGGCGCCCACCCCTCGTAGTCGGCGTGCGCGGCGGCGGCGCCGTGGCCCCCGTCGATGAACAGGAAGGCCAGCGGGGTGCCCCAGAGGGCGGCCAGGCGCGGCGAGTCGCCCACCACCGCCACCACGTGGTCCTCCAGGCCGGCGTCGAAGATGGCGCGGCGGAAGTGCGGCAGCGTGTCGATCAGGCCACTGTGCGGATCCACCAGGTCGGGCTCGTGCCATTCCCAGCCGGGCTGGTTCTCCTCCGAGCCCCGATGGTGGTCGACGGCGAAGAGCACGGTGCCCCGTTCGGCGGCCGCCGCCCCGATGAACAGCGCCGAGCGCCCGCAGTAGCTGCCGACCTCCAGGAACGGCCCCTCCGGCGCCGCCCGCGCCGCCTCGTACAGCACAAGCCCTTCATCGACGGGCATGAAGCCGCGGGCGCCCTCGGCGAACGCCCGCCTGCGGGGATCCACCCCGCCGGACTCCCTCAGGCTCCCTGCACGGCAGCGGGCTGCCGTGGGTCCTTCGCCCGCTGAGAACGGGCGGCGGGCCACACGAATCGATCCAGCACGGCGAACTTCAGCAGCCAGAGCACCCCGTAGGTGCCCAGGTTGACGAGGACCAGCAGCCCCGAGTTGTCCCAGCGCCCGGCTGCCTCCACTGCTGCCGTGGATGCCGCCCCACCCAGCAGAGCCAGCGCCCAGAACGGCAGGACCTCGCCCCAGAGGCGGTTGCGGCCGGTCCGGTGCCACACCCAGTACCGGTTCAGCACGTAGGCCGGGACCGCTCCGGCGCTCACCGCCACGGCATTGGCCTGCCACGGCGGCCAGTCGGCGAGAGCGTGCAGTCCCCACAGGATCATCAGCGTGACGGGCGTCACCACAGCGCTCACGGCGCCGAACCGCAGCAGCCGGTACCACTCGGGACGGCGTTCCGCCAACACGGCGAGCGCCCGCGTCACCAGCGCCACCGGTCCTTCCGGGATCGTCATGCCCGGCCCTCGGGGCCGGCGACGCTGTCGCCGGCGGTCCCGCCGGGGCGGTGACGGTACACGCCGGTCTCGCGGCGCTCGAAGCCCAAGCGCTCGTAGAGGCGCACGGCGGCGACGCGGCTCGGACGCGAGGTGAGGTCGACGGTCACCGCCCCGGCCACCCGGGCACGACGCAGCGCCTCGCGGCTGAGGGCCTCGCCCACACCGCGTCCGCGGGCGTCGCCATCCACCACGACGTCCTCGATCCACGCCCGCAGCCCGGTCGGCAGGCGGAACAGCACCAGCACCAGCATCCCCGCGATCGCACCGTCGAGCCGCGCCAGCAGCAGGACCGTGGCCTCGGCTTCGCACAGTTCAGCCACCTGCTCGGCCGTCGGCACGGTCGCCGAGGTCGACAGCTGGGGCACGAGCCGCTGAACAGCCGCCACCACCTCGCCGTCGCACGCGTCGGCCTCGTACACCTGCAATCCGCGGCTCGTCACGTACCGATGATACGGCCGTGACCAGGGCACTCCGACGGATACGCGAACAACCGAGGCCGGGGATGTCGCCGAATGGATTCCGGCCTTCGCCGGAATGACGAACTACGGACGGCGGGGACGCCGGGGGACGGCGCCGGCGCGATTTCGCCAGACGCGCCGCCGACGGCCACCGGCGGCCCCCCCCCCGGACAGGCACAGGCACCCCGGCAGCCCCGCCCGGGGGCGGCGTCGACTACTGCGGACCGTGCGGCGGGCGGTAGGGTCGCGGCCGTGGACACACCTCTGCCGGACTCACCCACGCCCGACCTCGCCGATCTCAACTGGACGAGACGGCCACGGCTCGAACAACCGGTGCTGCTGGCCGCGTTCCGGGGCTGGAACGACGCCGGCGACGCCGCCACGAGTGCCGCCAAGCACCTCTGCCGCGAGTGGCTGAGCAAGCCGTTCGCCGAACTCGACCCGGAGTCGTACTACGACTTCACGGTGACCCGCCCCCTCGTGCACCTCGACGAGGACAACCAGCGGCATCTCACCTGGCCCACGAACCGTTTCTCGGCGGCGCGCGTGCCCGGGATCGGGACGGACGTGATCATCCTCGAGGGGATCGAGCCGCACTTCCGCTGGGGCGCCTTCTGTCGCCACGTCCTCGGCGTCGCCTCCCACCTCGAAGCCCGCCTCGTCGTGACACTCGGCGCCCTGCTGGCGGACGTGCCGCACACCCGCCCGGTGTCCATCTACGGCTCCACCGACGACGCGGAACTGGCCGAACGCCTGCAACTGCGCAGTTCCCGCTACGAGGGTCCCACCGGGATCGTCGGCGTGCTGGCCGTGGCCTGCCGGGAAGCGGGACTCCCGTCGGCCTCGCTGTGGGCCTCCGTCCCGGCCTACGCGGCCGGCAATCCCTCCCCCAAGGCGTGCCTGGCACTCACCGAGCGGGTCGCCGGGCTGCTGGGCACCGACATCGACACCGCCGACCTGCACCGCGAGTCACTCGTGTACGAGCAGGAGGTGGACGAGCTCGTCAGCTCCGACGACGACGCGCAGACCTACGTGGCCGAGTTGGAGAAGGCCTTCGACTCCAACGTCGACACCGATGTCGATATCGACATCGACTCCCCCGAACGCCTCGTCCAAGAGGTGGAGGAGTTCCTCCGCGACCAATCCTGACGGCACAGCCCGTGCCACGTCTTATGGTCGGACACCCGGATGTATATCGTTGGAGGCGGTCCCAGACCGAAGGTGCCGCACCCCCCTTTGTCGTCGTTGGCAGAGCGCAGAGGGGTGCGGCGCTGCCGCTCTCAGAGGCCGCCGGGCGCCACCCGCAGCACCGCCCGGGGATCCGCAGACAACCGAGGGTGGCCCCGACCGGACAAGCGCTAACCCCCGGCCGGGCGGCCGCGGTTCAGGCCTCGCCGAGGTAGGAGGCTCGGAGGTCGGGGTGGCTCAGCAGGTTCTCGGCCGTGTCGTCGAGGACGACGCGGCCGGTCTGCAGCACCCAGCCCCGGTCGGCGATGGAGAGCGCCATGTTGGCGTTCTGCTCCACCATGAAGATGGTCAGCCCGGCGGCGTGGATCTGCTGGATCAGCTCGAAGTTCTGCTTCACCAGGGCCGGGGCCAGGCCCATCGAGGGCTCGTCCATCAACAGCACCTTCGGCCGCGACATCAGCGCCCGACCGATCGCCACCATCTGCTGCTCGCCGCCCGAGAGCGTGCCGGACTTCTGGCCGAGGCGCTCCTTCACCCGCGGGAACAGCTCGAAGACCCACTCCATGTCCGAGGCGATGCCGTCGGAGTCGTTGCGCAGGTAGGCGCCGAGCTGGAGGTTCTCCCGCACGGTGAGACGCTGGAACAGCCGGCGGTTCTCCGGGACCATGGTGACGCCCCGCTCCACCCGGTAGGCCGTGGAGCGGTCGTTCACCACCTCGCCGTCCAGCACCACCTGGCCGGAGGTGGGCTTCACCATGCCCAGCAGGGTCTTGAGGGTGGTGGACTTGCCGCTGGCGTTGCCGCCGAGGAGGCAGACCATCTCGCCGGCGTAGATCGCCAGGTTCACGTCCTTCAGGGCGTGCACCGCGCCGTAGTGCGTGTTCACCTCACGCATCTCCAGCAGCGGCGTGGCGGCGGGCGCAGGATCGCTCATGACGTCGTCGCCGAGGAAGCGGCCGTGTCCTGGCCCAGGTAGGCCTCGATCACCCGGGGATCCACCGACACGTCGGCGTAGTCCCCCTCGGTGAGCAGTTCGCCGTGGTTCAGGACGATGACCCTGTCGGAAGTGTCCCGCACCACCGACATGTCGTGCTCGATGAAGATGATGGCGAAACCCCACTCGTCGCGCAGTCGACCGATCAGCCTGGTGAGTTCGGCCGACTCCACGGGGTTCATGCCGGCCACCGGCTCGTCGAGGAGGAGGAGCTTGGGTTGGGTGGCCATGGCCCGGGCGATCTCCAGACGGCGGCGGTTGGCGTAGGACAGCACCGAGGCGGGCTGGTTGAGCCGGAAACCGACGAGGCGGCTGCCGAAGAAGCCGAGGGCCTTCTCGCCCCGGGCCCTGATCTCGGCCTCCTCCCGGCGGAAGGCCTGCGTGTAGAAGAGCGCACCGAAGGTGCCCTGGCTCGTGCGGCAGTGCTGGGCCACCATGACGTTCTCGAGGATCGTCATGTTGGTGAACAGGCGCACGTTCTGGAAGGTGCGGGCGATGCCCCTCGCCGTGACCTGGTTGGGGTCGAGCCCCAGCAGCGAGGAACCCTCGAAAACGATGTCGCCGGACGTGATGGGCACCATGGCGCTGATGGCGTTGAACAGCGTCGTCTTGCCGGCGCCGTTGGGGCCGATGACCGAGACGATCTCGCCCTCGTACACCTGGATGTTGAGCCCGTTGACGGCCTTGAGGCCGCCGAACTCGATGGAGAGATCCCTGATCTCCAGCAGCGGCGCAGAGAAACCGTTCATGGCCGTCCCTCCGCTCCCGGCGCCTCGCCGTCGCCGTCATCGGTATCGACCTCGCCCCGCAGCCAGGCGTCCTGCAGGAACTCCTCCTGGTGCAGCTCGCGCGTCCGCCGGGCGCTGGGGATGAGCCCCTCGGGCCGGGCCAGCATCATCCACACCAGCAGCGCGCCGTAGATGAGCAGCTTGAACTCGGAGAACTCCGCCAGCAGTCCGGGCTGCTTCGGCCCGCCCAGCACGCCGATGAGAAGTGCCGCACCGGCGATCACGCCGACGATGCTGCCCATGCCCCCGAAGATCACCACCACGAGGATGACCATCGACACCAGGATCAGGAAGCTGGACGGGAACACCGAGCCGACCTTGTTGGCGAAGATGGCGCCGCTGAACGAGCCGAGCACAGCACCCACCACGAACGCCAGCAGCTTGACGTTGACCGTGTTGATGCCCATGGCCTCGGCCACGGTCTCGTCCTCGCGCACCGCCATCCAGGCGCGCCCCAGGCGCGAGCGCTCCAGGCGCCACGACACGTAGATGGCGATGGCACAGAAGACCAGCACCAGGTAGAAGACGCCGCGCGGGTTCGTGCCGTCGACGGTCGTCAGGCCGAAGATCTCCACCCCGCCGATGGCGGTGATGCCCTGGGCACCGCCGAACCAGCCCGAGAGCCAGTCCGACAGGAACAGCAACCGGATGATCTCGCCGAACCCCAGCGTGACGATGGCCAGGTAGTCGCCGCGCATGCGGATGACCGGCGCCCCGATGAACAGGCCCACCAGCCCGGTGACGATGACCACGAAGATGAGCGCCACGAACCAGGGGAACTCGGGGTTGATCCTCGGCGAGGTGGCCGCCGTGAGCACGGCGGCCGTGTAGCTGCCGACGGCGAAGAAGGCCACGTAGCCCAGGTCCAGGATGCCGGCGAGGCCGACCACGATGTTGAGCCCCAGCGCCAGCAGCACGAACAGGCCCACGTTGGCGAGCAGCTCGTTGGTGAGGCTGCCGACCAGCATCGGCACCACGATGAGGATCGCCGCGGTCAGCAGGATCATCCCGGCGTTGGCACGGGTGCGCGCCGGGCCCTCGAGGGACTTGATCCGCTCGCGGGTGGTCTTGAGCTTGCCGCGTCCGAAGAAGGCCGCCACCCCCGCTATGGCGGCGGTCACCCCGGCTCCGGAGTGTGTCAGGCCGCCCCGGCGCCCATAGAACCAGTCGGCCACGGACTCCAGCCGGACACCGCTCACGAGGTCCGCCACGAGCTGCTCCAGGATCGAGAGGAGCACGACCGTGGCGGCCATCGTCACCAGGGTCCGCCGCCAGCGGGCGGGAAGCAACCGCAGGCCTCCGCCCACGAACCCTCCCACCGCACCGATGCCCAGCCAGATCAGCACGCCGAAGACGGTGCCCCGGTTGAAGGAGAGCAGGTCCCGCAGCTGCGGGCTCCAGTTGACCAGCGGCTCGCGAATGTCGAAGTGGGTGAGCAGCGCCACCAGCACCGACAGGCCGGCGCCGGCGACGGCGCCGGCGAGCGTGCCACCGAGCAACTCGTAGCCGCCGGCCCTGTGGATCGGGACACCCTCTCGGCGGACCTGGCGGCCAATACGGTGGCCGACGACGATCGGGATGGCCCCGACGAATACGTAGCCGAGACTCAGGATCGACACGATCACGGGACGCTCGTCGAGCCGCACCGGCATGCCCGACAGCGCGATGAACACCTCCACCAAGGCGGCCACAGCACCCATGCGCACCAGCCGGCGCCAGTTCTGGTCGAGCGCCCGGCGCGGCGGGGCCAGTTCGGGCTCGGGGGCGGTCCCGGGGCGCATCTCGGTGGCGGTCATGTCCGGTCCTCGGCCCGCAGCCGCTCGCCGAAGATGCCGCTGGGCCGCAGCAGCAACACGCCGATCAGCATGGCGAAGGCCACCGCGTCACGCAGCTGGGACACGCCGCTGACGCCGAGCGGCTCCAGGATCAGCAGCGGTCCCACCGCTTCGGCGATGCCGATGAACAGGCCGCCGACCATTGCCCCGCCGAGGTGGCCGATGCCGCCGACCACGGCCGAGCTGAAGGCCTTGATGCCGGGCAGGAAGCCGGTGTGGCCGATCACGCTGCCGAAGTCGATCCCCCACATGATCCCGGCGATCCCGGCGAAGGCGCCGCCGACGGCGAACACCGTCACGATCGTGCGGTTGACGTTGATGCCCATGAGCGCGGCGATCTCGGCGTCCTCGGCGACCGCGCGCATCGCCTTGCCGACTTTGGTGCGCTCGACGAGGTACCAGAGCAGGATCATCGAGGTGGCGGCCGCCGCGATCACCATGATCTTGTCACCCTCGATCTGCAGCGCGGTGTGCTTGTTCTTCACCCAGTCGGGCCTTGCGGGGTAGCTCTTGGTGGCGGGACCGAAGAGCACGATCGACACGTTCTGGATGAAGAACGACACACCGATCGACGTGATGAGGGGTATCAGCCGGGGAGCCCCCCGCAGCGGCCGGTAGGCGACCCGTTCCATGACGACCGCCAGCAACGTGGATACGAGGATCGACCCGAACATCACGATCACCAGCGAGCCGATGAAGTTGCTCTCCCACAGCCCGGCCTCCGCCAGCTTGGTGGAGGTGATCCAACCGGTCATGGCGCCCATCATGAAGACCTCGCCGTGGGCGAAGTTGATGAACCCCAGGACGCCGTAGACCATGGAGTAGCCGAGCGCGATCAGCCCGTACATGGCCCCCTGGGAGATCCCCGCGATGACCAGGCCCCGGAATCCGGCTCCGCTCAGGCCCGTGGCGTCGGGATTGGCCCAGCGGGCGAAGGCGTTGTCGGTGTTGATCTCCTGGGCGATGAACGCGGCGAGCCCGACGAGCACGAGCCCAACCGCAACGACGCGCAGGACCGTGAGGAATTGGTCAACGCCGGTGCGGGGCGCCCCGGAGCGGGGCGCCCACTTACCGATCACTGGGTTTGCCCCACGAGCTACAACAGTAGGCGCGGGTGCTCAGTGGTTGTGGCGTCGGTGTTGCGCCTAGGGGACGTAGGAGAAGACGACGTTCTCCATGCTGGCGTCGGCATTCTCCTCACCTCCCATGTTCTGGATCACGGTGATGCGGGCGGCGCCGCAGTCGCCGAAGTTGTCGCAGTTGATCGTGCCGATGAGGCCGCTGTAGCCGGTGAGCTGGTTGAGGTAGTCGCGCACGCCCTGACGGTCCACGACCAGCGTGTCGCCGTCCAGCCAGGAAGCGGCCACGATGGCGTCGAGCAGCATCGCCGTGGCGTCGTAGCCGTGTGCCCAGAACGGGGCGGCCGGCCGCTCGCCGTAGTCGGCCTCGTAGGCGGCCAGGAAGTCGTTGGCCGTCTTCCCGGTGCT